>Ga0180437_10003234_pt1 | contig 24527 bp, 40 predicted proteins | sample SS_ome_4_FD_132410 | JGI IMG/M metagenome (GOLD analysis project Ga0180437, IMG submission 132410) | Hypersaline lake sediment archaeal communities from the Salton Sea, California, USA - SS_3_D_1 metaG | ecosystem: Environmental > Aquatic > Non-marine Saline and Alkaline > Hypersaline >... | reverse complement strand
TGATGATGTATTTCGTAACGAACAAGGGCGCGCAAACCACCCTGCGCCAGGTTGTAAACCCCACCGACGCGATCATGGTCGTCGATGACGGCGCCGACATCTACGAACAGCACGGCTTCGAGGAGTGGACGCTGCGAGACGACGTTGTAGGCCATGAGGGCTACGTGTTCGTGTTTGAGCCCGGTTTCGAGCGCCTGCGCGATCAGCTTGCCATCAGCCTCGGAGACGAATTCTGCTTCTGGGCAGACATCGAGTCCGATCCCTGGAACTACCCGGTTGATCAGCTCGCCGAGCGAGTCAAAAACGCAAAAAGGATGTGGGCCGATGAGGTTTTCACCTTCGGAGACCTGCCGCCAGAGCCGCCGCAGGAGGCTTTCACGACCGGATTTAGGCTCCTCGACGACCACGGCTTCCGCCTCGTCCGGTCAGCCTTCATGCCCGTTATCGGCCCTTATGGATCGGGCAAGTCTGTGCTGTTGCGCCAGCTCGCCGTCAATATGTGGCGCAAGCACAGATGGCGCAGCCTCTTCACGACCTTCGAGGAAAAGCCGAGCCGGTTTGAAAGAGATTTTCGGCATCATCTGGCGCATAGCCTTGGACACCATGTTGATCCAAATGGCGAGCGCGTATCAAGCGAACTATCCGAGGCGTTTCGCGGACTTCGCCGTAGCCGCAACGATCTGCTCGATGTCGATCGTCTTGTTGATCGCATTGATTATGCCTGCCGCGTTTACGGTGTGGACATGGTCGTTATTGACCCGGTCAACGAGGTGGATCACGTCATCGCGAAGGGCGAAAACAAGAGCGACTACATGGGCCGCTTTATCATGAAGCTGAAGCACCTGGCCGACGATCACAACCTGCTCATGATCTGCGCAGCGCACCCGCCGAAGGAGTCAGGCGCTCGCCGGTCATCCAGCCACATCTACACGCTCAACGACGGCGCAGATACGGCCCACTACGGCAACAAGGCGGACATCGGCTGGACTGTCTGGCGCCCCGATCTGACCGACCGGCGCACGTTCCTCAATATCGATAAGTGTAAGGACGTGGACGTGATGGGCCAGCCAGTCCATTGCAAACTCAGCATGAACAGCACAGGCGCGTTTGAAGTCATCGACACAGGCCCGATGGTGACGGCCGAAATCCTTGGAAGCAACGGAGAGTGAGATGGAAAAGAGATTGAAATTAGAGGAAGAAGTCCGACAGCTTGAAACGCTCGGCGAGCTGGCGATTCAAAACAGTCGCCTAAAGAATGAAAACAAGCGCCTACGCGAAGAGCTAGACCTCGCCAAGCAGGAATTGCGACACCTCAAGTACGAGATGGCAGGAGGGCTCAGGCGATGAGTGACGAAATCAAACCTATCTGTCCAGCGTGTTCTGGTGCTGGCACTGACCACATTCATCAAGGCACTTGCCGCCTGGGACGAATCGTCCGCTCTGGGCAGTATTTTTGTTCCGCATGCGCGTGGAAGCAAGAAGAAATCGTTCGCCTTCGCGCGGCGCTAAAGGATGAATACGATGCCGGTTATTTGGCCGGATATGATGCTGGTCGCGAGGACGCCAAGCTTGATAGAGATATGGGCAAGGAGGCACTAGGCGATGCCGACCTGTAACGACTGCGGCAGCAAAACGGTCAAGACTGCCCTGTGCCATGAGTGCGCCGTCACCTACTCGAACCGGCGGATGCGGGCAAAGGGAAAAGGGGCATTCGCCCCAGAGCGAAAGAAGGCGCACGACTTGCAACGGGGGCTCAAGGTCAGCATAGAGCGGGCTCTCAAAGGCAAACCGGCCAAGGACGTGCCGATCGCCAAGGTGGCGTGGTTGGAGCGTCCTATGCCATGAAGCTCCCCAGCGGCTACCGGTTGAAGGACGGCAAGGTCATCAAGACAACGCCGCGCAAATCAGTTAGTAAGCGGATAGCCGAGCGGAAATCAAAGAAGCAGAGAGTTGTGCGTCGAACCAAGGGAACTTGAGATGGCCCAGCTCGAACTCAGAATCTGTAACGCAATCTTGGTCGGCGCCAGCATGTTCTTGAGCGGATACTACGGGTATTCCCTCATGCTAGGCGAGATGCCTTTCGCCGGCATCATGTTCGCCGTCTGCGCCAGCGTTGCCTTCCTCGTGTCCCTTCTCGTTCGCCTGGCAAGCTTACGCTTCCAGCGCGGCGAATGGGTTTCCTTCGTCATGGCGTCCGTCATGGCCGGCATCGCGATCTTCTTCAACATCGTCTCCGATTACAGCTCGGCCACGATCCTGCGCGACAGCTACATGGTCAGCGTCTACAACGACAACCAATTGCATGACAACGCTGTGGCCGAAGCCAAACGCATCGAGACGGCAATGGCGAACCTCCGCGCGGAGACGGCATGGCGGACGAAATTCGAGGCCCCGGAAACCTACGAGGCTTTGATCGCCGAACAAAAGAACCGCACCGATCGCGGCGCCAACATCTATCGACGCACCAAGGGATGCACAGACACCACGCTGGCCATCAGCGAACAGGTATGCCGGGAGATCGCCCGCCTCGAAGCCCAGAAGGCCAACGCCGTCCGCCGGCAGGTCATTCTCGCCGAGCTGAAAACCCTCGGACAGCAGCTAGAGCAAGCCCGCACCGAGGCCGAAACCAACAAGAAGCTCACCAACCCGGCCCTGGCTCAGACCCGCGCCATCACCGCATGGTTCACCCTAGACCGCGAAAGCTCAGACGGGGTTGATTGGTGGGGGGGGAAGAGCATCATGCTCTACCTTACGGTCCTCCTGACTGGCCTCATCACCATCCTCGGATGGGAGCTAGGCCAAACCAAAGCGGCCGCCATGGTTGAACCTGCACCCCGCCCGCGCGCCCGCTACATCACCGCCGAGAACCACGAGCCCCAGCCCATACCGCTCAAGCCGGAACCGATCGCACCGCCGCCTGGCACACACACCAGCAATACGGTCGTGTACTCCCGCACCGGCGCCAGCCACGACAGCCAGGCCATCGCCCGGCTCATGAAAGAACTGGAAGATGAATTCGGCCTCCAGCCCAAGCATTAGTGCGCGTACCAACCAAGGAGCCACCAATGCATCAGGACACTCACCAACCCATTGCATGGCTCATACAACGACCAGATGGTTAGCAACGATCCGGCCTAACCATGTGCTCAATCCGCTCTAAGGCTTATGCTCAATCCGTTCTTCTTGCTAAGTCATTGATTTTATTAGGGCGGATCGTCAAACAGTCCGGCGGATCGTTGCGGATCATACGATCCGCCGGATCGTTAACCTTTCGGATCGGATATACAACTTATGAATATGCAAGCACACGAACTTTACGACGTCCTCGTTGAGACGCTGCGCGAGTCGCTGCTGCGCACCCGCGACCTTGAGATCGAGAACAAGGCCCTGCGGGATGAACTTCGTTCAAAATCGGAAACAAAAAAAGAGGAGGCCGAAGCCTCCCCCGTTACGCACAATGATGATGCGGAAGCATTAGCTTCACCTCACGACCCTCTCGATGCTTGGTGAGCATCCCGAGGCGCTGCATCTTGGTGACGACCTCGTGAGTCCTCTGAGGTGGCCGGCGAACGATCGCCGCCAGCTCCTTATTGGTCATCGGGCCATGCACCCGAAGCGCCTGATCGACTCGCCAGGCCCACTCCGGGACATGGTAGTAACTCCCGACGACCAACTCGAACTCACGCTGCTGCTTCATTGCTTCAAAGATATCCATCTCACCTCTCCTGTTGTGTTTCAACGCCTGTACGGGGCGAAGGGCTCGCCGTAGCAAGCCCAACACGCTAGACAGACACATCTTCTACCTTGGCCCTCTGGAGGGCCTCCAGAGCCCGCGCCTTACGCTCTTCTCGCCGAGCCAAACACGCCGCCATCTTGTGAAGCGTGGTTTTCATCTGCAAGTGATACTCAGCCATCTCAGGATCGTTTCGATCGCGATACCATTCGAAACCCCTTTGAGCCTGATGGCTTAACTCCCGATACTTGTCGATCTGTTCTAGTCGTCGTCGTTGCATCTCGTAGCCTCATCCGTAGCACTGCCAGAAGCAGCAAGATTTCGAAGACCAAGATGGCCAGTGGGACCATCACAACTCCGTATCTGTCGCCATAACCAACAAAGCGACGGTCAGGGTCGGAACGATACAAGTCAAAACGATCAGCATAGTCATGGTTTCCATCTCCATCCTGCGTGATTGCAGGGCCAAGGGGACAGCCGAAGCCATCCCCAAGACGCTACAATCAGTCATCCAACAAACACTTCAAAGCCCAGCGTCGTTGATCTCTTGCAAGGTCTAGCCTTCGCTGGATCGTAGACTGAACGGCAGGCCACCATTCCGGGCTGGATTTCCAGAGTTCGTAGCTTTGCTGCATATCGTAGCAATGCTGCGCAATAAGCCTGTTGAGCGTCTGAACACGTTCTTGATAATGATCTTTCATAGTCCATCTCCATCCCACGTGATTGCGGGGGATGGGCCACCGTTGCCGATGGCCACACCGCCGAAATCACTTAGCCCGTTCGATCGCGGCTGAGTTGCCGTAATCTGAAATCGTGACCGTGTAGACTTGATCGTCACCGTAGTGATCAAACACGTTGCGTTTCAATGCTCGGCGCGTGTGCGTGGTCGGCAGCGGCTCGCCTTCGAAAGTCACCGTCCGAGGGCTAAGCACACCGTTTTTGATAAGATCAAGAACGTCTTCAACAGTCAGATCGTTGTGGGTTGCTGATTCAGTCATTTCCATCTCCATCCTGCGGGATTGCAGGGGATGGGAGCCCGTCGCCAGGCTCCACACCGCTACAATCTCACTCGTCCCAATCAGGGGCGTGACTCCACTCACCAAAGAAATGACAGAAGCTTGAGATCGCGCCCGCGTAACGCTGCGGTCCGTAGATGCGCAGGCTGTAAGCCTTCCGATCATCCGGCTTCCAAACGCTGAACAATTCCTCGGCGATCAACTCCGCCTCGCGCAGGCTGGCAACCGTCACGTCCCGGAAGAATCCGTCCGTGCCATTGCTACCAACCGGCCGTTTCACAATCGTAAACGTCATCATGTTTCCATCTCCATGATTGTTACGCTGCACAAGGTAGGGCGGTCCCGAAGGACCGCCGCGCCGCTAGGCGCCGACGGCGAGGGCAACGCGCTTGACCGCCTCAGCGGCTTCAGCCTCGCTGCCCACCGACTCGAACAAGTCGGTCCGCTCAGGGTCGCGAGGTTCAACTAGCCAGCCGTAACTGGTGAACCGAGCCTCAGCCTGGATGCGTCCGCTTCCTTCGATGGAAGCGTTCATATCCAGCACTTGACCGTTGTAGCGGTTGCCGTAGGTGACCATCACGTTAGCCATTGTTCCCTCCTGGGTTAGGCTGCGCCGGGCAGGATCGCCCTACGTTGTGCAGTGTCTTGGCTTGGGCTCCGAGTAGCTGGTGACCGCTCCGTCAACCTTGGCTGTCCGGGTGACCCGTCTTGTTGCCTGTGATTTGAATATAAGCGAATGTCATACATTACGCAAGCGGGAAAACATGCTTGACATACATTTTTCCAAATGTTAGACATTTCGTTGCAAGTAAGTCACAGAAGGACAAGTGAGATGGCTAAACTCGGACGACCCAAAGCAGACCAACCCAAGAACCGCACCGAAATGATCGCGTGCCGAATCACCAAAGAACTCAAGAAGGACGTGGCCAAGCAGGCGCGGAATCAGGGCGAAAGCTTCACCGAGATCGTCAATGTCGCGTTGCAGCAGTACGTCAACCGCCAGGGCGGATACGAGAAGAGGCGGGCCAGCAAATGAAACTTACCACCAGAACACTCGCCCACCGCGTCGAGCAGCGTCTAGAGACGCTGGTGCCAAGCCACATCGTCCGCGTTACACACAACACAACTTCCGGCGTCAAGATCGCCGCCGTCATAGGTGGACACACCAAGGAGTATTCCGGCGGCCTAAGCTGGACGACCTGCGACCTGGCCTGCCAGCAGATCGCCAGAGACTACATCGCCAGCAAATACCCGGAGCAGACCAATGGGTGACTGGCAGCCCATCGAAACAGCACCAAAGGACGGCACGCCGATTCTAGCCATGCAATGGGGTAACGCGCTGCCTGACTACGAGACGACTGTCTATGTGTGCAAGTGGATCAGCAACGAGTTCGAGAACATCATAGCTGGCTACGATTGCAGCCGATGGCATGAACCAACGCTGACCCTCAAGAACCCCCAGCCAACGCACTGGATACCGATACCTCCAGCACCGGAGAAGACCCGTGACAGCTGACATCATAGACCTGTCCGACTACGTCAAAGTCTACACTTGGATCGGCCAAGACCCCGACACCAAGGAATTCTTCGTCATCACCGAAAACGAAGCCGACTCCGAGATACAAGTCGAAGGTCCATTTGACACCGCCGAGGACGCCCAGCGCGCCATGGACGCATGGGCAGAACGCACCCAAGCCATCCGCCACGACGGCAACGAGACGATGCAATGACGTGGAGGACTCGGAAAATGGCCGAATGGACGATTAGCAGAGGTATGGGCAAGTCAGAACTAGAAAAGCTCGACCTGCCTGCATGGGCTCCGCGCGATGTCGTCAACGAGCTGAAAGAGCTCTCCGACAGGACACCGCCCGGCAAGGACCAGGGAACGCTGAACCTCGCCATATTCGAGGTGCAGGAACTCAGGGCCAGCCGAGACGCCTATCTCAGGATCATCAACGAACGACAGGACGAAATCCGACAGCTGAACTTTCTGCTAGATCGAGCACTAGAGAAGATCAATGAAGCCTAAATACTGGACAATCGGCGCTGTCGCCGAGGAGGAGGGACTGATCCCCGAATACGTGCAACAGCGCCAAGACGCCTACAACAGAGCACTTGCCGCCGAACACATGCGCGAAACCCTTGGCATGACATACCGGGAGATGGGAGAAGCGATCGGTGTGTCTGCCGCAAGGGCTCGCGAGTTGTGCGGCAGGGCAAGCCGCCTGCGCAGGGAAAACCGCCTGTCACCTATCGAACATTGGATCAAATACGGATCAAGCTCGCAGCTCGATCCAAACGGCGACAGAGCTCTCGCAAACTCAATCGCACGCCGAGCATGGCACAAGCGAGTCAACATCGAAAAGAGAAGAAGGAAACTGCGAACGGAAGAACTCATGTTGAAACTGCAACAGGAGCTGAGATGATCCGCATCACCCTGGACACGGACGGAAAGCGATATTGGGTCATCCGAGAAACAAGGTGGGGCGAGTGGGAAGCAGATGGACCGTATGAAAGCTTTCCACACGCTCAACAATCGCTGACACAAAAAAGCAACACGCCAAGGCTTGACCGCATACGCCAAATCATTCAAAAGAACATTTGGTGGTGCGTTTGACGCGGGGGAGCCGCCGTGACTCTCGACAGCTTGGTTGCTCAGGCCACGAAATACTTGAAGCAGGGCATCGTCATTGCTCTGCTGTTCGTGTTGGCTGTCACCATCCTTAAAATCTTCGGCGTCACCGTCCCAATCAGAACCCCCGGACACATCGAACTAGCCTATCTTGCGGGGGCATATTGGCTGATCAAGTGACAACATGGCCCGCCGACACCATCGAGCGGAAAAAGGTCAAAGACCTCATCCCCTATGCGCGCAACGCCCGCACGCATAGCGATGCCCAGGTTGCCCAGATCGCCGCCAGCATCCGCGAATGGGGCTGGACGAACCCGATCCTCATAGACGAAACCGGCAACATCATCGCCGGCCACGGCCGCGTCCTCGCCGCCCGCCAACTCAACATCACCGACGTCCCCGTGATGACGGCAACAGGATGGACCGATGCCCAAAAGCGCGCATACATCCTCGCCGACAACCAGCTCGCCCTGAACGCCGGATGGGATACCGAACTCCTCAAGGTTGAAATCGGAGAACTCGCCAGCGAAGGTTTCAGCCTTGACCTCATCGGCTTCGACGACGACTTCCTCGCAAACCTCCTCAACGACCCCACCGAAGGGCTAACAGACCCCGACGAAATACCAGAAACGCCCGAGGAGCCCGTCTCCGTCGTCGGCGATACCTGGATACTCGGAAACCACCGCATCCGCTGTGGCGATAGCACAAACCCCACCGACGTCGATGCCGTCCTCGGCTCCGTCAAGCCCCACCTAATGGTCACCGACCCGCCCTATGGGGTGGAATACAACGCCGATTGGCGCAATGCAGCCTTGGCTGGAAAACCACGAGCGGATGGCAAGAAGGGCGGCGGCGGTAGAGCAATTGGCAAAGTCGAGAACGACGACCGCGCCGACTGGTCCGAAGCCTACGCGCTATTCCCCGGTGACGTCATGTATGTTTGGCACGCCGGCAACAAATCACACGAAGTCGCCCAGTCTATCATCAAATGCAGCTTCGACCTGCGAGCACAGATCATTTGGGCCAAGAACCATCTCGTCATCAGCCGTGGACATTATCACCCACAGCACGAGCCATGCTGGTACGCCGTCAAATCCAGCAAGCAGGGCCACTGGTCCGGTGACCGCAAACAATCCACCGTTTGGAACATTGACAAGCCACGCAAGTCTGAGACCGGCCACTCCACCCAGAAGCCCGTCGAGTGCATGAAACGCCCCATTGAAAACAATTCATCCCCCGGCCAGGGCGTCTACGAGCCCTTCTCCGGCTCTGGAACTACCATCATCGCCGCCGAAATGACCGGCAGACACTGCTACGCCATAGAGCTAAATCCAGCCTACGTAGATGTCGCCGTCAAACGCTGGCAGGACTTCACCGGCCAACAGGCCATCCACGCCGATACAGGCGAAAGTTTTAACGATCGCGTAGAGGCTCAAAATGGAAGAGACGTCGCCGCCTGAACATCCCGAGGATACCGACCCGCCAAAGCGCAAGAAGAAGAACAAAGGTGGGCGCCCAAAGGGAGCAACGAAACTGCAGCACTCTGAGGAACTTGTCCGGCAAATCCGGGGCCTCGGGCAGATTCAATGCACACGGAAGGAAGCGGCGGCAGTACTCGGAGTAAATGAAGACACGTTCAGTAGTTTTCTCCGGCTGCATACGGATTGTTTTGAAGCATTCGAGTACGGGCGCCAAGAAGGCTGCGTGTCTCTACGAAGAACACAGCTCAAAATGGCCGAGTCTAACGCCTCAATGGCCATCTGGTGCGGCAAGCAATACTTGAACCAGTCCGATAAGTCTGAACAGAAGTCCGAATCCAAAGTCGATGCCACGGTGAACGGCGATGCTACGCTCGAACTCATCTACAGCCGAATTGATGGCATCGCTCGACGCCGAGACGAGGAGCCAGATACTTAAGGAGATGTCACCCGAACAGCGCCAGCACATGTTGTTCGACTGGCGTTTCTGGGGACGCAAGGATCAACACGTTCCCGACGGTGACTGGAATAACTGGCTGATCCTCGCGGGCCGTGGTTGGGGCAAAACCCGCACCGGCTCGGAAGCAATCCGCCAGCTTGTGTGTGGGCCAACACCAGAGGCGCCCGGCAAATACAAGCGTATCGCGTTGATCGCCGAGACAGCAGCCGATGCGCGCGACGTCATGGTGGAAGGTGACAGTGGCGTAATAGCAGTGCACCCGGCCGAGTTTCAGCCGGTCTACGAACCATCGAAACGCCGCCTGACCTGGCCCAACGGAGCCGTCGCTACATTGTACAATGCCACCGAACCAGATCAGCTTCGCGGGCCGCAGCACGATCTTGCCTGGTGCGACGAGCTGGCGAAGTGGCGATATGCGGCTGAAACATGGGACATGATGCAGTTCGGCCTGCGTCTCGGCGAGCACCCGCGTGTCATTATAACGACGACGCCGCGCCCGCTCCCGATCGTCAAGCGCCTGATAGCCGACCCGGACACGATCGTCACCCGTGGCAACACCTACGACAACAAGTCGAACCTGGCGCCGTCATTCATCAAGTCGATTGAGGCACGCTATGAGGGAACACGCCTCGGCCGCCAAGAGATCAGCGCCGAAGTCCTTGATGACGCACCCGGCGCGCTCTGGTCTCGATCCATGCTCGATGAAAAGCGTGTGAAGCCTCAAGACCTGCCAGACATGCAGCGCGTCGTCGTCGCCGTTGACCCGGCAGCCGAAGGTACCGAAGACGGGCACAGTGAGACAGGCATCATCGCCTGTGGGCTTGGCGTCGATGGTCGCGGCTATGTCCTCGATGACCAATCTTGCCGGCTGTCGCCACTCGGCTGGGCCAGGCGCGCGATCGCAACCTATGACCTGCATTCCGCGGACTGCATCGTTGCCGAGCTGAACCAGGGCGGACAGATGGTCGTCCAGACCTTGCGCTCTGCCCGTGACGGTATTCCGATCCGCGAAGTCCGCGCCAGCCGAGGGAAGGTGACCCGCGCCGAGCCGATCGCTGCGCTGTATGAACAGGGCCGCATCAGCCATGTCGGCAGCTTTCCAGAGTTAGAAGATCAGCAAGTTTTATTTACCGCATACGGAATAGAAGGGGATGGTTCGGCTGACCGCGTTGACAGTTTAGTGTGGGCTCTGACTGAATTATTTCCAAGGATTGTGCGTCGAGACGATACACAAGAATGGAACTACAAAGAATTTGGCTCAATGCAGGGCGGGGGATGGATGGCATGACGGAAAAGATGCCAACGCGCGGCATGAGTTTGGCGCAGCGCATAGACTATTACACCGACAAGACTGGCGATTGCTGGAGCTGGAAGGGGGTTAAGTTCCCGAACGGTCGGGCGCAATTGCATTGGGAAGGTAAGACGCAATCGGCCACGCGATTGATCATGCGGGAGCGAGTGGGCCGCAAGCTGGCTACAAACGAATTTGTCTGCCATTCGTGCGACAATCGTTGGTGTGTCAACCCCGACCATTTGTTCGTCGGCACGCCAAAGGAAAACAGCGAAGACATGGTTAGCAAGAACCGATCTTGCATTGGCGAGCGCAATCCCATTTCAATTTTGACCGAACAGGAAGTGAAGCGAATCAAGAGGTCACGACTTCCGCAAACAACGCTTGCACGCAGATACGGCGTATCAAAGCACGCCATTTGGCGGATTGTGCACGGCAAGAACTGGGCTCATGTCGATGGCTGAACCCAAGCGCCAGTGGACCTACATTCCGCCAGCCTGGACCGGCACGCAGGTCGAGGGCACCGGAATGCTGCCGTTTGGCCGCTACAGGATGCCCGACGGCACCGAGCAGGTCAGCTTCGGTCTGCCGCAGCCGCTCCTCGATGCCGTGCGCGCTGTGGGCTATGCCGGCGGTCGGGAACAAGACCCGGCAGCGCCGCAAGGCTACGTGAGCCAGAACGCATTGCAGCGTGGCGCCGAGGGACTGGCAGGGTCGGCAGCGGTTGGATCGCTAGGAGTTAGAGCGCCGAGGGGTGCGCTGCGGTCTGGTGCCGCGAGGAATGCCGGCGATCGCATACGGGCAAGCAATCCAGCTGGCTATGTTTCAGGACGAGGCGGTCCCGATCCCCAGATCACGCAATCGCAAGTCCTAGAATCGGCACGCGGCCAAGGGCTCGGCGGGCAGCTCTATCGCCAATGGGCAGAGGAAGCTGGCGTACCATTTCGCTCGGACAAGTACGTCTCGCCTGATGCCCAGGTGATCTACGACAAGATGTTCCCGAAATACGGGTACAACGTCATTGAGAACCCGGCAGCCGTTCGAGCAAAGGACGGCACGCTGTACGTTCCGGGCAATCAAGAACGCGGCCACGTCTACCGCGTCGAGCCTCCCGGCATGAACTCCACCGAATTCTACGCCAACCCGCTCGCCGGTGCCATCCCGCTTGCATGGAGAACAAACGAGGATGAGCGATAATGGCTGACCTCAACCGCGACACCGAATCCGACAAGCCCGACGTGGTGACCAAGGTCCGCCGCTGCCTTGCCGATGCCTACGAGCACGACCGCGACAACCGGGTGGAAGCGAGCGAAGACCTGAACTTTTTGGCCGGCAACCAATGGCCGGACACCGTCCGCCGCCAGCGCGAGATGGAAGGCCGGCCGACACTCACCATCAACCGCCTGCCGCAGTTCGTCCGCCAAGTCACCAACGACATTCGCCAGGCTGACGTTTCCATTCGCGTTCGCCCGACCGATGGCGCCGTGCTCCGCGCTGAGCGTGTCCGCAATCTGGATCAGGAGCGCAAGGCGCTCGAAAGCAACCAGCCCCAGGCATCGCAACAGAAGCCGATGCTGATGGCTGACGTGATGGATGGCCTGATCCGCGAAATCCAGTATCAGTCCAGCGCCTCGCACGCCTACGCCACCGCCGCCGAGCATCAGGTTAGCTGTGGCATTGGTCATTTCCGCCTGATGACCGACTACGTGTCCGACACGTCTATGGACCAGACGATCCGCATCAAGCCGATCCAGCGGCCTCTGAGCGTCTATTGGGATCCGGCAGCCGTCGAGATCGATCGATCGGATGCGCGGTGGTGCATCGTCACGGACCTGCTGCCGGAGAAAGAATTTAAGGAACGCTACCCCGACGCCAAGCCGACCGATGTCGAGCACTTCGAGGAGCGATCAAGCGAACTTTATTGGACGCGAGGCGACACGGTTCGCATTGCCGAATACTGGCACAAGACACCCGTGACGAAAGAGCTGGTGCAGATGCCCGGCGGCGAAGTGATTGAGCTGGGCAAGTTCTCGAAAGCCGACAGGGCTATCATCGACGAGGAGATTGCCGCCAATGGCTTGCAAACCCGGAAAGTCCAAACCCATAAGGTCGAGCACTACATCGTCAGCGGCGTCGAAATCCTCGAAGGGCCAAAAGAGTGGCCCGGCTCAGACATCCCGATCATCCCGGTCATCGGCTCGGAAATACCGGTAGACGACAAGGTTTTGCGGCATGGCCTGATCCGGTTCGCGCGCGATCCGCAGCAGCTCTACAACTTCGCGCGCACGAGCGCCGCTGAGAGCATGGGGCAGGCGCCGCGATCGCCTTGGCTCGTCACGCCGGCGATGATCAAGCCTTTTAAGGACGTGTGGGATTCGGCACACAAGGCGCTCCGGCCCTATCTGCCGTACATGCCGGACCCGGACCAGCCGCAAGGCCCGATTCGTCAGCCGCCGCCCGACATCCCGATGGCCTACTTTCAAGAGAGCCAGATCGCCGACGGGGACATCAAGGCAAGCGTAGGCATCTATGATCCACAGCTTGGCGAGCGGTCATCAGAGAATAGCGGCAAGGCCATCTTGGCACGTGAAGCCCAAGGCGATACGGGCACATTTCACTACTCGGACAACCTCAAGCGCGCTTTGGAGTTTGCTGGCCGCCAGCTCGTGGAGTTGATCCCGCGTGTGTTCGATAACGAGCGTGTGATCAGGATTTTGGGCGAGGATGACGCTGAATATTATGTGCCGATCAACCAGGCGGCCGGCTACGACGAAGCTGGCGAACCCGTCTACATCAACGATCTGAGCCAGGGACACTATGATTGCCGGGTGACCATCGGGCCGAGCTACAGCACGAAGCGCGCCGAGGCTGCCGAGTCGATGTATCAATTTATCCAGGCTTACCCGCCGGCGGCTCAGATCGCTGGCGACCTTATTGCGAAGGCCATGGACTGGCCCGGCTCTGACGCGATCGCCGAACGTCTCAAGCGGTCGATCCCGCCTGAAATCCTCGGCGAAGACGCCCCGCAACAGCAGCCCGACCCGATGCAGGAAGCGGCGGCACAGCTCCAGATGAAGGGCGCCGAAGCCGAGATTGCGCTCAAGCAGGGCCAGGCTGCCAAGGCTCAGGCGGACGCCGAGAAGACGCAAGCCGACACGCAGAAGATCATGGTGTCGATCCAAGAGCTAATGGCCAAGATGGACCTCATCTTTGCCCAGACCGGACACACCTACGCGCAGACCGAAAAGACTGCGATGGAAACCGAATTGGCCCCCGCCGAGCTGGTCATGAAGGGCGAGGATACGGCCGAAGAATTTGCTCTCAAATACCGGGAGCAAGACCTGCGACGCGATGAGCGCCGCGAAAGTACCAATGGAGGGGAATCCAATGGCAGAGAATGAGTATGCCAACCACGAGCTGTTTCAGCAGACCGAAACCGCTCCACCGCCGGAAACGGCGCCAGTGCAGCAGCCGCGTGACGATAGCGGTCGCTTTGCGTCCAAGAGTGACGAGTCCGCCCCCGAGAGCGACGAAAATCTCGAAGCGGTAGCCGAAGAAGAGGCATCCGAAGACCCCGCCGCCCAAGAGGCTGGCGACAGTGAAGTAGACGAGCAAGAGGACGAAGCGCGCGAAGACCGCCCGAAGCCCCGTCGCAAGGCATCGGAACGGATTTCGCAATTGACGGCCCAAAGGAAAGAAGCCGAGGCCCGCGCACAGCAAGCAGAGCAGGAGCTTTACGAGCTGCGCGAATACCTGCAACAGCAGGTTGATCCGAACCTAGAGTTCGAGGACCCGGCACGCTTTCAACAGGAGACCGTCAGACGCGCACTGGCCGAGCAACGCGCTCATGATACCGCTCTCACACGACAGAGGTCGCAGGAGGCGCAGATCGAGGCCGACCGGGCGATGTTCTTCGAACGGCTTGAAGATGTGCGGGATCAGCTCCCGGACTTCGAGCAGGTCGTTCTGAACAACCCGTCATTGCCGATTGATGCCGACATGGTGTCCTTCTTCGCTGAGTCAGAAGTTGGTCCCCAGATCGCGCATCACCTCGGCAAGCACCCGTCCCTGGCTCAGAGAATTGCGGCGATGCCACCCGCCCGGAAAGGCGTCGAACTGGCTCGGCTGGAAAGCAAGCTATCGACTCCACCACCGAGGCGGACAACCAAAGCACCGCCCCCGCCCCGTGCGATCCAGGCTTCGGGATCAGCCGGCGTATTCGACCCGCAACGGTCGTCCGTCGATGATTTCAAATCCTTGATCTACGGCAAGCGGGGCTAAATCAGGACGATAGGAAATGGCGAATACAACGCTTACCGCCTCCATCGTTGCCAAGGCCGCACTCGCGATCCTGGACAACGAACTGGGCTGGCTCAAGAAGCTGTACAGGGCTCACGAGTCGGAATTCTCGAACCGCGTCAACGGGTACAAGATCGGTGACACGATCAGCATCCGCCGGCCGGCAGACTTCGTCGTGCGTTCCGGCGCCACGATGGACCTGCAAGACGTGATCGAGGGCAAGACGACCCTGACCGTCGATCAGCAGATCGGTGTGGATTTCAGCTTCAACAGTCAGGATTTGACGCTGGAAGTTACCGACCTGGCAGAGCGTGTCATGCGGCCAGCGATGACCAATATTATCAACTACATGGCCAACGACGTTGCAACGCAGATGTACCAGGGCATTTACAACTGGGTCGGCACGCCTGGTAACGAACTCGGCTCTTATGCCGAATTCGCGCTTGGGCCGGAACGGTTGGATGAAATGGCTGTGCCGATGTCGGATCGCTGTGCGCTCCTGTCACCGGCTGACCATTGGGGCCTCGTCGGCAACCAAACGACCTTGTACGTCGAAGGTTTGGCCCGGTCTGCCTACTCCAATGGCAGCCTTGGCATGATCGGCGGCGTGGACACGTATATGTCTCAAGTCACGCCGACGCACACCACCGGCTCGCGCACGGCTTCCACGCCGCTGACCGACGGTATTAACCAGAATGTCAGCTATGACACGGCCAAGAACACTTGGACGCAGACGCTGATCACGGATGGCTGGGCATCAAGCACGACCATAAAGGCAGGGGACGTATTTACCTTGGACGGAGTATATATGGTCAACCCCAAGACCAAGCAGTCCACGGGCATCCTGCAACAGTTCGTCTCGACCACCGATGTGACGGCGGATGAAACGACCTCCAACGACACCACGCTCACGATCTCGCCCCCGATCATCCTTTCGGGTCCGCATCAGACCGTGACGCTTTCGGGTGTCTCGACGACCGATGGTCTGACGATCACCCCGGTCGGCACGGCATCGACCGCGTACAAGCAAAACATGGTTTTCCATAAAAACTGCATGGGGCTTGCGATCGTGCCGCTGGAAATGCCGCAGGGCGCCGTCAACGGGGCTCGGGAGTCGTACAAGGACATGAGCGTGCGCGTTGTCCCGGTCTACGACGGCGTGAACGATGTCAGCAAATGGCGTCTCGATCTGCTCTATGGGCGCAAGTTGCTTGACCCGCGCCTGGCTACCCGTCTCAGCTAACAGGAGAATTGATCATGGCTGTGCACTATCTCGATGACGGCAATGACGATGGCACCTGCCTCGGGCAGGCCGCCACGTCCAAGGTCGGATTTTTCGGCACCACGCCGGTGGTTCAGCAGGCAATCACTGCTGTGGCCACGGCTACTGCCACCACGACCATCAACGAGGCCCGGATCGCGCGCATTGAAACGGCGCTCGTCAATCTCGGCCTCATCACTACGGGTGGTTAATGTCCTTCCTTTACTGGACAGATGATCAGGGAGTGGCGAGCGGGCAGAAAATTTTGCTCGCCACCACCGCCTATGACAGCCCGGACGCATCGCACACGGCATCGATAGCCCATGCCCGTGCGGCGCTGTCCGAGGCTGGCATCGGGTCAGCGTATGCGTTGTTGAGTGGTAACTGCCACGTCGATGATGCCCGCAACACGATCGTCGCGGACTTCCTGCGCTCGGACTGCACGGACCTGGTTTTCGTTGACGCCGACGTGTCGTTCACGCCGGACCAGCTCGTGCGGCTGTGCACCCATGAGAATGTGGATGTCGTCGGCGGGATATATCCCAAGCGTGCCACTGGACACCGTGACATGCCGGTTCGGATGCTGCCGGACGTGTTGATCCCGGATGGTCGCGGCCTGCTCGAAGTCGAAGGCTTGCCGACCGGGTTCATGCGCATCCGGCGCACAGTCCTCAAGACGCTTGCAGGCGCTTCGCAGACCTTCCGTAAAGACCTGACCGTTGTGCCGATCATATTCGAGCGCACGTACATCGACGACATGGGCCGCGTTGGCGGCGACATCAATTTCTGCCTGAAGGCAGCCAAGGCAGGTTTCAGCCTGCACGCCGACTGCGAGCTTCGCCTCGGGCACGCAGCCAAGGTGATCGTCAAAGACAGCCTTGGCGCGTATCTCAGGCGCCAGAGCGGCAAGACGCTGGAATGGGTGACAGATCGCATTCGTGACGGGAGATGGCAGCCGGAAGACTTCGACGAGGCGGCGCAAGCTGTCGGCAACGAATGGGTAGCACCTCCCGAATCATTGATCGCAGCCATCAAAGTGCTGGAAGCCGAGCCTGGGCACGTACTGGAAACCGGAAGCGGGCTATCAACAGTCCTCATGGCAGCCGCTATTCCAGGCAACTACGTCTATTGCCTCGAACATGATCCGATCTATGCCGAGATGACGAAGCGGCTGGCTCGCCAAGCTAACGTCACCAACATCGGCATATGCCTGGCACCGATAGACCCGGCAACGGGATGGTACAATACAGCAGACATGGAGGGCTTGCCTGATAGGTTCCGGCTTGGGTTCTGTGATGGACCGCCTCGGACATTCGGCAGCCGGATGCGGTTCTTTTCCGGCGGATACGCCAACGCCTGTGATGTCGTCATCGCCGACGACGCACTGACGGACGGCTATCCACGGTTCTTGATGGACTGGTCGCGAGGGGCGGCTCGGGACATCGCCTTCGAGGGGAGTATAGCAATTGTCAAATGAGGGGAAATACGTCTGGATTGCCATACCGGCATACGGGGCCACGGTCACGTGCCTGACGATGAAATCCATCGTCTACGACATGTTCCCGATGGTTCTGGCTGGGCACAAGGTCAAAATCTTCGACGAGTGCGGTCACGCCGACATCTATTCCTTAAGGGCTCAGATCGTCGCGCACTTCCTGGCCGATCCTGACAAGCCAACTGATCTGGTGTTCGTTGATTCGGATGTCGGCTGGCCGGCCGGATCGCTGCATAAGCTCTTGGACCACGACGTTGATCTGGTCGCGGGCGCCTACCCCAAGCGGGATTACCCAATCCAGTTCATGTTCAGGAGTGAACAAGACCTCGGGCCGGATGGTCATCAGCAGATGATGGGCGATCCCGAAACGGGGCTCGTCGAAGTCTGGGGGATGCCGGGTGGATTCATGCGGTGCACGCGCAGCATGTTGGAAACCATGTGGAACCACTACGAGCCTGAACTCGGCATCTACGACCGCGCGGTGCCGGGCGAGAAGACGGTCCGCATGTTCGACCCGCTTCGGTTCAAGGACGAGCAGGGGCGGCTGCATTCACTATCGGAAGACTACGCATTTTGTCAGCGGTGGCGCGATCTTGGGCACAAAGTCTGGATGGATGCATCCATACCGATGGCCCACATCGGCACACACGCTTTCCAAGGGTGCCTCGGCGAATGGCGGGGCGTTGATCAAAGAGAGGCAGCAGAATGAGCGAAGATTTTTCAAAGATGGACACGGGCAAGTTCAAGCGGCAGTTCCGCGAAAGCAGCGGTTGGCCGAACGTGCAGCAAGAAATCGACGAGCGGCGCGGCATCGCCAAGGCTAACGCCAAGGAAGCGGCCATGAAGGAAGCCGGCGCGAAGCTGGCCGAAGCCGCCAAGCGTGGCCCCGGTCGCCCGCCAAAATCGAGCTATGAGGACTGATGTTCGGCTTTTGGGCCATAGGGCAACAGGCGCTCGGCGCGGTGGATGATGTCCCCTCCGCTCCTGCCGTGACGAGTCCTGTCTACACCGCGAACCTTGTGCTTTCGGGCACGGGGTTCGCGGTGACCTTGGGTGACACCCTTTCTGGCGAGGGGTTCACCCTCAACGTTAACACGGGATCAAGCGGGACGGGAACAGCGTTGACGTTGGACACCGAACTTACAACCCAAACGGATTAGACCATGGCCACAACCCGCGAAATCGTCACCCGTGCGCTGCGCCGCATCCGCATGGTGGACATCGTCGAAAGCCCGCCGAGCGAGTTGATGGGTCACGCCATTGACGTGCTCAACGATATGATCACGGGTTGGGAGCGGGGCTTGCAGACCGAAACCGTGACCTTGACTGGCAACACGCAGAACGGCAGCCGCACGGTTAGTGACCTCGACAACTCGACCAACCTATACAATGCGCGCGCGATCGTTCCAGGGACCAACGTATCCGGCACCGGGATCGCGTCTGGAACGACGGTGTTCGCGATCATCGACAAGGACAGGATCGAGTTGGACACGGCGGCGACGGCAAGCGGCACGGGTGTCAGTCTATCGTTCACGCCGATTCCGTTTGATGATAGTCTAACCGAAGCACTTGTATCTGTTCTTGCGGTGCGTCTGGCCGAGGATTTTGGCCAGCAAGTCGGGCCGATTCTTGCGCGCGATGCGCGGCGTGGCCAAGCCGAAATAGACGGCGCGTTCTTGTACATCCCAACAGTTGATCAGGTTGATAGAGCCCTCGTCGAAGTGCCTTCGAGCAGGTTCTACGACGGCAGCGACGACATCGTGAACGGATAGGACAATGGCAACAGCATCTAGCATGGTTTCCGTTAGCCAAGAGGGCTGGACGGAAGTGGCATCCGCCTCGGGCGCGAACCGTATCGTTACGGTCGAACTGCTGCGCGGCAAAAACATGCGGTTTGCATCGGATGATGCCTCCGCGAACATCCCGGCAGGCTACACGGGGCAGGAGTTTGTCACGCTCGCCAACCCGGTGGCGACGGTGCTGGTCGAGGACGGCGAGAAGCTGTTCGCGAAGTGCCCCTATCCTAATGCCCTCCTGGCGGTCTGGGCGCGAGACGAAGCCTAATGACAACAGCTCTCGCCAACATCGCCCGCATGACGACGGCAACGACCGGATCAGGCACGATCACGCTTGGTTCGGCTGTTGCCGGCTATCTGACGTTCGCCGACGCTGGCATCAGCAACGGCGACGTTGTCACGTATGCGATCGAGGAGGGCGACGAGCGCGAAGTCGGCCAGGGCACGTATTCCAGCACCGGGCCGACGCTGACACGAACCACGGTCTACAGCTCGACCGCGTCCGGCAGCCAGATCAGCCTGCTAGGCGCCGCCGAGGTGTTCATCACGCTTGCGGCCGAGGCCAACGGCGGGATTACGGTCCCCTACGTCAACACGACGCGCGGTTCCATCAAGATCACGAGCTACATGACCACGAGCAGCAGCTACGTGGATCAGAGCACGCAGCTCAAGCAGGCATTCATCGACTTCTTCGACGAGGACGTGACGCATCTGGACTTCGAGGGCCAGATGGTCGGGATTTCGAGCCAGATTGAGCTGATTTGCGGTGTGGACGGGTTCACGAGCACGCCATCGGCGCCGAAGAACTTCTCAAAACGGATTGTCAACGGCGGCATTCGCTGGCTCGGCCCGGACGCGGCTGGAACCTCGATGCTGTCGATGACGTGCCCGGTGGCGATTTCGTCTGAGGCGGCATTCAAGGAGCCCGGTTTCGAGTCGTTTCGGTTTGACGCCGGCGGCGGCGGCACCGGCTACAACATCAATTGCCTCGAAATCTCGAACTTTTATCATGCCAAGTTCAAGGACTGCATGTTCATCGACTTCGGCACCGAGATCGGGGTGTTTCTGTCCTCTCAGGACAATAACGGATCGTATACCGACGACAACGGCGCGACGTTCGAGTCATGTCGGTTCGCCTGCATCAATGGCACGCAGCACAGCGGCACGCCGATCCGTGCCTACTGCGGTGACATCCTCGTGGAGGGCGGCTGGTCAGACTTCACCGGCCCGATGGACTTTCATATTGGTTCGGTGACATTGGACCGTGTTCATTTCGTCAACAACCTCGGGACTCCAGATAACCGGCGTTACGCCGCGATCTTCCGCGATCCCCGCGCGATCACATTGCTAAACAACGACGTAGACGGCGGCGTCTTCAAGTTCACGAATGCGGGCTATCTGGACAGCTCTGGCATCACGGCGAACTCGCCAACGCACGGCGCCGAGACTTCATTCCGCAACATCATCGTTGCCCACAACCGGATCGAGGGCTATGCGCCGATTACCAGCGGCGAGGGCGTGATCACGTTCGAAACCGAGAATGCATCAACAACGCTGACGGGTGGTATCTCGATCGTCGATAACGTTTCAACGCAGTTCGATCAGGGCGACAACGCGACACCATTCTTGAAGGTCATCGAGACCGGCAGCGGGGAGTTTACGTCCCTGTCGGGCGTCTATCGCTACGTGGACGCTTTCGGGAGCACGCCTGGCGATACCGACTTCGGGGCGAGCGCCTTGGGCGTATCAAGCGGGACGCGGTTCTATTCCGACGACCAAGACGCCACGATGACGGGCGATCTGACAGTGGCCGGCGCCACCACGCTTGCGGGCGCCTCGTTCGGATCAACGACGGCATCAGGCGCGACAGACCTTTCCGAGCATCTCGCGCTGTTCGGCACGACCTATGGCTTAAGCGTTACGTCGAACAACCTGAACCTGGTTGCAAACAGCACGAACTCGCTTTCGGTTCGTTCCAGTGGTGTTGACAGCAAGGTTCAGCACAACTTCGGGTCTGTGTTGAGCCTTACCAACGATTACACGATTGCAACGCTTCCCGGCAGCCCGACGGGGGGCATGATCGCTCGCGTGACAGACGGTGACGCGGCGTTGACGCATGGCCAGACGGTGGTGAACTCGGGCGCCGGCGCGACACCGTATCTGGTCTGGTACAACGGCACGAACTGGACGGTGATTGGCATCTGATGGGCGAACTCGTTCCTATATCTCTGCCGTCAGCGCAGAACCAGTCCCGCAGTGGGCTCGTGGCCTCAACCACGCTGGTCAACTGCTACAGGGAAACGGAAGGCGGGGACGCCAAGAACCAGTTTTCGCTGGTCGCCGTCAACGGGTGGGAAGACTACGCGACCCTGACCGGATCGACCGGCGGCGTCCGCGCGATGATCAACCTCGACAACGAACTCCTCGTCGTATCGGGCCGGCAGGTCTATGCGGTGTCGCCCGCGCAGGATGTCACGTTGATCGACGGTTTGCCGTCGGACGGCTACGTCACGATGGCGCGCAACCGCCAGGCGCCTGATCCGCAATGCGTGATTGTCGCCGATGGCTCATGGTGGATTTATCAGTCCGGCGTGCTGACCGAAGGCAGCGACCCAGACCTCGAATCGCCGATCTTCGTGACGCAAAAGGACGGTTACTTCGTATTCCTGTCAGAGTCGGGCCGGTTCACGATCTCCGGGATTGACGACACCACAATCGACGGGCTCGACTTCGCAAATGCCCAGACGAGCGCCGACAAGGGCGTGGCGCTGGCCACCCGAGGCACCGACCTGTTGATCTTCGGCGAACGGTCAACGGAATTCTGGGTCAACACGGGCAACGCCGACTTTCCGTTCGAGCTGCAAGCGTATCGCGGATATGGCTGCTATGCCGCCGGCTCCGTCGATGAGATCACGGCCCTGGTCGATGGCCGGATGGTCGATAGCGTGATCTGGGCCGCGACGGACGAAAACGGCAAGTTTACGGGCGTCTATCTTCTGGCCGGATATGAGGCCAACAAGATCAGCACTTACGAGATAGATCGCGCGGTTGAAGCTGATGCGAACCCCGCCGGCATTCGAGGTTTTGCGTGGAGTGAGAACGGGCACGTGTTCTATACGATCACGGGCTCGACCTACAGCTACACCTTCGACACGGTGGAACGATCATGGCACACCCGCAAATCCCGCACCTATTCGTACTGGCGCGCCTGCGCTCACGCGACTTTCAACGGCGAGAACATATTTGGAGACTGTATCTCGGACTCGTCCGGCGCCTACCTCTACCGGTCGGATATTGATCTCTATCAGGCGGATGGTGAGTCCATTCAGATGGAGGTCCAAGTCCCGATCACGCACGCCTTCCCGTTCGAGATGAGCTTGAACCGAGTGCTGCTCGATGCGGTGACCGGCGTCGGATTGAATTCGACCGATGACGACCTGGCAAGCCCCGAAGTCGTGTTTTCGGTCAGCCGAGACGGCGGCAAGACGTTCGGCACCGAGCGCCATCGAACGGTCGGCGCCCAGGGCCAGACCTTGCAAACCATTCAGTGGTGGGGCTGCGGCCCGATCCCGAGGCAAGGTGCTGTGCTCAAGTTCGCGTATTCGCCCGGCGTCAAGCGGATCATGATGGGTGTCGCGGTTGACATCGAAAGGCGGGCCGCATGACCGCCAACGTCCCACCCGAGGCATCCAGCCGCGTCGTTGACAGCAACGGCAGGATCGACCCCGTGTGGAACAAGTTTCTGCGGGAGATTTGGCGCCTTGGCAAGACACTGACGGAAACGACAGGCACGCTGTCGAGCGGCAAGGCTGCGGCGTCTCAGACGTGGTCGAGTGGCGTCCTGATCGAAGTGCCAGCCGACAAGGCTTATAACTTCCCGAGGGTGGGCCACGACGGCACGATTGATGAAATCACGGTTGTCACCACAACCGGAACGTGCACGGTCACGATCTCTATTGACGGCAACCCGCTGATCGACGGGGCATTGAGTGCATCAACAACGCAGAACACGGAGACTTACACGCAAGGCAACGAGCTGTCCGCCGAGCAGGACATCACGATCACGGTTTCATCGGCGAGTGCGCCGGAGAATCTGTCCGTGACGCTGCGGGGAACAAGGACGTTCGCGACATGATGCTTCTCACCGTCATCGGCGGCCAGCGCCTCCCGGACCTGCAATTCACAGACTCGGCAACGTCCGGGACCGACAACACGACGATCACGTATTCGGATCGCGCCATTGGTGACGAGCCGGTGACGGGTGATCGGCTGGTTGTGGTGACGCTGGGCGCCTCGATTGCGACCCTGGCCACCTCCATGACGATTGCGGGTGGTGCTGCAACTCAGATTGCATGGGTGCGGCCCAATACGAACGACCTAGCTGCAATCTATGCGCGGGTGGTCAACAGCGGAACGACGGCAACGATCGAGATCACCAGCGCCAACAACTTCATCACAACCGGCATTGGCGTTTATGCGCTCTACAACCTGGAATCGACGACCGTCCGAGATACGGACACGGGAACAGGTTCGCAGTCGGTAACGGTCCTCGATAGCAGTGTGGCGATTATGTCGCTATACGGCGCTGGCACTGGCGTAATTAGCGGACTGACCACGCTAAACCTTGACTATTCTGATACAAACGAGGGTGTGCGATTTGCCTCTGCTTCGGGCGAAGAACTGAGTTCAGGTACGCTCACCGAAAACCCAACCAACGGGAACGCTGCCCGTTGTCTCGCGACCTGGAGATAATCGATGTTCGGTGACTTTCTCAATCCCGGCAAGAGCGACATCAGCAAGGGGTATCGGCAATATCGCAACTATTTGCGAGCTGGTCGCGATCAGGCGCAGCCCTACTTCGAAGAGGGCTACGGCGCCGCGATCGAGGGGCTTGACCCTTACACGCAGTCGGGCGCTGCCGGCCAGGGGATGTATGCCGACCTCCTTGGCATCAACGGGATGGAAGCGCGCGACGCGGCGCAGAACCTGCTGATGTCGGACCCGGCTAACTCGGGAATGCTTGCACAGGACCAGAACGCGGTTGCACGGGCCATGAATGCGCGTGG
>Ga0180437_10003233_pt1 | contig 24532 bp, 16 predicted proteins | sample SS_ome_4_FD_132410 | JGI IMG/M metagenome (GOLD analysis project Ga0180437, IMG submission 132410) | Hypersaline lake sediment archaeal communities from the Salton Sea, California, USA - SS_3_D_1 metaG | ecosystem: Environmental > Aquatic > Non-marine Saline and Alkaline > Hypersaline >... | reverse complement strand
GACCCGCGCCAGCCTGCGCCGGCAGATGGGCATTGTCCTGCAAGACACCTTTCTATTCGCTGGTACAGTGATGGCGAATATACGCTACGGCCGCCTCGAAGCTGACGACGAAGAGGTTATCGCTGCCGCCAGGTTGGTCAATGCCCACGATTTCATCAGCCGCCTGCCCGAGGGCTACCAGACAGAGCTGACCGAGCGGGGCAGCAACCTGAGCCAGGGGCAGCGCCAACTCATCTCCTTCGCCCGAGCTGTGCTGGCCGACCCGCGCATCCTCATTCTGGACGAAGCGACCTCCAGCGTGGACACTCGCACCGAGATCCTGATCCAGCAGGCTTTGGCTGAGCTCCTCAAAGGACGTACCAGTCCTTCGACTCGGCTCAGGACAAGCCCTTCGACTGACCCTTCGGCTACGCTCAGGGCAGGGCTCAGGACAAGCCCTTCGACTCGGCTCAGGACAAGCTTTGTCATTGCCCATCGCCTGAGCACCATCCGCAACGCCGACCAGGTGTTGGTCATCCAGGACGGTCGCATCGTCGAACGCGGCACCCACGACAGTCTGATGGCTCAACGGGGAGTCTATTACGACCTCTACATGAGCCAGTTCCGTCGCGAGGCGGAGGAACGCCCGGTGGCGGCAGAAAGGCGTCTGGCCGCGGCTCCCGCAAGTTGATGACCGCCCCGGCGGAAATCCCAAGGTGCGCCGCACTTTCAAACTATGCAAGAGCCAAAAACAGGCATATAGCCACTGTCGAGGATTGTGGATTTAAGGGGCAACGTAAGTGCGTTGCCCCTTCCCTGGCCGCATTGGCTTTAGGTCAGCAAGTGTGGCGAACTCTTCTCAATGCACGGTTTCAACTCCAGCAGGGCATCCTTGAACGCGGCCACCGCCTGGTCCACGTCGGCCTCGGCCATCACTGTGGACGGGTTGAACATTCCCCGCCTGGCGGCGAAAATGCCCCGGTTCAACAGGGCCAGGTGCAGCAGCCGGCTCAGCTCTTTGTCCGCCGACGCCGCGTCGCGATAGTTGCGCACTGGCCCGGCCACAAAGTGGACGTTGAACAGCGAACCCAGGCCGGTCACCTGCCCCCGGATTTCGGTTTCTTCGAAGGCGGCACGGAACCCATCGGCCAGCCGGTCACCCAGGGCGTTGCAATGGGCGACACGCTCGCGGGTCAAGGCCCCCATAGCCGCTATCCCGGCAGCCATAGTCAGCGGGTTGCCGTTGAACGTCCCCGACTGGCTCATCCCACCTTCCAACGGCGAGAACAGACTCATGATCTCCCGCCGTCCACCGAAGGCGCCTACCGGCAGCCCCCCGCCGATGATCTTGGCAAGGGCAGTCAGGTCGGGCTCCACCTCGTAGATGGCTTGTGCCCCGCCCCAATCCAGGCGAAAGGTCATCACCTCGTCGCAGATGAGCAGCACGCCGTTCTCAGCCGTCACCTGGCGCAGATAGGACAGGTACTCCCGTTCAGCGGGGATCGCTCCGGCCACGCCCATCACCGGCTCAACCAGCACGGCAGCGATCTCGTCGCGCCGCTGGCGAATCAGGTCGCCCACCGCCTCCCGATCGTTGAACGGCACCACGATCACATCGCCCAGCACGCTGGAGGGGATGCCGGGGCTGTCGGGAACGGGGTTGGGGTGGCTGGCTGGCCCTGCCTGGTCAAGGGCCGGGTGCACGCTGACCTCCACCGGATCGTGGGTGCCGTGGTAGCCGCCCTCCATCTTTATCAGCTTGTCCCTGCCGGTAAAGGCTCGCGCTGCACGCACGGCGTTCATCGTCGCCTCAGTGCCCGAGTTGCAGAAGCGGATCTGATCCACCGAGGCCACCCGCCCGGCTATCAACTCGGCCAACTGTTGCTGGTTTTCGGCGCAGGCTGCGTAAGCGGTGCCCAGGGCTGCCTGGCGGGCGATGGCCTCGACCACGGGCGGGAAGGCGTGGCCGTGGATCAGGGAGGTATAGTTGTTGAGGAAATCAATGTACTCATTGCCGTCTACGTCGTACAGGCGGCAACCCTGGCCGCGCTCCGTGTACAAGGGATGCGGATCGAAAAAGGTGATGGTACGCGTGTCCCCGCCGGGCAGATAGCGTTGTGCCGCCGCGTGCAGTTCGGCGGAACGGGGCGTGCGGCGACGGTAGGTGGACTCGATGACGTCCCGAACCTCGGACACTTTATCCCAGTGCTCTGACATAACCACTTCTCCTTGTGTATCCTGTTTTTCACACTTTCGGCAGTGAAAGTGTAACATCAATTCAGCCTATGGTCAAGTAAGTGGTGTCATGCTGGAAGTAAAAGGGCTAGAAAAAAATCGGATTCTGTAGTATAATGATATGTGTACCCCATCACCTCACAAGGAGTCAGCCAATGAACACTCTGGAAGACAGAGACTGGGACAGCCTTCTTCGTCGGATCAAGGATGGAAACTGCACGCCCTTTCTGGGCGCGGGGGCCTGTGCTGGATTTATCCCCCTGGGCTCTGAGATCGCCCAGGGGTGGGCTCAAGAGCACGGCTATCCCCTGAGTGACCCATGGGACCTGGCCCGCGTGGCCCAATTCCTGGCCATCAAGCGCGACCCCATGTTTCCCAAGGACGAGATCGTGAGCTGCTTCCGAACCGTCGGCCTGCCTGACTTTGATGCGCCCGGCGAGCCCCATGGTGTCCTGGCCGACCTGCCTTTGCCCATCTACATCACCACCAACTATGACGATTTCATGACCCAGGCCCTGCGCAGCCGGCATCGGAATCCCAGCCGGGAGTTATGCCGCTGGAACAGCCTCGTCAGGGATCGGCCTTCCGTCTTTGACCCTGGCTCCAGCGTTGAGGTGAGCGTGGCCAACCCCGTGGTCTTTCACCTCCATGGGTACACCGAGGTGCCCGAATCTCTGGTCCTGACCGAGGATGACTATCTGGACTTTTTGGTGAGCATCTCCCGGGATCTGGAGATCATCCCCCGGCGGATCGAGAAAGCATTGGCTAGTACTTCACTGCTGTTCATCGGCTACCGATTGGCCGATTGGAACTTTCGTGTCCTGTTTCGGGGTCTTATCGGCTCCCTGGAGCGCAGTCTGGGCCGCATCCGGGTGGCGGTCCAGTTGGCCCCGGAGCCACCAGATACAGGAGGTATCACTCAGGAGCAGGTACAGCAATATCTGGAGGACTATTTGGCCCAAGATGACGTGCGGGTCTACTGGGGGAAAGCCAGCGACTTTGTCCAGGAGTTGTGGAAGCATTGGGAGGCGTTCAATGAAGGCAACTGAGCGGAAGGTCGAGAATCCTTACGTTGGGCCGCGGCCGTTTGAAGAGCGGCATCAGCGGCGCTTCTTCGGGCGCGACTGGGAGGCCGACGAACTGGTGTCCCTTGTCATTGCCCACCCAGCCGTGCTGCTCTACGCCCAGTCAGGTGCGGGCAAGACTTCCCTCACCAACGCCAAACTCATTCCCCTGCTCAGGGATGAGGAAGGTCTACAGGTCATGCCCGTGGCCCGGGTGCGAGGTGAGGTCCCTGAAGAGATCCAGCCCGAGCAGATTGGGAACCTCCTCATTTTCAACACGCTTTTGGGTTGGATGGAGAGTGGGACAGACCCGACTCAATTGGTGAATCTATCCCTGTCGGCTTTTCTCAAGGGGTGGCCGCGTCCCAGAGACGAAGAAGGTCAACCGACCCTGCGGGTGGTCATCTTTGACCAGTTTGAGGAGCTGTTCACCCTCTATCCCGAACGCTGGACGGAGAGAGAAGGGTTCTTTGCCCAGGTCGCCGATGCTCTGTCCCAAGACCCTTTCCTGCGGGTGCTGTTCGTCCTGCGCGAGGATTACCTGGCCCAGTTAGACCCTTTTGTAGGCTTGTTGCCTGAGCGGCTGCGGACCCGTTTCCGCCTGGAGCGCTTGCGCCAGGAAGCCGCGTTGTCGGCGGTCGAGGGGCCCTTGAGGGATACAGAGCGCTCCTTTGCCCCGGGCGTGGCCGAAAGCCTGGTCGAAGAATTGCTCAAGATCCGGGTTGAAACCAGGGCGGGCGAGACGGTCGAGGTGCCCGGGGAGTTCGTCGAACCGGTGCAACTGCAAGTGGTCTGCCGGAGCCTGTGGGAGGAACTGCCGCCAGAGGTCACAGAGATCACCCACCCCCATCTGTGGACCTTTGGTGACGTGGACCAGGCCTTGCGGACCTTCTACGAGAGGGCACTCAGGGGCGCAGTTCAGCAAACGGGAGTCAAAGAGGGGCGTCTTCGCCTCTGGTTTGAGCGGGGCCTCATCACGCCTATGGGCACGCGGGGCACAGCCTACAGGGGAGCCAAGTCCACTGGTGGTGTCCCCAATGCAGCCGTTGATGTGCTGGATGAGCAGCACCTCATCCGGGCTGAGCGGCGGGCCGGGGCCCGCTGGTATGAACTGACCCACGACCGTTTCATCGGCCCTATCCAAAGGTCCAACGAGGCCTGGCGGGCCACCCGAAGGGAGCGATGGTTATGGACTGCGGGAGGGGTGATGGGCAGTTTGGTTTTTCTCGTCTTCCTCGTGCTCCTGGTAGGGAGGGGTAGTGAGCAGTCGCAGACCCAGGCGTTGCAAGAGACCGTGGTCGTGCAGGAGACGGCGGCGGCGCAGGTCAAGGCAACGGCCACGGCCGCTCTCGACGCGAAGAACCAAGGCACGGCCGACTTTGTCGCCTGGCAGACGGCACAGGCCCAGGCCACAGCCGCCTTTCACAATCTGCAGACGGTACGGGCCCAAGTCACAGCCACCCCCATCCCACAGGTGACGGAAACGCCCCAGCCTGGGGAGACAGCGACGCCCTCCTTGGACCCTACGATCGTAGCCGCCGTCGAGACCGCGACGGCGGCCGCTCAGAGCCTACAGATAGCAGGGCAAAAGGTTGTCGCCGCCGCCGCAGAGCTCAAGGCCACCGCCACCGCCGCCGCCAGCGCCACGGCAGCGGCCAGGGAATTGGGGGAACGGCTTCAAACGGCTGGACTCACGGGCCGGGGTGTGAAGGTCGCCATCCTGTCCACCGGCATTGACGCCACGCACCCCGACCTTGGGGGCCGCATAGCAGCGTCCGTGGATTTGGTCGGGGAAGGCATCGAGGACGGCAACGGCTTCGGAACCTTCTTGGCCAGTATCGTCGCTGGTAACGGCACTGCCAGCGGAAGTCTATACAAGGGCTGGGCGCCGGAGGCAGATCTTTACATCGCCAAGGTTATGGGTGCGGAGGGGGCTGGTACACCGAGCAATATAATAGCCGGCCTCAAATGGGCTGTAGAGCAGCAGGTGGACATCGTGCTGGTAGACGGAGGGGCCGCATCCAGTTGCGACGGTTCCGATGAGCTCTCTCGGGAGGCTGACGCAGCCGTGGAAGCCGGTCTCGTGGTTGTCGTGCCAGCTGGAAACTCGGGGCCCGAACCAGGGACGGTGGGCTCGCCGGGATGTGCACGCCTGCCCATCACGGTCGGTGCCGCAGAACTGAACACGGTGGCCAATTTCTCAAGCCGTGGCCCGACACTGGATGGTCGGACCAAGCCCGATCTCCTTTTCTCTGGTTACGGCGTAGGGGCCCAGGCCACCGGCGCTGAGACTGGGTCTGTGGTCGCCGCAGGTTACGTGGAGGCCACCGGTTCCGGCATATCCGCCGCTCACGCGGCCGGGGCGATTGCCCTCCTCTTGCAGGTGAATCCCAATCTGACTCCGGCCGAGGTGAAAGGCTTGCTTATGGAAACCGCCACTGACCTGGGCTTTGAGGCCAACGCCCAGGGGGCCGGTCTGGCAAACATCGAGAAGGCTCTGGCCCGTATCAGAGACCGGGATGGCGACGGCATCCCCGACGTCGAAGACGCCTGTCCCGATGAGCCTGGCTCACCTGGGGCCGTGGGTTGCCCCGAGACACCTACTTTCACGCCTAGCGCCACACCTACTGAAATCCCCAATCCTACCGCCATGCCCACTACAACACCTACCCCGACGCCAACTGCTACCTCTCAACTGCCGATGACAACACCAACGCCGTTGCCTCTTCCCATGCTTTCATCATCGAGAGGCAATATAGCCTACGTATCCTGGGAGGATGACAACAATGAAATCGTCATTATGAAAGGCGACGGGAGCCAAAAGCGTAGACTGACTTTCAACAGTGTGGATGATTGGGACCCTGCTCTTTCTCCAGATGGCCAAGTTATCGCTTTCATGTCTAGCCGTGACGGTGACCAGGAAATCTACCGGATGAACAGCGATGGCGGCGATCAAATGAGGTTGACTTATAGTTCGGGCGTGGACAGGTGGATCGCATTCTCACCAGACGGCTCTCAGATTGCTCTCACCTCTTACCGCGACGGCAATGGCGAGATATACGTGATGGACAGCGACGGAAGCGAACAGCAGAACCTCACCCGAGACCCTGCCGATGACCGGGACCCGGCTTTCTCTCCCGATGGGCTTCAGATCGTTTTCGTGTCCAATCGGGATGGCAACGACGAACTGTACGTCATGGACGCCGATGGCGGCAATGTCAACAGATTAACCAGCAGCCCTGGAGCGGATTGGGAGCCCTCCTTTTCCCCGGATGGTACAGAGGTGATTTTCGTCTACAACCAAGGTGAAGATCAGGAGATCTATGTTATGAGCAGGCAGGGTGGCCAAGGAGTGAATCTGACCAACAATCCAGCGGAGGATCGGGATCCCGTTTTCTCTCCTGACGGAAAGGAGATTGTCTTTACATCGGATCGTGAAGGCGTCTCGCGGCTGTTTGTGATGAACAGTGATGGAAGCAATGTTAGACGGTTGACCGACGGCCAGACCGATTGGTCACCGTCTTGGTCGAGGTAGGCGGAGTTGCTTTGATAGCCACTAGCACTGGAAACTGAACAGCTTGGGAGCCCAGCCCCTTTACTAACTCGTTTTTTCATGATATAATTATGATAATGAGGGGAAGCGAGCTCCCTATTGGTTGGCGGAGAGTTGTCAGGAGGTTAAACCTCAAAGGAGAAGCGGGGGTTGTAGAATTATGGCGGGCCAAAGTGTTTCAGTAGACGGCGACATTCTGTGGGCTGGAATTCGACGCGTCTCATCTCGTACTAAAGAGCCCATCCTCTGTATCCTCAAGGGCAAGGATCTGACCTTTGTGGCCCCTGGCGGGCTGAGACTGGTGGTGTTGTGGCGGTTTGAACTGAAACACAGACTCTCGGACAGTGCCGTTTTCACCATCCCGCCCATGATTGCCACCTTTCTGACGACGGAAGCGATCCGTGATACCATAAAGATAGAAGTGGATGATGAGGACATGGTCACCGTGGTCACGCAGGACCGTTGGGGGCGCTACGAGTTGCACTGGCATTCTGATGTCTCGGCTTTTTCTGCGCCAGAAGAATTCAATCGCCTGTTGGCCAAACCGCCTCATCTCATGGAGGTAAGTTACCTCCACTTATCGGATACCGTTCATGAAGCCGTGGCCAAGCTCGTGTCCATGGAATCAGATCGGCAGATCCATCCCACAAAGCTGGCCATTCTGGTGGATATCGGTCGCCCTACACTCAAAATAGATGGTCAGGAAATCGAGATCAGCGCGCGGAACCAATATTACTTTGATCCACGTCTCATCATCCGCGCCCTAGAGTTTATCAAAAGCGATACAGTTCAGGTGGGATTCACACCAGTGGCTGATCGCAACCGCGCTTTTCTCTCCATTCTGGCCAAACAGGATGGTTACACCATCCATTGTGCACTGCTGTCCATCGGTATGGATACGCAGAGGCTCTATCCCTTGCCGCCCAAAATCCACTAAAATTGTGCAACGGTGGGTGGAAAGACCAGGGCAGGTCGCGTCCGGGAGACGCGACCTGCCCTATCATTTCCATGTGTTGCGGATGAATGAGACCTGTTACCTGCCCTTTTGCAATTCGATGTTCATTTCCAGCGGTGACTCGGTACCCTCCTCCACCAACAAGTTGTTTTTGGCGATGCGTTTGTAACCTTTGGCTCCGACGATGATGCTGTAGCTCTCACCCCGCTCCAGAGCCTGATCGAGCTGGAAGTAGCCCTGGGCGTCGGCCTGGCCAGCGGCGTAGAACAGGTCTTCGCTTGGGTTGGCATCGAACTGGGCCACCGTGGTGCCAGGGACCAGTGCCACAAAGGCCGCTCCCTTGATACCGCGGCCGGTGGCGGCATCAACGATACGCCCCTGGATCCACACACCCTCGTCGGTCGGTTGGGACGGCACTGTCGAGCCCGGCTGGCCTATGGTGAAGGAGCCTTCCCGTACTTTCTCTCCCCCAACCCAAACCACCAGGCCATACGCACCATCTGGCAGGCCACCATCGTTGTAAATGTTGAGCCAGCCATTGCCGTGCTCCCCGCCATCCCAGGTGTCATCCTGGCTGAGAACCGCCTCCCCATCGAGGTACCAGGTCCGCGACCAGGCCTGGCTGTCCTCCATGCCCTCGTATTGGTAGACGGCGTATACCTCCGAGACACCGCTGTCAAACGTATCGGTTGCCCCAATGGGATTGTAGTCGCTGTCCACGTCCGCGGCAAAGGTGAACTCGCTCCACACGGCGTCCCCTGCCCCACCGGTAGTCGTGGTGGTTGTTGCCCTACCCTTCGCTGGAGTGACCGGCTGTCCGGGTTCGGTCACCTGGGCTTTGCGGATCAGTTCGTAGGCCAGGTTGATGGGACGTTCCAGGCTGATGCGGGCGGCCGACTGGGGGTCGCTGCTGCCCGCTGTATGAACGCCGATGAGCTCCCCCTCGTCACTGATGACCATGCCGCCGCTGTTACCTGGGCCGGTGAGGGCGTCGGTCTTGATCCAGACCTTCGCTCCCCCTTCGCTGACGAACCCGGCCACGATGCCCTCGGTGTAGGTCAGCGAGACCACCTCATCCACAATGCCCACCCCGGGGAAGCCGATAGAGATAATATCGTCCCCAAAGCCGAGGGTATCAGAGTCGCCCAGGGACAGGTAGGTGAGATTGAGCCGGCTGGGAAGGGAGTCGCCATCCAGATAGGAGACGACGCGAACAACGGACAGGTCAAGGCTGGGGTCGGCGACCACCACCTGAGCGTAGAAGCGGGGGATGGCCGGTTCTGTGGGGTCTTCGATAACGCCGATGCCCACCGTGCCATCCTGGCGGTAGAGCTCTCCCGTATCAGGGTCGCCGACCACGTGGAAATTGGTCAGGATGAGGCCATCGGCGGAGATAAAAGTACCCGAACCAGACCCTATCATCTCCCCATCCTGGTCGAGGATGGCGATAAAAGCAGCCGAGGCCAAGGCGCGGTTACGGGTTTGTTTCTCGATGGCCAGGGCACCCTGGCTCGCTCCCAGGGAAAGGGCAGCCAACAGGACAGCGATAACTAGAATCAGACGGCTTATCTTTTTCATATTTCCATTTCCTTTCCAGGTTCAAGGCAGAGTAGGGCAATATGCCATCTTGCCCTACCCATTGGCCTTCACTTCAAGCGGACGCTTGCCAGGATAGTGGCCAGAGTGCCCTTCTCCTGGACAAAGAGGTTGGCGTCGGCCGCGTAGGTAAAGACGTACACCTGGTCACCCTTGACGGTGACGGTATCCACCGCCTGCACTACCACCGGCAGGGAAGGGGCAGTCGCCCAGCCCGCCTTTGGGCTGTCCACGTAGGCGTACTCGACAGACAGGGCTTCCTGGTCCATCAGAGTCGTTGCCTCGACAGACAAGGCGTTGTATTCCTTCAGTTCTTTGTTCCTACGCATGACGAGACGGTTGGCAGCGGCGTTGAGGCCGGTGACTTCGCCCAGGGGCTTTACCGAGGCGTCAACCCCCTCGACCTTGAAAACGTACTCCTGCTCTTCTACCTCCCCCAGGGGTTCCACACGCGCGCTGAAGGTGGTCTTGAAAGTAGAAAGTGAGTCCGGATCGGTTACGGTGAACAGGGTTTCTTTGTCTTTCCCCAGCAGCCAGTCAACCGGGTAGCGCACCGATAGGGCCTCGCTGGCAAAGGTGGCCGTTTGCCCCTGGATGGAGGCTTTCAGAACCCAACCGACTATCAAGGCCAGGACGACCAGGCCAATGACCAACCATTCGGTCAGGCCCTCTCCGCGCAGCCGGGCCTGAGGTTTTGCAGTCGCTACAGTTTGCATTTCTTTCCCTCCCTTTTCGTCGTCAGGCCCCTTCGGCCAGGGTCTCCCGATTGGCGCTGCGTATCAGGAAGAAAACAGCAGCAAAGGTGACCAGGGCGATGACGACCGCCGCGATCATGCCGTTCCAGGGGTTAAACTCGATACCCTGTCTGGTGGCCACGTCTTGCACGTAGAAGAAAAGCCCGTTGAGGACGGCGGTCAGGGTCAGGCCCAGCGGCAGATACCAGGGTCCTTTGTCCTCGAATTTGGCCTGGCCCAGGAAATAGCCCATCACGCCAGCAAAACTGGCATGGGCCAGAGCGACGATGGCGATACGGATAGCTCCCACACCCAGGGCCACGCCGTTGTTGTCTACCACGTAATGGAAATTGAGCATGGTGGCAAAGCCCAGACCGGCGGCTGTGGCATAGACCACGCCGTCCACGCGCTCGTCAAATTCAGCGCTGGGGTAGACAGTGTAGCGCACAGCAGCGTATTTGAGGAACTCTTCTGTGAAGCCGATGATCAGGATGGATCCCAGGATGTACACCCAGGTGCTCCTGTAGAGCCAATCTTGCACCCGGAAGAGGTCTTCGATGATGGGCAGGGCCACCGCGCTGGCGAGCAACGCCCCCAGAACAAAGACGCCTATCACGTAGCGTTTGGGCTCGGGTTCCAGTCGGTCCTGTTGGTAGAAAAAGACCAGCCAGATCACGGCCGGGATCACGGCCAGGATAATGCCGGCCAGGATCAAGGGCGTGCCCTCCAAAGTGGGGGGCAGGCGTGAGGCGATCAGGGCCACCAGGGCTACAAAGACCACCAGGGCCACTACTTCGATGACCCCGGCCTGCCAGAGGCCACGGCGGTCTCGAGTGACCTTGGCATAGTGCTCGTGGCAATAACAGCGCCCGCCCAACATCCTGGCTTCATCTCCCACCTGAATGTGGCATACACAACAGGTTTTAGTGCTCATTGAACCAGGTCTCCTTTCTGCCGTTGTCTCTCCATTGACGGTTCTCATCGCACCGTCACGATTGTACCATAGTCTGATCAAAAACGCAATCACTGATAAGGATCCCATGGAAAGAGCAGGGTCATTCAACAGCAAAGGGCCCACTTCACATTACGCCCAAGAGGGTGTATAATGATAGGCACAGCCCAGGGAAAAGCGAGTACGTTAGAAGGAGTAGCCTATGCCACCACTATTTTGGCTGGATATCGCCGCCTTGAGTCTATCTACAATGATCGCAACTTCGCTGGTACTCATGGTGTTGGGGGCCGGGCCAAGACGGACACTCAACCGCTCTTTCGCTCTCTTCACTCTAATGGGGGCAGCCTGGGCTGTCTTTTCGCTTCTCTTGCGCCTGGCACTGTGGCTTGAGAAAGGCAACCCGCTTCTCTTGAGTGAACTGGCTGCCCTCACCTTCTCCCTGATGGGTCCTTTCCTGCTGATATTCACCGCCCGCTACGTCGGCCACCACACCCGCTGGCCCGACTTGGCCGCAGCCTTGGGGCTGGCGACAATGGCTGTTCTTACCATCCCCCTCTTCCATCATCAACTGCTCTTCAATCCCCGTCTTGACATCAACGGCTCAACCACCATGGATCTCAGCGCCTGGGGGATGGTGGTTGCCGTGGTACCTGCCTCTTACCTGGTCTGGTCCCTGGTTCTTTTCTGGCAGGAACGTCGGCGCATCAGGGAGCCGTACCTGACGCTGAGTGTGCTCACCCTGATGGTCGGGTTTGTCCTGGGCGGGGTCCTGGAAATCCGTTTTCCGGTCTTGTCTATCACGAACACCCTAAGCGTCGCCATCCTGGGCTACAGGGTCATCAGCCAGCAACTCTTCAACCCACTACGGGAACGAACCGCCGAGTTACAGCGCCAAATTGCCGAGCGCAAGCGGGCGGAGCGATCGCTGCAAGCGCTGAACCAGGCAGCTCTGGCTATGGAGCAAGCCCTCACACCGGAAGAGATATTCGCTACAGTGGCGGAAGAGTTCAAAAAGCTCAGCTTCTCCTGTGCCGTTTTCCTGACAGACGAGAGCCAGAGCAGGCTGTCCCCCAGGTACTTGAGCTACGAGGCCAGAGCGCTCAAGGCCGCCGAAAAGCTGACAAACCTTAAACGCGAGGATTTCTCGATACCCATCGAAAAGATGGACATATACAGAGAAATAGTCCGAGAGAAAAAGACCGTCTTTGTGGAGAATATCGAGGAGGTCACGCGGCAATGGTTGCCTGAGCCCACCCGGAGGTTCACCGGGCAAATACTCAGAATACTGAAAATTCCCAAGGCCATTAACGCCCCCCTCATCGTGGAGGATCAGGTCATCGGCCTGCTCTCGGTGCAGTCGGACGACCTGACCGAAGACGACATCCCGGCCATCACCGCCTTTGCCCACCAGATGGCCGCCGCCTGGCACAAAGCCCGGTTGATGCAGGATCTACAAAGCAGCCTGGAGGAACTGAGACGAACCCAGGCCCAACTCGTCCAGGCCCAGAAGATGGAGGCCATCGGCCAACTGGCTGGCGGCATCGCCCACGACTTTAACAACCTGCTGACTACCATCGTTGGCTTTACCAGACTTTTGCTGCGAGAAGCTCCCGAGGGCAGCCAGCAGCGGGAGGACCTGTGCCGTGTTGAAGTCGCTGCCGAGCGCGCCGCTGCCCTGACCCGTCAGTTGCGCCTTTTCACCCGCCAGGAGAAGGGGGAGCGCCGCCCCGTGCGACTGAACAGCGTGGTCGAGGAAACCCACAACCTGCTGAAGCGCTCCATTCCCAAAGAAATCACCATTGAACTGCGTCTGGAGCCGAAATTGTGGGCAGTGGAAGCCGACCCTTCGCAGATCAGCCAGGTGTTGGTGAACCTGTGTGTCAACGCCCGCGACGCCATGCCCAACGGCGGCACCCTCACCCTCAAAACACAGAACGTGACTCTGGACGAGGAAGAGGCCCAGGCGAACCTGGCGGCCCGGCCGGGGCGTTATGTGCGCCTCAGCGCTTCCGATACCGGTATCGGGATGAGTCCGGAAGTGCAAGCCCGGTTGTTCGAGCCCTTCTTCACCACCAAGGAGATGGGCAAGGGGTCAGGGCTGGGGTTGGCCGTGGTCTATGGCATTGTCAAGGGGCACAACGGCTTCATCAACATCTACAGCGAAGTAGGGCAAGGGAGCACTTTCCACGTCTACCTGCCGGCCATAGAGTTGTCGGTGGAGGAGAGAAAGGTCGAAGTGTTGGAACTGCCTACCGGCACGGAGACGATCCTGCTGGTGGACGATGAGGAGGCGGTGTGGAAACTGGGGCAGCGGGTCCTGGGGCGTTGCGGCTACACCGTGCTCAAGGCCGAGAACGGCGTCCAGGCGTTGGAGGTGTACCAGGCCCACCAAGAAGAGATTGCCCTGGTGGTGCTGGACGTGGTGATGCCGGAGATGGGTGGGCGGGAGTGCTTGCGGCGGTTACGGGGGATAGATCCACAGGTAAAAGTGCTCATCAGCACAGGCTACACAGCCGACAGCTCGACACAGAAACTGGTGGCCGAGGGGGCACTGGGGGTGGTGGAGAAGCCGTTTCTGCTCCAGGACCTGTCCGTCGCCGTGCGGGCGGCCCTCGATGAACCCTAGCTGCATCCTGCTTCAGAACCAAGAAAGGAATCAATCATGGAGATGAGACCAGAAACTTCTACGTGCGCCTGGTGCGGCAAGACGCTACAGGCCCCTGAGACGGCGTGGCTGGTGAATGCACGAGCCGTGGTGGACATGCCAGGACATGAAGGCGAGTTCGTGCCATTTGAACTGGCAAAAAGCGGCAGAACCATCACCGGTTTATTCGCTGCTCCAGACTCACCGGCCAAGCGGGCCGGCATTGACGTGATCTTTGCCACCTGTGGTCAGGAATGCACTTTGGCGTTGAAAGCGGCTGTCCGGGAGGACGCAGAGAGCTTGGGGCTGGTAATAAGCTGAGTTCACTACCCGACATCTTGCTACCAGGCACCTTCAAACGGTGTCATTCCTTCGGCTGCGCTCAGGACAAGTCTGAGCGCAAAGCGCGAAGAATCTCGCTGTCACGAAGGCAACTCGTCCTTTTCTCTGCGAGTATTATCAGGAACAAAAAAGAGCTAGCCCAATATCGCGTATCCATTGTACCAGACACGAGTAAGTTTTGTCGAGGGGGTTATAGAATTTTCAAGCTTTTTGTGGTACAATTATGAGTAAGATGGGTACGGGAAAAGAAGCAGCTAAACAAATAGGAGCAAGGATGACCGTCGCTCGCGAGGAGGCGGGATTGAGCCGGGCCGATGTGGGGGCGGCTTTGGGGTTGTCGGAGAGGGGCTATGGACATCTCGAGGCCGGCCGACATCTGCTATCCATTGAATACCTTTTGCAGCTCCCTCGCATCCTGGGCAAGCCAGTGACCTATTTTCTGCCCACCTCAGCGGTGACTGAAGCGGAGAGACAGAACCCCATGCTCGATCCATTGCTGCAAGAGGTGGTGGAAGCGTGGCCGCAGCTAGACCAGGTGGGCCGTGAATCTGTGAGGAACATGGCCCAATTAATGCGCGAGCGCGCGGAAGCGCAGCGGTTGTTGACTGAGGAGAAAGCAGAGTCTGGCGAAGAGTAGCGTCAGTGCTTCTCTCCCCGCTCCTCATCCGGTTCGCTCAAACCTAACAGCCCGGCCAGGGCATCCACGAGGCGGTTGATTTCGGAGCTTGGGCATCGGATAATCCCCCCCTTCCTTGCTGCGACCTTGCTATATAGCACAGATGTTCTATTACATCAAGAGGCACAACTAAGGCTCAACCGAATCGTAACCCAATCTTCACCGAAGGTTCCAAAAGGGCGTCATAGCGTAGGCCTTCGGTTTGCTTGCTGTACGCAGGGTTCTGCTCATCTCGCGCGCCATTAGGCCGCCCTTGACCTTGGGGCGCCTCAAGGACTACAGCAGCCAACTATCACAGCTGAGGAGAGTGTGTCAGAATGCTCAGATCACTCAGTTTCTGGCAAGCCTTTTTCGGAAGCTACCTTACACTTGTGGTAAGCACATGGGGTTTCTTGGAGGCATACACCTACTTTCAGGATGATCATCTCAAGCGAATTGTTGGACCCTATTGGTGGACTATCTATGTAGTACCGCTCTTGATAGCTCTCGCTGTAGCGTTCTTGGCAAACAAATCGGAGAGACTACGCCGCTCCCTCAGATGGCTGGCAAGCCAGTGGCGCTATTTTGCGATTGCTGCTTTCCTGATTCTCATCGAACTTGTACTCTATCTACTGTATGCCAACTGGCACATCGTCGCGTTCTCTGTTGCCCATTTCGCGCTCGTAGCTTTTGCTGCTTGGCTCCTGAGCTTTAGAAGAAGACCGGCCAGGCGTGGTGTAACCATCGAAGCCAAGGATGTTCAACAAGTCATTCACGATGCGGTTGGTGTGCCACTCGGCACGGCCCCAAGCCGAATCTTTCATATGGCGACTCCTTGCGTGTTGCCTGTATGTTTCAGGAATCCAAGACGTTCAGAGTACGTCTACGTTGTGGTTGACACAAGAGTTGACAACCCGAACGAAGAAGACAGCAGAGCGCTTGTTGCTACCAGACCTGGCCTCGCACCGGACAATATCACCAGTGTCACAGTAGGGCGTGCACGCTGGTATCAGCTAAGTTCCGACAAACCCCTTGAGTGGATCAGGTTCGGCGACGGCTCAACCGTCGAGGGTTTCATGGTAGTGAAGGCTGAGATCCATCCAGTGAAAAAGTGGAACAAGCATGACCCTCAAGTTGTTCCAGGTGATCGGGGGTTGGCCTACGGCTTGGCCATAACTGAGCAGATTGAGCCGTCAACTTGGTTTGTTTCGATAAACGATCGTGAGTATAGCTTCAGAGAAAACCTTGGCTGCCACTTCGTCGAGTTTGTCCTGCCACAGGGCCAACAACACAGACTGTCATTTGGTCATAAGAGTGGCCCGCGTGGCATAGCCAGCGCGTTTTTCGCCTTCTAGCTGGACAGGGTCTATCTCTTGGTGAAGAGCAGGGCGGCCTAAGTTATGGTGGGCGGAGCCATCGCTGACTCCGCCCCCACTCCTGAACCGGACATGGTAGGGCTAATTGGCGGAGCAATCCATCGCCGCCCATGAAGCCCTCCCTGCGATGGGAGGAGCATGGCCTGGCGCTGGCGGGTTGTCCGTTACACCAGTAGTTTCATAGAAAATCATGTCACGAAAAGACTATCTAAAAAGGCTAATAGCACAACATAATCGCCACTTGGAAAGACTCAGAGAGCAAGAAGCTAAATGGGGTTCACTAAACGTCCCTACTCATATTTTAACACAGATAGAAGATATAGAAGCAAAAATTGAGAATTTGCAAGCAGAGTTGAGAAACGTACAAGACAACCTGGAACCACCTCCAACAATTCATTTTCCTGTATTGCCAAAGTCCTCGCCAGTCTGGCTACTCATCGGTGTGGCGGTGACTTTTTTGACCGGAGTAACTGTCTTATGGCTATGGTATAAACCTTTTGTAGTCGAGCAATCTTCATCGGCTGTTGAAACTTTTCCGGCCGAGATAAGTATTGCCGTGATTGGCCACGTGGAAGGCAACGTCAAAGTTCAGCGGGGTGAGGGGCAGTTGATTACGGCTTCCCCTGGATTATCGTTGTTTTATAAAGATGTTATCACCACCCCGGACAACTCCTGGGCTAACATTTATTGTCTGGAGGTGGGGCTATTTACGCAGAATCCGGGCCGGGCTGTCGTTTTGACCTGCGAACCTTCCCCACCGGAAGGATTGGAATTGATCGCCAAAAACCTGCCTCCCCAGGTGGAGATTCTTATTAAGGATACTACCCAGGTCAGCCCGCCGTCATTAGAAGAACTTTCCGGTGTATCTCGTGCTCCAGGCGACATCGGTAGCGTACCCATATTGCTATCCCCTCGCCAATTGACCGCTTCTGACCTCATCTTCCGCTGGACGAAAGTCCCCGGCGCGGCAGCCTACACGTTAAAAATTAAAGGCAATAATTGGGAATATAGACTAACAGGCGAAGCCATCGACTCTCATCCCACGCCCTTTGTTATTTCTAACACAGTCACCGTGCTAGAAACTGTCTACCCCACCGATGCCCCACCGCTAGAGCCGGGTGTTACCTATGATGTAACCTTGCAAGCTCATCTACCCGGCGTGCAAACACCCCAGGAAAGCAATGAAACCCTTTTCTTTGAACTGGTTGACAGCGCTACGTCTGACACACTGGCCGAGGCCGAAGCACAAATCCGTACTCCAACGGTGCCGATAGAAGAACAGCCTTACCTGCTCTCGCTGCTCTATCAGCAGCACGGCTTGTGGGCACAAGCAGCCCACCAGATGGAGATAGTGGCCCACCGCAATCATCAATCGCCTCCCCTGCTTCAACTAGGCGACCTTTATCTCCGAGCCGGGTTAGTCAACCTGGCCGAAGCCAATTACCAACAGGCTCTCGCCACCGCCCACGACAATGATGATCTTTTCACCCAGGCCACGGCCCTAACCGATCTGGGGAGGATCGCTTACGTGACCCAAGCCAAAGCTGAAGCTGCTGCGTATTTTGAACAAGCCCTGGCGCTTTACCAACAATTAGGTAATCGGCAACAGGTTGACTTGGTTCAAAATTTATTGGCCGAAGTAACCAAGTAAAAATTATCCACTATTCCATGGCGTTCATTATGAAAGCAAAAATGCAACCTGGCAGATCGCTCAACGCTGTGATGATTCTGGCCGCGACGGTGAGCCTGATCATTCTCACACCTGCTACTCATGCCGCACCGCTGTTTCAAAACGGTGATTGTGGCGCGCTGGCTGACCGGGGCGCGGATTTAATTTTTGAGGGTCAGTATACCGAAAGCTTATCTATGTCGCAGGCGGCCCTAGAGTGCTATCAGAATATTGGTGATCACCAACCAGGCGAGGGCAATGTTCACGTTAATATCGGAATTGTCTATCTTGAACTAAAGCAATATGACGAGGCGATAGCCCATTTTCAACAAAGCTTGACCATCCGGCGAGAACTTGGCGACCGAATTGGTGAGGGGCATAGCCTAAAAAATATCGGCTTAGTTTATCTAGTCCAAAAGCAGAATCAGGATGCGCTATTTTACTATCAGCAGAGTCTGATCATCTGGCAAGAAGTTGGCAACCAAGTTAATGAGGGTGAAGTTCTTAACAACATTGGGGCAATTTATGGAAGGTTAGAGCAGTACGACCAAGCTTTGAATTATTTTCAGCAGAGCTTGGGCATTTGGCAAAAACTGGATGACCGCACCGGTGAGGGAGATAGCCTTAACAATATTGGAGCTATGCACGAACGGTTGGGAAAGTACGACACGGCTCTGGACTATTTTCAACAAAGCCTGGCTATCTGGCAGGAATTGGGCGACAAAACCAATGAAGAAGTAACTCGCGCTAGCATTGACAATGTACGTCGGAAATTAGGCACGCCAATGCCAGAAACTATTGACAACGTAGATTGTAACGCTCTCGCCCAAACGGGATCCAACTTGGCCGACCAAGCCAGGTATACTGAAAGCTTGGTGAAACTTCAGGAAGCGCTGACCTGTTTTCAAGATACCGATAATCAACCAGGTCAGGCGACAATCCTCAATAACATCGGAGATGTTTACTATAATCTAGGGCAATATGAAAAAGCACTAGCTTATGATCAGCAAAGCTTACTTATCTTTCGAGAAATAGGTGATCGGTTTGGTGAGGCTGCTGCTCTTAACGGCATCGGGTTATATTATAGCGGCCTACGACGTTATGAAGATGCTCTCGACTATTACAGGCAAAGCTTGACCATTATCCAGGAAATTGGTGACCAGGTCGGCGAGAGTACAACCCTAGGCAACATCGGACAGGTTTACCAAGGGCTGAACCAATATGAAAAGGCTCTGGACTATCACCAGCAAAGTCTAACCATTGCCCAAGAAATTAGGGACTTGTCTGCCGAAAGCAAAGCTCTTGGCAATATTGGGGTGATTTACCAAAGTTTAGGAGATTATAATAAAGCCCTAGATTATTTTCAGCGAGGCTTGGACATTGCCCAGGAAATCAGTAATCGAACCGCCGAACAAGAATTCCTTAATAACATAGGAGTTGTGTACATTGGTCAGGGTAGATACCAAAAGGCTCTACCCTTTCTTCAACAGAGTCTATTCATTGCTCGCGAAATTGGTAATCAGGATAAAGGCAGTACGCTCAACAACATCGGCGTGATTCATTACAGTTTAGGAGAATACAATGATGCTCTGGATTACTATCAACAAAGTTTGACCATTTCCCAAAAAATAGGACACCGGTCTGATGAGTGCAGTACGCTCAACAACATCGGATTGATTTATTCGCTTCTGGGACAGTACGAGAATGCCTTGAACTACTACCAGCAAAGCCTGACTATTGCCCAGGAAATTGGCGATCAATCGAATGAAGGGACAGCATTGGGCAATATTGGCGTGGTGTATGAAAAACTGGCGCGTTATGAGGAGGCTTTGGACTATTCTAAGAAAAGCCTGATAATTACTCAGCATATCGGCATCCGACAGGTGGAAATTGCGGCTCTCAGCAATATTGGAAAAATTTATCAGGAAATGAGGCAGTATGAGCAGGCGTTGGCCTACTATCAACAAAGTCTATCTATTGCTCAGGAAATTGGCAGTCAGGTCCAAGAAGGTATATTGCTCAACAAAATCGGGCTAACTTACTATTATCTTGGTCAGTACGAGGAGGCGCTAGACTATTTTCAGCAAAGTCTGACCATCCAGCAAGAACTGGGGGACTGGGTCAATATGGGTGTAACCCTCAATAATATTGGTTTGCTTCATTTTAACCCGAGGCAATATCACGAAGCTTTGAATTATTTTAAGCAAAGCCTAGCTATTTCTAAGGAAAGAGGTGATCCGGTTGATGTAATTACAGTTCTTGACAATATTGGATATATTTATGAAAAACAAGGTAACATTGACCAGGCCATCACCGCCTACCAACAAGCCTTCGAAGCCTATGAGTCTATTCAGGGCAATATCAAGATAGAAGAGCTTAAGGTATCATTTGCCGGGGAGCAAATAGATACTTATGAACGCCTCATCCCCCTGCTGGTTGCAGAAGAACGCATTGTAGAAGCCTTTGACTACGCCGAGCGCGCCCGCGCCCGCGCCTTTTTAGACCAACTGGGCAATGAACGGCTTGACCCCCATACCGGCGGCACTCCGAAATTGGTAAGCCGTGAGCAAGAATTAGCTCGCCAGATTAGTGCCCTGCAACGCCAGCTTAGTGGCGATAACAGTTTTGCGTCGGTTGAAAGTGGCCCAATTGATTATGCGGCTTTGCGTGCCCACCTGGAAAAATTGCAGGCCGAGTATAATCAGATATTAATTGAACTCAAGCTCTCCAACCCGGCTTATACCTCTCTGATCAGCGTTGACTCTCTTTCTATTGCAGAGATCCGGCAAGACGTTTTAGACGACCAGACCGGCCTGCTGGCTTATTTTGTCACTGACCAGGCCACTTTTGCCTTTGCGCTGGATCGGGAAAATCTGGTGTCCGTGTCGCTTCCCATCAGCCGCACCAGGTTGGTCAACCGGATTACTCGTTTTCGTAATTTGATTGAAATTGAGCCTCGCGGTGGGGCAACTCAAACCAAAGAGCGGGTCGAAATGGCCCGGGAACTTCATCAAATCCTCCTTGAACCGCTACTGCCCCATCTCCAACATGACCGCCTGATTATCATTCCCCATCAAGTTCTCCACTACCTCCCCTTTGCTGCGCTACTGGACGAAGCAGAGCAACCTCTCGCTGCCCGCTTCACCCTATCCACTGCGCCCAGTGCTAGCAGCCTAGCCCCCAACCTCACTAACCGAAACCAGAATAGTAACCGCCTGTTGGTAATGGGTAATCCAGAAATCGCTGCCACACCACTGCCCAATGCCGAACAAGAGGCCAATGCCATCGCCTCGCTTTATCCTCAAGCCAACCTATTCACCGGGCCACAGGCATCGGAGGTCACCCTGCGAAATAACCTAGCTAACGCCGACATCCTTCACTTTGCCACCCACAGTGTGCTTGATCCCGTCAACCCGCTCTTTTCAGCCTTACTTTTGACTGGCGAAGAAACAACTACAGACTCGGAAAAAGATGGCCGGTTGGAGGTGCGAGAAATATTCAATCTGGATTTAAACGAGGTCAATCTGGTCGTCCTGAGTGCCTGTGAAACGGCCTTAGGCGAACAAAGTCGGGGAGATGAACTGGTCGGCTTAACGCGGGCCTTCTTCTACGCCGGCGCACCGGTTGTAGTCGCCAGTTTGTGGCCGGTTGAAGATGAAGCCACCGAGGCTCTGATGATCGCATTTCACCAACAATTGCGTGTCGGGCAGGAACCTGTAGCAGCCCTATCTGCGGCCCAAGCTGAAATACGCCAGCAGCCCGATTGGGCCGCGCCTTATTATTGGGCCAGCTTCATTGTGATTGGCAATGGAGATGAGGAGGCCCTGACCAGCCCAACCACAGCCATGCCACCGGAAAGCACGGTCACAGAATTAATGTGGCTGTTCGGCCTGGTGGGAGTTGTTATGCTGGTCATCGCAGGCGGTGTTATGCTATTTAAACACCAGGGCTGTCGCAGGGCAGGCCTGACGGTGGTCATTGTGATGATTGTTGGGTGTGTGGGTCTGGTCATAGCCATAAAACTGTATAACCATTTTGAAGACATTCAGAACAGCAAAGGCTGGATTACCTTTCACCCAGCTAACCGCGACCACAATCCCTGGATACGAGCCATTGAGGTTGATGATGCAGGCAATGTGTGGGTAGGGCCTCACGGGGAGTGGGGGCTGTATATTTTTCAAGATGACCAACGGCTTGTCTTCCCGGATGTTGGGCCGATCAATGCCATTGCTTTTGATGCAAATGACCGGGTCTGGATAGCAACCGAGGAGCAGGGCATCATTGTATTTGACCAACAGAAATTGACTCCCAAAGCAGTCTACAACGCCCAAAACTCTCAACTTCCACATGGCCCGATCTTTGACCTCGCCGTAGATGGGCAGGGTCAGATCTGGGCTGTCACCGAAACAGGCGTGAGCATCTTTGATAGCGATGAATGGACAAACAAAAAATTAGAGTGTCCGGCCAGTAATATTGACCGGTTACTAGAAGGCTCTATTGCTATTGATGCTAAAGATCGGGTCTGGATTGCCGGCGATAAATGTATGTACAGATTTGATGAGTATGGATGGGAAACAATCTACGACCCCGATATCGTTTCATTTGCTCACGTGGCTGCCAACGATCAAAATATCTGGATGGCCTCCCCATTTAAGTTGTGGGTTTGCTGCCCAGAGGGTGAGTTTAACTTTACCTACCAGACCGATTTTGAATACATTGAGAATTTAACCATCGACCGGCACAACCGGCTTTGGGTCCTGACGTCCGACGAGGGTGCGTATCTTTGGCAAGATGGCACCCGGTATAACCAGGATAACTCCGGTATCGGAGATAACCTTGTTACAGCAGTTGCGGTTGATCAGCACGACCAGATTTGGCTGGGATTACGTAGTGGCATCAGCATTTTCTCGCCCGACGTTGAATCAATAGAACTGCCGACTCAAGTCAACACCCTAGAACTACCATTCCCCGCCCCGACAGAAGTACCAAGTTACAAATGAACAACTTGGCGCTTGCCTACTTTCACCGCGTCCAGGGCGTCCCTGCCGAGAACGTGGAGCGCGCGATTGACTGCTACCAACAAGCTATGCAAGTATTAAGACGCGAAATGATGCCCGTTGAATGGGCCCAGACCATGAGCAATCTAGCAGTTGCCTACTCCAAACGCATCTAGGGGGACCCTGTGGAGAATATCGAGCTAGCTATCGAGATTTGCCAGCAGGTGCTAGAGGTACAAACATCTCAGGCCACGCCAATCCAGTGGGCCAACACTATGATGAATCTAGCGACCGCCTATGCAAACCGTGTTAGAGGCGACCACGCCGAAAACCTCAAGAGAGCTATCGAGACCTACCAGCGCGCGTTACAAGTGCAAACACGTCAGGTCATGCCAGTCCAATAGGCACAGATGATGTCAAACATGGCTAACGTTTACGGGACCCGTGTCACAGGGGATCGGGCGAAGAACGTCGAGCGTGCGTGTAGAATGCATTAAGATCGTACCCCCGGGAGTGCATCGGTAAGCGCCTCTTCCAGGCCATGGAATCAGGCCAATGGCGATCAGCGGTGGGATGGAGATAATCATCCCTTACGGCGCAAGGCCCCACAGCCGCACCGTCTCCGATCCTGAAGCCAGGACCGCCCCGTCGGGTGAGAAGGCGACACTCGTCACCCAGCCGGTGTGTCCGGTAAAAGAGCGCAGCTCGTTTCCACTGGCGACGTCCCACAACTTGACGGTGAGGTCCCAGGAGGCTGAGGCTAGCAGACGGCCGTCAGGCGAAAAGGCCACGCTTTCTACCTGGTTGGTGTGCCCGGTGAGGGCGCGCAACTGTCGCCCACTGGCCACTTCCCACAACCTGACCGTGTTGTCCACCGACCCCGAAGCCAGCGTTTGCCCATCCGGTGAAAAGACCACGCTGTTGATCCAATTGGAGTGCCCTTTGAGGGTGTGCAGTTCGCTGCCGCTTTCGACATCCCACAGCTTGATTTCCTGACCCGCTACTCCTGCACTGGCAGCCAGTGTCTGGCCATCGGGCGAGAAGGCCACAGTCCTCACCGGGCCGGCAGGGAGGGTGCGCAGTTCGTTCCCGCTGGCCACATCCCACAACTTGACCGTGCTGCCAGTTCCTGTGGCCAACATCGTCCCATCGGGCGAAAAGGCCACGCTTTCCGTGTCCCCACTGCCAGCCAGAATCCGCAATTCGCCCCAGCCCCCTACCTCCCATAACTGGACGCCGTCACCCATTGACGCCGAAGCCAGCATGGTGCCGTCAGGTGAGAAAGCGATGCTGTTCACCCATTGCAAGCTGTCAATCACATAGATTTGCTCCAGGGTTTGGGCATCGTAGAAGTAAATGTGGTAGGTGCCGATGGCCAACAATTGACCGTCCGGCGACCAGGCAATCTGTTTGACGTTGTCAATTTCCAGGAATTGCAATTGAGCCACCCGTTCAATATTATCGGGTGAGAGGGCCGATTCAGACAGAGGTATGGGGGTAGCAATTGAGGCAGACGGCGAGAGGGCGGGCGTTGGTTCTGTCGTCGCGGCCCCCGACTCGATGCGCCACAGCCGCATCTGGTCGCCGGAACCCGAGGCCAGCATCGTGCCGTCGGGCGAGAAGGCGACGCTCGTCACCCAACCGGCGTGCCCGGTGAGGGACACCAGTTCCTCCCCACTGGCCACGTCCCACAGCTTGACCGTGAGGTCCCAGGAGGCTGACGCCAGCAGACGGCCGTCGGGTGAAAAGGCCACGCTCTCTACCTGGTTGGTGTGCCCGGT
>Ga0180437_10003232_pt1 | contig 24535 bp, 18 predicted proteins | sample SS_ome_4_FD_132410 | JGI IMG/M metagenome (GOLD analysis project Ga0180437, IMG submission 132410) | Hypersaline lake sediment archaeal communities from the Salton Sea, California, USA - SS_3_D_1 metaG | ecosystem: Environmental > Aquatic > Non-marine Saline and Alkaline > Hypersaline >... | reverse complement strand
CTGGCCCGGCCGGTGCAAACTCGCATCATGAGAGCGGCCTTCGTCCCGCTGGCGGTGCTGCTCGGGCCGATGATCGTCGTGTTCCTGTGGCTCCCGCAGCGGGTGGACACCGCCGTGCGCAACGCCAAGCCCGGCAGCATGGTCAAAGTGACGGCCATGGTTGACGGCGACTGCGACAAGGCGGTTCGGCTGGCCGTGGAAGAGCCGCTGGCACTTGCCGAATCCAGTGAGCCCGAGCAACGCATCTTCCTCGCCAGGCCGCCGCTCGAGCAACATCTGCGGAAACTGAGAGACACGCAGAGCGATCTCGGTGAGACGGCGTGGGACGTGGCCCCGGCGGTCCGACGCAACCGCCAGGCGTACCTGGAAGAACTGGAAGCCTTTCTTGCCGGCGAGATGCCCGATCAGAAGCTGTCGTGGGAGGTGGCCACGCCCGAGGCCACGGCCGGGAAATGGCCCATCACGCTGAGCGTGGCAGGCGGACAAACAGCCACGGTCTACGCGGTCCTGGGCGAGGGCTACGCCCCGCAGCCGAAGGAGGACCTTGTCGTCAAAGCGGGCAACCGCGAGAGGACGGACCGCCAGGTCCAGGTGTGGCGAGCCGACGCGCAGCACGCCGCCATCAAGGAAATCCAGCTACGCTACCGCGACCCGAACCCGATCAAGGGGCAGGACACTTTTTGGAAACCGCTGGACTGGTTCGAGCCGCACGAGAACACCGGGCCCATCAAAGCCCTCTTCCCGCCCTGGCTCGTCCTGTACGTTGCGGTATACATTGTCGCCATGTTTGCGTTGAAAGCGGCCTTGCGCGTAGCGTAAACCTTGTAGTTGCATGAAGAAGGCGTAGGTTGGGTCTCCGACCCGACCATTGTCGCAGGTAGTCGTTCTCACGAGGTGGTGCGCGAACGTCACACTTGGTAAATTCCGTCGACCGCGGGCTCAGAACGTCTTCGTGCGCTATTGGTCGGGTTGGAGACCCAACCTACACGATTCGTCTGCAAGACGAAAGCAGCTCGGTGCGGTATTGGGCCGCTGCCCGAACGGCTACCGACATCGCTTCTCTCCAAGGCCCCACGCCGGGTCGAGGTGCTTCAGCAAGGCCGCGTACCTGGCTCGCCGCCGGGCGTAGTGCTCGGCCCATTTGCGGCGCGGCCGGGTGGTTTGCCCCAGCGAGATCCACCGGCGCGCTGCCTGGGGCAATCCCTTCAAGACTCCCACACCCCAGCCGGCCAGCATAGCGACCCCCAGCGGTGCGCCCTCGGCCCGCGCTACGCGCCGTAGCGGCACCTGCAGGGCGTCGGCCTTGATCGCGTTCCACAGCTCGCTTCGTTGGCCGCCGCCGGTGATCCGCAATTCCTTCACCCCGCTTTGGCCGTACAGGTCGCGGAGCCGCTTCTGGTACAGGGCGTATTCGAGCGCCACCCCTTCGAGCACGGCGCGATAGAGATGCCCGCGCCCATGGTCCCAAGTGAGCCCTGCCCACGCCCCGCGCAGCTCGGGCTGGGCCGGTGAGACGCGGCCGCCCAGGTGCGGCACGAAGAGCGGCAGGTCGTCGCTCGGCTTGATCTTCTCGGCCAGCCGGTTCCAGGCGTCCAGGTCGACGGCGGCCTTGCGCCCGGCGGGGCCGGCCACCTCGCGGGCGAACCACTCCGGGTTGAGCCCGCCGCCGTTGATGTAGGCGTAGGGATGCCACAGCCCGGGAATGGCCGACTGCCCGCAGCAAAGCAGCCGCTGTTGGACGTCGGGTTTGAAGCCGGCCGTGGTGGCGGCGAAGACCGAGGCTGTGCCGGCCACGTCCACGCCGATTCCCGCCCGCGTCGCGCCGCATCCCAAGAAGCTGGCCACCGTGTCGCCACAGCCGGCCACCACGGGCACGCCGGCCCGCAGTCCGCACCGCCGGGCCGCTTGGCCCGTCAGTTCGCCCACGATAGACTCGGGCCGCACAATCCGCGGCAGCTTGGCCCGCTCGACCTCGAAGCGCCGGCACAGCTCCTCGTCCCAGCGCGACGCGGCGTTGTCGGCAAAGCCGGAGAAGTGCAGGTACGTGACGTCGAGATACGCTCCCGAGCCCTCGAGCCCGCAGAGGCGCATGGCCGCGTAGCCGCCCGGCTGCACGAACGCGGCGATGCGGCGGTAGTCGCGCCGCCGCTCGTGTTTCCACCAGAGGATTTTGGGACCGTGGTTGAAGCTGGGCGGCCCACCGGTCCGGGCAACGATCTGTTGGCCGGCCGCTCGGTCCATCTTGCGGATGTAGGGGGCACAGCGGGTATCGAGCCAGGAGTCGTAGGGGGTGACGTTCCGGCCGTCGCGCCCCACGCCGATGACGCCGGCCATCTGGCCGTCGATACCGATGCCGGCCACGTCGGCGCCGTCGACGGCGGCGGCTCGAACGCACTTCCGGATCGTGGCACACACCGAGGCGACCTGACGCTCGGGGTCTTCCTCGACCGCACCCGCGGCCGGGCGGAGCAGCTTCGACGCTTCAAACGCCTCGGCCAGGCACTCGCCCGTCTCGCTGAACAGGGCAGCCTTGGTCCCCTGGGTGCCGATGTCGATGCCGATCAGCGCTTTCATGGTCCCGTCCTCGCGTCGACCTCGGCCCGGGCGCCGGTGCGGAGCGACTCGTTGACCGCCAGCACCATGGCCACGGCCCGCAGCCCGTCGCGCCCGATGACGGCCGGCGTCTGGTCGTTTTGCACGCAGCGGACGAAGTGCTCCATCTCGGCGTGGTAGGCGTCGCGGAACAGGTTGCGCCAGCTCTTCACCGTGCGCCCGACCACCTGCCCGTCGACGGTGACCTTGGTGGCCGTGGTTTCGGCCGTATGGCCCAAGAGCACCATGCCCCGCTCGCAGAGGATTTCGACCCGGGCGTCGTAGCCATAGTGACAGGGGCAGGTGCCGTCGGCCTCGCCCAGCGTGCCGTCCGCGAAGCGGAACGTGGCCAGCACGTTGTCGTAGAAGTCGGGGAAGTCGTCGCGGGCCTGGTCGCACTTGAAGTTGGCCGCTTCGGCGTAGGCGTGCACGGCCTCGCTGCCGGTGAACCAGCGAAGTGAGTCCATGTCGTGGCTGTTCACCTCGGCGATGATGCCGTTGCTCTGCTTCAGGTCGAACATCCAGGGCGACGGCAGCCCGGGTCCGCGCCCGGTCGACTTGATCTTCATCACCCGCCCGAGTGTCCCCGAGTCGAGCATTTCCTTGGCTTCGAGGAACCCCTGGTCGAAGCGTCGCATGAAGCCGATTTGGAGCTTCACGCCCGCACGCTCGGCGGCGGCGATGATCGCCTCGCACTCGTCGAGCGTGTTGGCCATCGGCTTTTCGAGGAAGACGTGCTTGCCCGCCGCCGCCGCGGCGCACGCGATCTCGCAGTGGAGGAACGTGGGCGTCACGACCGCGACCGCGTCGACGTCGTCGCGCCCGACGGCCTCGCGATAGTCGGCCGTGAGGTTGTCGACCCCCAGGTCGCGGCCCGCGCGCTGCAGGGCTTCCTCGTTGGGGTCACAGAGCGCGACCAGTTCCGCCTCGGGCAGCCGGGCGCGGAGGTTACCCGCGTGGATCAGGCCGGCGCGGCCGACGCCGATCAGGCAAAATCGCACCCGATTCAATGAATTGTCTCCTGTTGCAGTCCGTTCATTCCGGCCTCGTCACCTTACTCGTGCCGGGCGGCGTAATCAAGGAGTGCCGGGCCGATTCCCCGAAGAATCCGGCCGGGGTTGTTTTGGACCGGCCGAGCTGACGCTACAATGCCGGGCGGTGCCGCTCCGCAATAGAACCCTCCGTTCACCTCCCACCCCGACAAGAGGCGACCCATGAAAGCCAGGCTGGCTCCCCTGTTCTTCGACCCGGGCAGGGACGAGGATTTCGATGTCCAGTTAGGCCGGCTTCATGACCTGCTGGCCGACTGCGCGGAACTCTTCGAGCCGGTGCCGCTGGGGGCGCCGCTGCCCGAGGCCGACGCGGTCGTCTTCCCGCAGCTCTTGGGCGAGGCATACCGCCGGCTCGACGCCTTCCGGGCCCTCGAGCTGCCGATCCTCATCATCACCTCGGAGTTCGGCACGCTCTCGATGTGGGATTGGGAGATCATGGAGTACCTCCGGCCCGAGGGGGTCGAGACGATCGGGCCCTACAACCTGGAACAGGCCAAGATGGTCTGCCGCGGGCTGGCGGCCAAGCGGGAGCTTCGTCAATCAAAGTTCCTCGTCTACCAGGACAACCCGGGCGAGGGTTTTCAGCCGGCGATCTTCAAGCGGTTCTACTGGTGGGAAGACGAGTGTACCGGGCGGATCCGGGAGAAGTTCGGCGTCGAGATCGTCAAGCAGAGCTTCCGCGAGCTGGGGGCCCGGGCCAAGGAGATTTCCGACCAGGCGGCCGATGATGCGTGGAACGACTGGCGCCTGCCGACCGAGGGGCTCTCGGACCGGGCCGTGCGAAGCGCGGTGAAGCTCTACCTGGCCGTCAAGCAGGACCTCGACCGGGACCCGTCGATTCGCGCGGCCGGGATCAACTGCCTCAACGAGTCGCACTTCTCCGACACCACGCCGTGCCTCGCCTGGAACATGCTCTTCGACGAGCGAGGGCTGATCTGGGGGTGCGAGGCCGACACCATGGCCATGCTCACCAAGTACCTGCTGCACCGGTCGCTCGGCACGCCGATCATGATGACCAACCTGTACCCGTTCCTGTTGGGTGACGCCGCTACGAAGCACGAGCGGATTCCCGGCTTCCCCGAGGTCGAGAGCGAGCCGGAGAACCATATCCTCGTGGCCCATTGCGGCTACATGGGCGTGATCCCCAAGGCGTTTTCCACCGAGTGGACCCTGCGAAAGAAGGTCCTGGCCATCGTCGACGACAACGCCCCGGCCATCGACGCCCGGCTGCCCACGGGCGACGCCACGCTGGCCAAGCTGCACCCGACGATGGACCGGATGACGGTCGCCCAGGGCGACCTCGTGTGCTACGTCCAGTTCACCGACTCCGACTGCCTAAACGGCGGGCTTATCAAGGTCCGCGACGGCCACCGTCTGATGGCCGCGCTCGCCTCGCACCATTACCTGCTATTGGTCGGACACCGACTGCCCGAGATCCGCATGCTCGGCAAGGTATTCGGCCTCACCATCGACGAGATGTAACAAAGGGGTCGGGAGTCTTTGTTGCGCGCGGGGCCGCCTTTGTAACAACGACTCCCGACCCCTTTTCCCAGGAGGCTTGAATATGAAGACTGGCATCGACAGCTACTGCTACCATCGCTACTTCGGCGAGGTCTACCCGGATCAGGAAGACCCGGGCGTCCGCTGGACGTTCCAGGACTTCGTCAACCGGGCCGCCGAGCTAGAGGTCGACGGCGTCTCGCTCGAATCGTGCTTCTTCGACAGCCTGGAGCCGGGCTACCTGGGCGAAATCAAGGCCGCCCTGGACGAGAAGGGTCTCGAACGGGTACTGGCCTGGGGGCATCCCGACGGGCTCGAAGCCGGACGCAACCACGACGCCTGGCGGGAAATGAACGACCTGATCCCCAAGGCCCGGTTTATGGGCGCCGACATCATGCGGATCGTCGCCTCATCGCTAATGTTCCGCAACGAGCCGCACGGGCCGCAGATCGAGGCCATCGTCAAGATGCTCCGCGAGAGCGTCAAGATCGCCGAAGACAACGGCGTGGCGCTGGCCATCGAGAACCACATCGACTACACGTCCGAGGAGATCCTCCAGATCCTCGAGCGGGTCGGCTCGGAGGCCCTGAAAGTGAACTTCGACACCGGCAACACCCTGCGGATGATGGAGGACCCGGTGGCCGCCGCCCGGCGCCTGGGCCCCTACACCGTGGCGACCCACACCAAGGACGTCGACGCCTGCCGCCACGTCCGGCCCGAGGAGTGGTACTTCTTCTCCTCCGTGCCCGTGGGCACCGGGCTCATTGATATGCCGGGTGTGGTGCAGGCCCTGAAGGATTCGGGCTACGAGGGCGTGCTGGCGGTGGAGAGCGACCACCACAAGGACAATCAGGATGAGGACCAGCTCGTCGAACAGAGTATCGCGTACCTGAAGAACGTGCTCGCCGAAATGTAGGGTGTGTGCTTGCACGCACGCGGAGATAGTTGAACCGCGACTGTAATAAGAAAGCGCCGACCTGATACTCTCGGACTAGTGGCACTAGGTATTGTGTCGCCGGAATCGCTCGCCGATACGAGTATCATCTCCCCGAGTCGCAGGAAGAACGCTCATGTCAACGTTTTCGCGCACGATCAAGGGCCTTCTGCGTACTCCGCGCCGATGGTGGAGTTTGTTTCGCCTACTGTTCGGATCGGATATCGCACGACACTTAGCGGCATCGGATCTCAGGGAGATGAAAGATCCATGGTCGGTTTGGATACTACTAAGGCTTTTGGACGACGATGATCATGACGTAGCTGCCGACGCCGCTGCTGCACTCGCGGAGATGCATGAGCCTCGGGCTAGAGAAGCGTTCTTGAGAGTCGTACACACTCACACAAGCCCAACTGTGCGGCGGTATGCAATCAGGGGGCTTTCCGCGGCGCGTGATCCGACGCTGCTCCCCGTGTTATGTAAGACCCTGTTGCGGGATAGGGATGGCGACAATCGCCGTGAAGCCTACCGTGCACTGGAAGACCTTCCAGTCCCTCAGTCGGGGCCGGCCAAAGAGCGAATTGTCTGGATGCTGGTTCAGGGACGATCAAGCGAGATTGCCGCCCTGGGTACCAAGACAATTCCTGCCATAAGAGAGGTCGTCCTCAAGAACGAGAACTTCCCTGGGATAGCAAAGACCGCTATCGACGCGCTATGTAAAATTGGGGACAAATGCGCTGTTGATGCGCTATTTGAGTTGACCACCACGCAAGCAAAGTTCTGCTATCGGACCGACATTGGCATCGCATTGTTGAAAATCCTGAAGGGCTCAAGGAGAGTGGATCAATGTCTTGCTTTCTTCGTGCATGACCTCACTGCCATTGTCGGGTTTGACGAATTGACCAAACGCGATCATTGGCCTTTCTTGAAGAATGCGATTCAGCGGGCGACTCCTGCATTCGTCGCTCCGTATGTCAAGGCAATCCGCGAGGAGTTAGAGCAGCTTGATGCCTCCCCGTTTCGAACCAGAAGGGCCTCTGGAGAGTACGAAACAGAAGAGCCTTCTGAGGAGTTCAAGCACGCACATCATGTGGTGGAGGGGCTGTTGCGTAACGTGGGAAACCTGCTGCCGCCGCCGGTCTTGCGCGAAATGCTGAAGATACCGGGCAGGGTTTACCGCTACGAAGTCTCTGGGTTCGATCACTATTCTGTGCTAAACACCGAAGAGATTACAGATCGTGCACGCGCCGAATTGGCTTCTCGCCAGGAGACCGAGGGACAATGACAGTCGAGGGACTCTCCGCGTCTCCGTCCGGAGAGGCAAAGCGTTGTGCACGATTCCTGGGCCGGAGGCGGAGCGTCGCAACCCGTGCGTTCCCACGCGAAGCGTGGGAACGAGCTTACACAACACGAAGCTAAGGAGCCGCAGCCATGAGCTTTGCACGTCGTCCTGTGCTTTTCGTCTCCCTGGCGGCCGTGCTGGCCAGCAACGCCCCCGCCGCCGAGCCGCCGCCGTCGGCGGGCGTGTTTGCCAAGGACAACCTCGTCGCCTGGTGCATTGTTCCCTTCGACGCGAAGAGCCGCGGCCCGGCCGAGCGGGCGGAAATGCTGGTGCGCCTGGGGATCAAGCGGGCGGCCTACGACTGGCGGGCCAACCACGTGCCGACGTTCGAGGAAGAGGTCCTCGCCTACAAGAAGCACGGTCTCGAGTACTTCGCCTTCTGGAGCTGGCACCCCGCCATGGCCCTGCTCATCGAAAAGCACGGCATCCGTCCGCAGATTTGGATGACGCTAGGCAGCCCCGGCGGTGCCACGCAGGAAGAGCGGGTCGAGGCCGCGGCCAAGGCCATGCTCCCCCACGTGGAACGGACCCGAAAGCTCGGGTGCAAGCTGGGGCTTTACAACCACGGCGGCTGGGGCGGCGAGCCGGCCAACCTGGTCGCCGTCTGCCGCCGGCTCCGCGAAACCGGCGACGCCGACCACGTGGGCATCGTCTACAACCTCCACCACGGTCACGGCCACATCGGCGATTTCGCCGAGGTGCTCGCCGTGATGAAACCCTATCTCTTGTGCCTGAACCTCAACGGCATGAACGACAACGCCCAGCCGAAGATCCTGCCGATCGGCCAAGGCCGCCACGACGTCGCCCTGATAAAGATCATCAAAGAAAGCGGCTACGACGGCCCCATCGGCATCCTCGACCACCGCGGCAGCGTCGACGCCGAGCAGAGCCTCACGGAGAACCTTGACGGACTGAAGAAGGTGCTCGAACAGTTGGGGGAGGACGAAGCGGCCAGGACGTATTAGGGATTAGGGATTAGGGATTGGGGATTGGGGATTGGGGATTGGGGATTGGGGATTGGGGATTATGGACTGGGGAAATCGTAGCCGCGGGCGGGAGCCCGCAGAACATGCGGTCGACTGACGGCGTCTGCTTCGCCCCGAGCTGCATTTGAAACACGGAGACCGCGCATGACCCGCAAGCTCAACGTCGCCCTGTTGGGCTACAAGTTCATGGGCAAGGCCCACGCCTAGTTGGCCACGCCGTTCTTCTTCAAGACGGGCATCGAGCCGGTTCGCAAGGTGATCTGCGGGCGGCACGAAGGGCCGTTGAAACAGGCCGCCGACGATTTCGGTTGGGAAGAGCACTCCACCGACTGGCGCGAGACGGTCCGCCGCGACGACATCGACGTCGTGAGCATCGTCACCCCGCCGGCCAGCCACGCCGAAATGGCCGTCGAGGCTGCCCGGGCCGGGAAGCACATCTTCTGCGAGAAGCCGTTCACCGTGGCCGAGGCCGAGGCCGAACAGCTTTCGACCATGCTTACCGCCCAGGCCGGCTCGGCCCGAATGGAGCCGGTCGACGTCGACGACACGACGCTGTTCCTGGCCCGGTTCGAGGGCGACGCGGTGGGCACCTTCGAGGCCACACGCTTCGCCTCCGGCCGCCGGAACCACAACCGCATCGAGGTGAACGGCTCGAAGGGCTTGGCGGTGTTCGACCTCGAAGAGATGAACCGGCTGGAATACTACAACGCCGAGGACCCCGACGACGTGCCGCGGTTCCGTTCGATCCAGGTCAACGAGGGCTGCCACCCGTACGTCGACCACTGGTGGCCGCCGGGCCACGGCATCGGCTATCAGAACACCTTTGTGAACCAGTACGCCGACTTCTTCCAGGCCATCACCGACGACACGAAGCCCACGCCGGGATTCGAGGAGGGGCTCGGAAACCAGAAGGTCCTTGAGGCGGTGACCCGCTCGATCGAAGGGGACGGCTGGGTCGCGATTTCTTGAGCCGCCTCTGCCAGCCAAGCTCCAGTTCGGCACGTCTTCTGGTTCGGTGCGGGTCTCCCGACCCCGCCGGAACGTCGGACCGCGGGTCGCCCGGGCCGGAGAGGAGACCTTCAATCACCAGGTGTGGTGCGGTCGGGAGATTGCACTACAACCGGGGGGATTTGGGGCGCGGAAAACCAATCGCTGGAACGGTTGCGCACCACCCGACAGTTCGGCAAGCGCCAATCCCCCCCTCTACGGGGGCATTGGGGGATCTTTTCGAAACCCCGTGGTCGGAACGAGGTGCGAGCGTCAAATCGAGGGCGTAGAGGCCACGGTGCGGTTGCGCCGGAAGAGTCGTTCCGGGCCTGGAGCCGTAGCGAGGGCCCGCTCCCCCCCGCCCTGAGAGAGCCGGCCGGAAGCTCAGACTACCCAAACTGCCAAATTAAGTATTGTGTCCCCGTTTTTCGCGGGATGGACCTTTACACGTTGGTATATTTCGACCATCCAAGGCGGCGAGGTGATCAGCGCAGCCGACCTGGGGCTGTGAGGGAGGAAGTGACAAACGGGGACACGGCGAAAAGCGCTCGGGCCTGAATGCGGTCACCACGAACTTCTCGACCCCGCTGAAGACCCCCTTGCCCCGGAGGCCGCAAGCCGCGTAGGCTACGCTATCGGGTGGGCCCGCCGGGGGCCGGCCGGAAAGGTCGTCAGGTTTCGCCATGCGACGTTGGTTCCAGCGGTGGTTTTGGGCGTTTGCCCGACTGGTGTTCGGGCTGCGGTACCGGGTGCGGGTCGAGGGGGCGGAGCAGTTGCGCGGGGTCCGCGGGCCGGTGCTGGTGATGCCGAACCACCCGGGCTTCATCGACCCGCCGCTGGTCCTGAGCCACTTGCCGCTAAAGGAGCCGCTCCGCCCGATGGTCTACAAGCCGATCGCCCGGCACCCCGTGCTTTATCCGTTCATGCGGATGATCGACGCCTTCGAGGTGCCCGACCTGGCCGAGCACAGCCGTTCGTCGCACGAGCAGACGCTGGCGCTGATCGACGAGATTGCGGCCGGGCTGAAGCGCGGCGAGAGCTTCCTGATCTACCCGGCCGGGCGCTTGCAGCAACAGGGCTACGAGCAGGTCGGGGCCACGCGATCGGTTGCCGAGCTCTTGCGGCGGTGTCCCGAGGCGGTGGTGGTGCTGGTGCGGACGCGGGGCGTTTGGGGCAGCACGTTGAGCCGGGCGTGGACCGGGAGCCGGCCGCTGCTGGGGCGCTGCATCCTCCGCGGGATCGGCGTGATCCTGGCGAACCTGGTGTTTTTCACGCCACGGCGGCGGGTTGCGATGACCGTCGAGGTGGTCGACCGCGCGCAGCTCCCCGAGCCGACCCGCGAGAAGCTCAACCCCTGGCTCGAGGAATGGTACAACCGCGAGGGGCCGGAGGAGCCGGTCTTCGTGCCGTACCACTTCGCGTTCGGGGCGCGCCAGCGCGAGTTTCCCCAGCGCGAGGCCGGCGAAACGGTCGATCCGTCACAGCTCAGGCCGGCCACGATCCGTGCGGTCAACGAGATGCTCGAGGAGCACCTGGGCCGCCCGCTTTCCGACCAGGAGAAGCAGCCCGAGACGGCGCTCGACCGCGTCGGGCTCGACAGCCTCGACCGCATGGACGTGGCCTTGAAGATCGAGCAGCAGTTCGGCTTTCGCTCCGACCAGGTGGCCGAGACGGTCGGACAGCTTTGGGCGCTGGCCGAGGGGCCATGGGCCGGCGCGGCCGAGGCCACGGCCCCGGTCCCGGCCGCGTGGAACCGGCCGCCCGGCAGCCGCGAGCCGGCGAGCGTTCCGGGCGAAACGCTGGGCGAGGCGTTCGTCACGCGGGCCCTCGAGCACCCCGGCGACGTGGCCGTGGCCGACCCGATCGTCGGCGTGCTCAGCTACCGGAAGCTGCTCGTGGGGGCCTGGCTCTTGGGCAAGCGGTTTGCCAAGTTCGAGGGCGAGGCCGTGGGGGTGATGTTCCCCGCTTCGGTGGCGGCCGACCTGGTGTTTTTCGGCCTACATATCGCGGGCAGGCTGCCGGTGATGCTCAACTGGACCACGGGCCCGGCCAACCTCGCCCACGCCGTGAGGACCCTCGGCATCCGCCGGGTGGTCACCTCGCACAAGCTGGTCGACCGGCTGGGGATCGAGGTCGAGGGGGCCGAGTACGTCTTTCTCGAGGAGCTGCGGGGCGAGATCGGGCGCATCGAGAAGCTCGGCACGCTGCTGGCTACGTACCTCAGGCCCGGCCTGTTCCAAGAGGCGCGGCCCCCGCAGGACCCGGATGACTCGGCCGTGGTGCTTTTTACCTCCGGCTCGGAGGCCGCGCCCAAGGCCGTGCCGCTTTCGCACCGCAACTTGATCGTGATGATCCGCTCGGGGGGCAAGGCGCTCGAGTTCACCCGGGCCGACATTCTGCTGGGGTGCCTGCCGCCGTTTCACAGCTTCGGGCTGGCGGGCAACGTGGTGATGCCGATCATCACGGGCGTGCGCGTGGTCCACTACGCCGACCCGACCGACGCGGCCGGCATGGTGCGAATCACCTCGAAGTACCGGCCCACGCTGCTCTACATCACGCCGACGTTCCTCGGCTACATGCTGGCCGTGGCCGGCGAAAGGGAGCTGGACTCGCTGCGCTTAATCAGCACGGGCGCCGAGAAGTGTCCCGAAGCGATCTTCGAGAAGTGTGCTCGGGTGGTGCCCGGGGCTGAGGTGCTCGAGGGGTACGGCATCACCGAGTGCTCGCCCGTGGTGTCGGTCAACCGGCCCGGCCGCGCCAAGCCGGGCACGATCGGGCAGCCGCTCGACGTGGTCGACGTGTGCGTGGTCGATCCGGAAACGAATCGCCCGCTCGAAACGGGCCAAACCGGCATGTTGCTGGTTCACGGGCCGACGATCTTCGACGGGTATTTGCACTACGACGGCCCCGACCCGTTCGTCGAGCTGGGCGGCCGGCGGTGGTACCGTACCGGCGACCTGGTCCGGCTCGACGAGGAAGGATTCATCCGCTTCCAGGGGCGGCTGAAACGCTTCCTCAAGGCGGCCGGCGAGATGATTTCGCTGCCGGCGCTCGAGGAGCCGTTGGCGCGGCGCTACCCCCCGACCGAAGACGGGCCGCAAGTAGCTGTCGAGGGGGTGGAGACGCCCGAGGGCCGCCACATCGTGCTCTTCACCACGGCCGACGTCTCGCTCCGCGAGGCCAACGCGGCCCTGGCCGAGGCCGGCTTCCGCGGCGTGATGCGTCTGGACGAGGTCCGCCGCCTCGACGCCATTCCCGTCCTGGGCACCGGAAAAACCGACTACAAGGTGCTCCGGCGCATGGTGACCGAGGGTCAATAGGGGCATATCATTGAGACGCTTTCCGGAGAGCTCGTAGTGACCGGATTCATGCGGTCCTGAACCGGCCAGAGGCCGCCTTTCCGCAGCCAGACCCGATGAATCGGGTCACTACAAACACCTTCCGGGCAGCGTCTGCTTGTCGCCCGGCTATCTTCCCACAATGGGTGATATTTCCTTCTTCCTCGTGGAATTTGTTTGACCCTGGGGATCGCCGGTATACAATCGTCTTGCAGAGGGCCCCCTGCAGAAAATGGGCAGAAAGAGGGACCAGGTGTATTTTGTGCGAAGCACCCTTCGGGCCGTTGAAGGCAGAATATATTTGGTTCCTTTTTCGTTCAGCAGGCCTGGGAAAGGAGGTGTTGCCGCAATCGAGACCCTTTGCTGCCCATGACCGCTGACGGCGCAACGAGCCGGGGCAGCCGAACGTGCTTCCGGGGCAGAGCTTGGGGCACCGGTTACCGGGGGGGACGATAGTAGCTTTGGTAACTGCCCGGTCTTTTCGGGCGGCGCCATAGGTGGCGTTTCCCCACAAATCCCGAACCGCGAGGAGCACGATGATGCGAATCGCTCTGAGACTTCTCACGGCTGCAGCCGTTCTGGGCTGCCTGGCGTCGCCGGCCCTGGCCGATTGGAACGTCGGCGACCCGCACAAGATGCACTTTCCACAGCTTCCGGACCTCGATACCGGCATGGACGTGCTGGCCATGACGCCCTATCCGGGCGACCCGGCCATCGGCAAGGTCGTGGCCGACGACTGGCGCTGCACGAGCACCGGACCGGTCACCGACATCCACATCTGGGGTTCCTGGCTGAACGACGTGTTTCCCCACGACGCATCCGGCGTTCCCGATCCCGGGGCCGTGACCTTCCGGCTGAGCATCCACTCGGATATCCCGGCCACGCCAACGACCTACAGCCGCCCCGGCGAACTGCTGCGGGAGTTCACCTTCCAGCCGGGCAGCTTTCAGTGGCGGGATTGGGGTACGGCGCCCAACGAGGTGTTCTACGATCCCAACCAGAACGAGATCATCGGAAGCGACAGCCGGGTGATCCAGTACAACTTCTTCTTCGATCCGGCCGAGGCATTCCAGCAGGAGGCGGGAACGATCTACTGGCTCGACGTGTCGGCGAGCTTCGACCCGAACGATCCCGCAGTCTTCGGCTGGAAGACCTCGCAGGACCACTTCAACGACGACTCGGTGTACGCGGACTACGTACCCGGCCAGACGATCGATCCCAGCCAGTGGATCGAGATGTTCGACCCGCGCACCGGCGTGTCGCTCGATCAGGCGTTCGTGATCACGCCCGAGCCGGGCACGCTGGTGCTCCTGGCGATCGGCGCGGCCGCCGGCGGGTTCGTGTGCCTGGTTCGGCGCCGCAAGCGCCGGCAGTGAGCGGCGGTAGAAAAACACGTAGTGGCGCCGCTCCGTGACGCCACGTCTTGTGAGTGGCCGGCGGCCCCTGCCGCTATCCCTGCAACTGGGCGCCGCCGCGGAGCGTCGGAGCTGCACTTCTTCACGAGCCCTGGCAAGAAATGCCGCGGGGCGGCAGCCTTTCGCGGGCCGCCGCCCCGGTCGCGTTAATCACCGGCGGGGGCCAATCGGCTCGCCGGGTTGCTCGTCAGCTCAGTTGCAGCAGCCGCACGCCGGCTTGCAGCAGCAGGGCACCGGGCAGCATACCTTCACCGGCACCTCTTTGGTGACGACCCTCGGCACGCAGCGGGTCACCGTGTAGGGGACCTGCTTCGCCTCGTAGCGGCAGCAGCGGACCGTCTTCTCGTAGGTCTCCGGCCGGCAGACCGTGTAGGGCACCTTGCACGTGCGCTGCTCGTACTCGTAGCGGCACGTGGTGTAGGGCACCTCGCAGGTCCGCTCCTCGTACTCGTAGCGGCAGACCTTGTACTCGCAGGTCTTCGTGTGCTGCTCGCGCTCCCAGTGGCAGACCTTGTACTCGCAGGTCTTCGTGCGCTCTTCCCGCTCGTAGCGGCAGACCTTGTACTCGCAGACCTTGGTCCGCTCCTCGGGCACGTAGCGGCAGACCTTGTACGGGACCTTCTTGACCACCGTCTCCCGCTCGTAGCGCACGCACTCGACCTCCTTCTCGACCACCTCGGGCACCCACACCCGGCAGGTCCGCGTCGCGGCGGCCGGCGCGCAGGTCGCCGGGGCGCAGGTGGCCGGACGGCAGGTCGAGGGTACCTCGCGCGTCTCCCAGTGGCCGCTGCACACCTTGACCTTCTTCGTGTATTTCACCGGCTTGCAGACCGTGTACGTACACTCCCGCTCGCGCTCCTCGATCTGGGGCACGCAGACCGTGTACTTGATCTCCTTGGTCTTGGTCTCCCAGACCGGCTTGCAGACCGTGTACTTGATCTCGCGGGTCTTGGTCTCCCAGACCGGCTTGCACACCGTGTAGGTGATCTCGCGGGTCTTGGTCTCCCAGACCGGCTTGCAGACCCGGTAGGTGCAGGTCCGCGTCTTGGTCTCGTAGATCGGTTTGCAGACCGTGTAGGTGCATTCGCGGTACTTCGTCTCGGGGACGTAGCGCACGCATTGCACCGTCTTCTCTTCCCAGACCGGCTCGTAGCAGGTCCGGTAGCAGGTCACTTCCTCCTTGTCGTAGACCACCTCGCAGCAGGTCTTCATCACGGTGTGGCACTCCATCTTGCAGCACACCGGCCGACAGCAGCGAAAACGCCCGGCGCCGCAGAAAGCGGCCTCGGCCGTGCTGGCCGCCACAGCCAGCAACACCGCTGCGATCGCCCCGACTCCCAACAGCCTTTTCATCAGATGTCTCCTCCAAAAAACGTGTGCGTTAGACTCTGGGCCGCGGATTAACCGGCGCCCCTAATAGAGTAGCTTAATTTTGCGGCGTCAACGTTCCGGGCCGAAAAACTCCCGGGCCCCCGCCGCATACCCCTGCGGGGGGGCCGAAAAGGGACCAGGTTTAATAAACGGCAAGATGGGCTATTGCACCCTCCGCCCCGCCTGGTAAACTGCCCCTGTGCCCAAGACAAGAAGAGTCGCGCCCGGCGGACTGGTCTTCCACGTGCTGAATCGTGGCGTGGGGCGCACGCGCCTGTTCGACTCCGACGACGACTACGCCGCCTTCGAGCGAATCCTCGAGGAGACCCTCAATATCCGCCCGATGCGCCTGCTGGCCTACTGCTTGATGCCCAACCACTGGCACATGGTCCTGCACCCCGAGGCCGACGGCCATCTCTCGGCATTCATGCAGCGCCTCAGCGTAACCCACGCCACACGCTGGCAGCGGTTCCGGCGTCGGGCCGCAACCGGCCACGTCTACCAGGGCCGGTTCAAGTCCTTTCCGGTCGAGACCGGCGACTCCTTCTATCGGGTGGTTCGTTACGTCGAACGCAACCCTTTGCGGGCCAAGCTGGTCGAGGACCTGGACCAATGGCGCTGGTCGAGCTTCTGGCGTCATCGCCACGGCACCCCCCAGGCCAAAGAAATCCTCGCCCCCTGGCCCCTCGAGCGGCCCGCACAGTGGAAAGCCCAGGTCGAGCGCCCCCAAACCGAAGCCGAGCTCGCGCCCATTCGCCGTTGCGTGGAGCGCGGCAACCCGTTCGGTTCCCCCGACTGGAGCGCCCGCATGGTCGAACAGTTGGGCCTGCAATCGACGCTCCGCCCCCGCGGACGGCCCCGCAAGTACCCGGCAAAAGGGGACGCGTAGCACTCCGGCTGGGGGGAATTGCCTAGAGGGCCGTTTACTAAACCTGGTGCCTTTTCCCCGCTCGCGAGTTGAACCTCGCCCGGGCATCGAGAACGACCGTGAACGGCTCTGGGTGAAAATAACGGGGGGAGGGGGAAGAAACGGCATGGGCCGTCACGGCGACCCGGCGTAAACGTCGAGCCTACGACCGGCTGCGCCGGCAGGTCACGATCGGGCGGCCGTGTTGGACGGATTGGGCAATCCGTCCTGCGGTTTTGGGCAAGTAGGGCTACCGGCCCCGTCCGCGGCGGTGTAGAATTGGCGAAGCTCACGTGTCGGCCCGGCCCGCGGCGGCCGGCCGGTTGGTCTCGAACTCCCCTCGATAGGACTGCTAACGATGGAGTGCAAACAGGATCAGAACGTCCAGTCTTGCGCCTGTACGTATGACGGCTGTTCGCGCAAGGGGATTTGCTGCGAGTGTCTCCAATACCACCTGAAGGCCCGCCAGTTGCCCGGCTGCTGCTTCCCGCCCGCGGCGGAGCGCACCTACGACCGCTCGTTCGACCACTTCGCCCGGCTGGTCACGCAGGGGAAGCTGTAGCAGCAAAAGAGGAGGCCCCCGTTCATTTTGCCGTCAACCGCCCGTAGCGTGGTTCGCAAGACGAACCTGGTCCCTTGTTCATCAGGGCTGGGCGAATATCTCGGCCACGGGGAGGCGGAAGCCGGGCAGCAGGTCGCCGCCCTGCAGCTCGTCGGCGATGCTGAGACGGACCTCTTGCCGGCCGCTTTCGTAGACGGCGACGGTTCGCTTCCCCGGATCAACCACCCACACCGCGCGGCAACCCGCGGCAAGCCAGTCCTGCACCTTGGCCGATACCTCGCCGGCCGTGTCGTTCGGCGAAAGGACCTCCACGGCCAGGTCGGGCGGTCCGGGGAAGAAGCCGGGAGTAGGCTGCTCCGGCGCTCGCTCGCTGCGGACAAAACCGACGTCCGGGGCCCGCACCGTGTCAGGGTCTCGTGCGATGAGAAATCCGGTCTCCGCGCCGGTCACGATTCCCAAAACGTTCTTTTCGACGAAATCGCCCAGCCGCCGGTCGATACGGCTGGCCAGACGCCCGTGCTCGAACCCGGAGGGACTCATCATGATCAACTCTCCCCGGATCAGCTCGCAACGTCCCAACCCGGGCGCGTTGAGCAGCGCGTCGGCGGTCGTGATGGAATCGGTCGTGGACATGGCTCTGCGTTCACGCTAGCAGACTGTGCGGCGGCCGTCAAGGCTTCGGTTCGAGGGCGCCGGTGTTGGCTTTGACAAGGGGCGGGATGCCCCCGGGAGGCTCACTCTCACGGCTACCGTAGGTCCGGCTCGCCGAGCCGGACCCACTTCCTGCCGGCGCGGCCGCGAGAAATGAGCTAAACTTGTATCGGAGGCCGAAGGCGCCTGCACCGTATCCGGGGGAAAAAGGGGGACGGGGCTAATTTGTGCGAAGCACCCTCCGGGCCGTTCCGGCAAATTAGCCCCGTCCCCTTTTTCCTCGAAACTCGTCTTGTTGCATCTCGTCAGCTCGCTCTCGCGGAGTGCTGGGGTGTGCACCCTCGGTCACGTCCCTTCTGCGTCATTCATCCTCCATCATTCACAGTTCATCCTTCGTAGCGCACGTCTCCCGCCGCCGCCCTCGCCCCGAACTCCCTCCCCGGGGCGGGGGCTTTCTCTTGCGCGGTAGAGTCTGTCCTTGGAGCCTATCCGAAAAGGGGTCAGACCCCTTAAGCCAAGGGGGTCTGACCCCTTTTCGGATAGGCCCCTTGCGGCGCCGGCATTCGGGCTGTGCGGGTGCGCAGCACCCGGTACACTGTAGCGGGCCGCTTGTGCGCGGGATCGTGCCACCGGAGTCGCCCGAGCGGACGCCGCGGAGATACCGATGGCCGCGCTGCCGGAGGATTCACCGTTCCCGGTCCGTTTCGCCGGAAGGCTCCGCCCTTCGCAGACCGAGGCGGCGGCCGTCGCGGCGCGCCAGCTCTCGGCCGGGCAGAAGCGAATCCACATCGTGGCCCCGCCCGGTTCCGGAAAGACCGTGCTGGGCCTCTACCTCTGGGCCGAGCACGTGAGGCGGCCCGCCGTGGTCCTCTCGCCCAACTCGGCGATCCAGGCGCAGTGGGCCGCGCGCACGTCGCTCTTCGAAATCGCCGCCGGACCCGAAACGATCAGCACCGACGGCGACCGGCCCGGCCTGCTCACTTCGCTCACCTACCAATCGGTCACCCTGCCGCGGCGGCGCGGCGAGGACCTGGACGCCGAGGCCGCCCGGCTTTGGCGCGACAAGCTCATCGCCTCGGGCCAGGCCGAGGATCCCGACGAGGCCTGGACCTGGATCGACGACCTTGCGCAGCATAACCCGGATTACTACAACGAGCGCCTGGCGGCCTACCGCAAGCAGGTCCGCGACGAGCTGGCGATGGGGGGCGAGGCCCTCGAGACGCTGCACCAGTCGGCCCTGGCTGCGCTCAGGCGGCTTCGGGACCGCGGCGTGGGACTGGTGATCCTCGACGAGTGTCACCACCTGATGGGCCACTGGGGCCGCGTGCTGGCCGACGCCCGCGAGCTGCTGGTCGGGCCGGTGGTGATCGGGCTGACGGCCACGCCGCCGGACCGCGCCGGCAAGGCCCCCGAGGACGTCCAGCGGTACGACGAGTTCTTCGGCCCGGTGGACTACGAAACGCCGGTGCCCGCGGTGGTCAAGGACGGCTTCCTTTCGCCCTACCAGGACCTGGTCTGCTTCGTGCGCCCCACGGCCGAGGAGCTGAAGTACCTGGCCACGGCCGATCGGGGGTTCCGCCGGCTGGTCGACGCGTTTTGCCACACGGGCCGGCCGGAGCCGGGTGAGCACCGTTGCGAGGAGTCGCTGATGGAGTGGCTTTGCCGGGTGCTCGCCGAGCGGCGCCTGCCGACCGGCACGGTGAGCGACTTCGGCAGCTTCGAGCGGCGCGATCCGGCACTGGCCGACGCGGGCCGGCGGTTCCTCCTCTCGCGCCGCGAGCCGCTGCCGGCGGGGGTCCCCGAGCCGCCGCCAACGTCGCCGCCCGAAGAGCCCTCGGAGATCGACCTCTTGGTGCCGGTCTTGGACCGCTACATCCGCCACCGGTTGCGTCGCTCGCCGGACGTGCGCGACCACCAGCTTGCCGAGCGGGCGATCGCCCAGTTGGCCCTCTTGGGCGTACAGATCAGCGAGGCCGGGCCTCGGGCGTGCGCTTCGCCCGTGGGACGGGTAATGGGCTACAGCCGGGCCAAGGCCGGGGCCCTGTTGGACGTCCTCAAGGCGGAGCAGGCCGTGCTGGGCGAGCGAATCCGCGCCGTGGTGATCACCGATTACGAGAAGACTTCCGCCGTGACCGCGGAAATCGCTCATCTGCTCGATGAGGAGGCGGGCGGAGCGATCGCCGCCTTCCGCGCTCTGCTCGGCGACGAGCAGACCGATCGGCTCGACCCCGTGCTGGTGACCGGCTCGACCGTGCTCGTGGACGACGACCTCTTGCCGCGGTTTCTCGAGCGCGCGGGGGCGTGGCTTGCGCGGCGCCGGATCGACCTGAGGCTTACGCATCAGGAACAGGAGGGCTTCTTCGTCGTCTCCGGCGAGGGCCGCGACTGGTGCCCGCGCGTCTACGTCGAGATGATCACCGAACTGTTCCAAGAGGGCGTGACCAAATGCCTGGTGGGCACTCGGGGCCTGTTGGGCGAAGGTTGGGACGCCCACAAGGTGAACGTGCTGGTGAACCTGACCACGGTGACCACGTCGATGTCGGTCAACCAGCTCCGCGGACGCTCGATCCGTCTGGATCCCGACGAGCCGGAGAAGCTGGCCGACAACTGGGACGTGGTCTGCATCGCGCCGGAGTTCACCAAGGGCCTCGACGACTACCACCGCTTCATCGCCCTGCACCGGACGCTCTACGGGCTTACCGACGACGGGGTGATCGAGAAGGGCGTGGGGCACGTGCACGCGGCGCTTAAGGAGCTCAAGCCCGAGGGGCTGGAGGGCTCGGTTGAGATGCTCGACGCCGAGATGCTCGCGCGCCCGGCCCGGCGCGCGGAGTTCCGCACGCTATGGCGGATCGGCGAGCCCTTCGAGTCGGCGCCGATCCACGCGATCGAGGCCCGCGAGCTGGGCGAGGCGGGCGGGGGCGGATTCCCGCCGTTTAGGCACTCGCGCGAGCCCTGGAGCCGATCGTCGCTGGCCGCGGCCGTGGGAAGCGCCGTGATCGAGTCGCTTCGCGACGCCGGGCTGCTTTCGAGCCGACACCGCGGCTGCCGGCTGCACGCCAAAGCGCGGGCCGGGGGATACGTGCGGCTCTTCCTCGAACGGGCCGAGCCGGCCGACAGCGCCCTGTTCGCCCGGTCGCTGCACGAGGCCCTGGGACCCCTCTTACGCCCGCGCTACGTGATCCCGCGGTTTGCCGACGAGGTGAGCGACACGTGGCTCTCGAAGGTCCTCCCGGAGGTGGTGGGCCGGTACTTGCGTCGCCGTCGGCGGCGCATGGCCATGCTGCACGCCGTCCCCACGGCGCTGGCGAAAAACAAGGACTTAGCGGCGATCTATACGGGCCACTGGAACCGCTACGTGAGCCCCGGCGTGGCCGTGTACGCCTACCAGGGCCCCGGGCAAGAGCTCCTCGAGCAAGCCCGCCGCCACGGGCAGTTGCCGACCACGCAGGTAGACGACAAAGAGGTGTTCTTGTGAGATGGCAGGAGACAGGGGGCACGAAGGAGGCGGCGGACAGGCGCGAGGGGCTCACGTTGCGCATTCTTCGCGCCGCACGCACGTCTTGACTGCTGCGAGCCTCATTGAGTCCTGCGCCACCAACGCACGGGTGCCAGCGGCAGCTTGCCTGCCGCTGCCGTGAATCGCAGGGGCGGACAAGCCGCCCCTGGCACCCAGCGATCATTGGCATTGCAGGCGTCGATAAGCCTATTCAGCGGTGCAGCATCACACAGCGTCAAGACCCCTGCGATCGGCACGCGCCGCCCGGCTACGCCGCGGAGCTTTCGGCCGTGCGCCGTTTCTCCATCACCACGCGACTCCCCCCGTCCTTGAACTCGACCCGGCTCATGTAGGTCTTCATCAACATCACGCCGCGCCCGCCGAGTGCCTCGACGCGGTCGGGATCGGTGGGGTCGGGCAGGCGCTCGGGATCGAAGCCCGTGCCCTCGTCGCTGACCTCGATGTGCAGCAGGTCCTCGGCCAGCCGGCAGACGACCGTGACGCGCTTGGCCGGGTCGTAGTGGTTGCCGTGCGCGATGGCGTTGATCAGGGCCTCTTCCGTGGCCAGGTGGATGCTGAACCGGTCGCGCTCCGGCCAGCGATGGGCCTCGAGCTGCCCCAGCACGTCCTCCAACAGAAGGCGGCCCGCCATCGGGTCGCTGGGAATCTCGCGCTCGTACTGCCAGATCCAGCGGGTCTCAGACATGAGCGTTGGTGCTAACCGCGGATGGGGGCGACGTGCCGCCCGCTCAATCGAACGCCGCCAGAGCGCCCGCCTCGTCGTCCCGGATGTCGAACAGGCGCGTGAGCTTGGTGATCTGGAAGACCTCGAAGATCTCCGGCCGGATGTTGGAGAGCTTCAACTGCCCCGAGTGGGACTTCACCTTCTTGTCTAACGTGATGAGCTTGCCCAGGGCGGCGCTGGAGAGGAAATCGACGCCCGAGAAGTTCAGCAGCAGCTTGCGGCGTTGCTCTTCCTCGACCAGGCGAAACATCTCGCTGCCCAGCTCTTGGATATTCAGGTCCTCGATGATCTTCGGATCGCGAAAGCGGACCACGGTGACGTCGCCCACCTCGCTGACGTCGAGTCGACGATACTCGCTCATGGATGAACTCCTTTGGCCGTCTGAGAAGCGCCGGGCCGGCTCGCCGCCGCCTGGATAGCGCCACTCCGCTACGGGCCGCCTCGTGCTCCCCAATCCGGCGGGAGAGCGCCTCCCCCGCCGCCCGGTCGTTCCACTGATCTTAGGCACCACGCTGGGCGTGTCAACCCCACGTGGCACGACCCCGTGCCAAGTGGCGTTTCGGCCACGTGTTGCCATAGGGCAACGCCGCGGGCCCTCCGCCGGCCCCCCCCGCCGCGCTTGCGTCGCGGCCACAACTCCTTGTGGGCCAAGCGGTTGCCCGGACCCGCAGTCCCCCCGGCCCGTGCCGGGCGCGCGGTTTGCCTCCTCCCTTCGTAGGGACAGGCGGCCCGCCTGTCCCGAAACCCTCAACTGTCCCACGACTCTCAACGCCCAGCCGAGCCGCCGCGTGGCCGCGGCGGCTAAGCGACGCAGGCTGCGCAACACGAGCCGCCACATGCCCAACAGAACATCACGTTCGATCCGCACCGTTGCCCGCTCCGCCGCCGCCGCAGTGCTGCTGATCGGCTGGCTCGCCCAGGTTGCGTGCCGGCCGTGTTTCGCCGAGCACACGGCCGACGCGGTGCCGATCACCGTCGAGCTGGCCAGCGGCCGGTCGTTCACCGCGGCGCTGGAGCTTAGCGACGACGCCGAGCACCTCTGGCTGCGATGGCAAAAGGGCCGGGCTGTGCTGTTGCGCCCCGTTCGATGGGAGCGGATCGTCCGCGCCGAAGTGGCCGGCGAAACGCTCGGCCGCGACGAGCTTCGCCGTTTGATCGAGCGGATGCGGGCCGAGACGCCCTTCGAGCCCGAACCGGCCGCCAACAACGGCGTGATCGTGATGCGCGGAACGAGCCGCGCCTCGGGCATTGCCCCCGCACCGCCCCCGCCCCCCGAAGCCCCGCCCGTGCCGCGCGTCCGCTCGATTGCGGTCGACGCGGTGCTGGCCAACTGGGACGGCGACGTAGAGACCGACGGTCTGATGCTCCACGTCAGCCCACTCGATGCCCAAGGACAATTGGTGCCGGTCCGCGGCCGGCTCGAGGTCGAGCTGATCGGCCAACCCGACCGGCTCGTGCTCCGCGAGGGACGCCCGTTCGAGCGTCTGGGGTATTGGACCCATCAATTGCGCCCGGAGGACTTCGGGCCGTATGAGGCCACGGTGCGGCTGCCCTTTGGCCGGGTCCACCCGGAGTTCGATACCGACGTGGCCCCGCTGGGCGCGGCACACGTGCGCTTGAGCGTGCCGGGCCAAGGCACGTTCGAGAGCACGGCCAGCATGGTCCGCATCCGCCCCTACAGCGCCGTCCGCGACCGGCTCCAGCAGACCACCGGCCGTCGCTTCTTCCCCGGCGAACGGACCGGCGACGGCCGGCGCTAGCCCCGGTCCTCCGGGCCGTAGCGCCCGCGGTACTCCTCGGCCGGGTACTTCTGCTCGTTCTTGGCCAGCTTGGCCACCACGGCCGCCGACAGGTCGAGCCCGAGCTGGTTGGCCATGGCCAGGGCGTAGCAGAGCACGTCGGCCAGCTCCTCGCCCACGGCCGTGAGCTTCTCGGGCTCCTCGGCGGCCCGGCGCGACGCCTCGGCCGAGATCCACTGGAAGTGCTCCATCAGCTCGGCCGCCTCGATGGCCAGCGACATCGAGAGGTTCTTCGGCGAGTGGAACTGCTGCCAGTCGCGGCGGTCGACGAACTCGGCGACCAGCCGCTTCAGCTCGGCAATGGTGGTCGCGTCGTCGGACATCAATAGGCCCCCCGGGGATTGTCGCGAAACGACCAGCGTACCGCGCCGCCGCGCTAATGCAATCCGGGGCCAGAAACCGTGACGACCATGCCGTTGGAGTACAGGCTTTAGCCTGTCCTCGGCAGGTGCTCCGCAGCCTGAAGGCTGTACTCCAACAGACGGCAGGCTAAAGCCTGTACTCCAACGAGTTGGCGAGCCTACACGAACCCCGGCAGCACCATCTGTTGCGGCGGATGGACCAGCTCCCGGTAGCGGCGCCGGTAGCCCTCGGCCAGATGCACCAGCACCTCGAGCACCAACAGATCGGCCCGGGTCATCACGTGCCGGGTGCTGCGGGCCCCCAGTCCGCGGACCAGCTCCTCGAGCACGTCGAGGTGGAGCTGCATGGTCTGCCGGGCGGTGAAGCCGGCCGTGACGAGCAGCTTGGCCAGATCGCCCAGCTCGCAGGCAAGGTTGCCCGAGCCCATGATCACGTACGTGCGCAGGAGTTGGCGGTAATGCTCCACCAGCGGGTGGGGGAGCTGGGCCGGCT
>Ga0180437_10003230_pt1 | contig 24550 bp, 20 predicted proteins | sample SS_ome_4_FD_132410 | JGI IMG/M metagenome (GOLD analysis project Ga0180437, IMG submission 132410) | Hypersaline lake sediment archaeal communities from the Salton Sea, California, USA - SS_3_D_1 metaG | ecosystem: Environmental > Aquatic > Non-marine Saline and Alkaline > Hypersaline >... | reverse complement strand
CTGTCGCGTGGGGCGCTCGCGCTGTGCGAGGCGCTTGACTGGACGCCCGATGTCATCCATACGAACGACTGGCACGCTGCGCTCGTGCCCGGATACGTCGCCGATCGAACTGCGCTGCGTCTCGAAGGCGTGCGGACGATGCTGACGGTTCATAACCTCGGGTATCAGGGTGTCTTCCCGGCGGAGCAGGCCTCCGTGTTCGGCCTGTCGAAGGGAGCGCTTCGCCCGTACCTGCGGGACGGCGAGGTCAACCTGCTCAGAGGCGGAATCCTCACCGCCGATCTGATCAACACCGTCTCCCCGACGTATGCGGCGGAGATCCTTGAGGACGGAGCCGGGCTGGAGGCCGAGCTCCGTTCGCGGAAAGACATGTTGTACGGCGTGGTGAACGGCGTCGACGTCAACGTGTGGAATCCGGCGACGGACGTGCACCTGTGGGAGAACTACGACGCCGATGACCTGGCGGGGAAGGCGAAGAACAAGACGAGGCTGCAGCAAGAGCTTGGCCTTGGCGTTGACGCGACTGTTCCAGTCTTCGGCGTCATCTCGAGGCTCGCCGAGCAGAAGGGGTTCGACCTCATGATGTCCGGATTCGACCGGATGATGGATCTCGGTGTGCAGTTCGTCCTTCTCGGTACGGGGACGAGGGAGTACGAAGCCTTCTTCCGCGACGCGCAGGGGCGGTATCCGGGGAAGGTCGCGTCGTTGATCACGTTCTCGGAAGAGTGGGCGCATCGGATCGAGGCGTCCGCCGACGTGTTCCTGATGCCGTCCCACTACGAGCCATGCGGCCTGAACCAGCAGTACTCACTGCTGTATGGGACCGTCCCGGTGGTTCGCGCGACCGGAGGGCTGAAGGACACGGTCGAGGAGTACAACGCCGGGGCCGACAGCGGCACCGGGTTTCTGTTCACCGATTGCACGACAGACGCCTTTCTGGAAGCGGTGAAGCGGGCGGTGAGCGTCTTCCGAGGTGACCCGGAGGCGTGGGGGCGCGTTCAGAGGAGAGGGATGCAGCTAGATCTCTCGTGGGACGCGTCCGCCGACGCATATCGAGGTCTGTACGACCGACTGCTCGGCTAGCCGGATTCCGCGATCCATCTCACGATCCGATAGGACAGCGACGGGATCGCCTGGTCCTCGCGAAGCCGGTCTCCGGATGCGGTGTCCTCCCACTCGCCCGCCGGCAACGACAGGACGGCGTCCGCGTGTCGGTCCGCATTCATGCCGACGATCATTCGCTCCTCCCCGAGCTTGCGCTCGTAGCTCAGGAAGCGCCCGGCGGCTCTCATTATCCTGAGCGAGCCGCGGCGGAGCGCTATCTCGCTTCTTCGCAGTCGGACAAGGCGTCGCACCTCCTCGAGGAGCGGCCGATGCCAATTGGACTCGTCCCATGGAAAGCAGCGGCGGTTGTCCGGATCGTCGCCGCCCTCGAGACCGATCTCGTCCCCGTAGTAGACGGCCGGCGACCCGGGAAAGGTGAACTGGAACGCCAGGGCCAATCGCAGCCGGGTGACGTCCCCGCGGCACTGCGTGATGAACCGCGGCCTGTCGTGGCTCGACAGCAACGTGTACGAACCGAAGTTCGCGTCCTCCGGGTAACTGTACCAGTGGGCGCGCACGCTGTGGGCGAAGGTTGGCGCGTCCCAGCGCTCCTCGGCGAGAAACGCGGTGAGTCCCTCCCATAGCTTGTAGTGCATGACCCCATCGAGGGCGTCGTGCTTGAACCACGGCGTGCCGAGCCCGATCACCTCGCCGAGGATGTAGACGTCCGGTGAGATCTTGCGAGCCGTGCGATAGATCGCCCGTACGAAGTCGGGCGGCAAGTACTCGGTCGTGTCGAGACGCCAGCCGTCGATTCCGAACTCAGTGATCCAATGCTGGACGACCGAGAGCAGGTACTCCACGACCGCGGGATTCCGATGGTTCCACTCAGGCATCGTCCGCACTCCGGCCCACCGAGCGTAATTCGCTGCGGAGCCGCAAACGATCTGGTCGCCGCTGACCGTGAACCAGTCCCAGTACTCTGACGCGTGCCCCTTGCCGATGGCGTCAAGGAAGAACGGATGGCCCACGCTGCAGTGGTTGAACACCCCGTCGAGGACGACCCGAATGCCCCGGTCGTGAAGATCCGTCACGAGGTCGCGGAACTCGTTGTTGTCCCCCAACGCCGGGTCGATGGCGAAGTAGTCGATCGTGTCGTATTTGTGGTATGACGCCGCGTGAAAGATCGGCGTCAGGTAGAGCGCGTTGATTCCGAGGTCCACCAGATACGGGATTGCGGCGCGGATCCCGGCCAGGTTTCCGCCACACGGACTCCGGCCGGCGCGGCGGGCCGGATCGGCGATCCACGGATCGGGCTCGCGGCGGAATCGGTCGGGGAAGATCTGGTAGAAGACGGCATCGGGAACCCACTTGGGAACGGAGCGGTGCATCGGTCGGTCTCCTTTCGCTATGGGCCGCATCTCCGGGATGAGGTCTGGAGGCGGGGTGGGCGGAACGCTTCAGTCGACTCTGGCCTGAGCGTGAGGTTGCCAGCGCCGCCAGGGCCTTCGGGCCCACCGGCGCCGGGGTAGCGGGAGCTCCGGGCGAAGACTTCGTGGAAGACAACCCCGTTCCGCAACGTACCGGCGCGCGCGAGTCCCGGCATTGCGACAGCGGACGAGGAAGCGAGGAGGGCAAGGATCGGAATGCGGTCTCGCCGTCGTGGGCTACTCATTCCTTCACAGAGCCCCTTGTCAAGCCCGATACCAAAGAACGTTGAGCGATGATGAACACAATGAGAAACGGGATGGCTGCGACGAGAGCCCCGGCAGCGAACATCCCCCACCGGTTGTCGTACCGATTAGAAATGAGGAGGTTCATGCCCACGGCCAGAGTGAACCGCGAGTTGGATCGGAGCAGAATCGTCGCGATGAAGAGTTCCGAGTAGGTGGAGATGAACGACAGAACGAAGATCGTGGCCAGGATCGGGCGCGCGAGCGGGAGGATGATTCGGACAAATGCCTGAAACGGGGTGGCTCCGTCGACTTTGGCCGACTCCTCCAGCGAACGAGGGATCGTGTCAAAATACCCCTTCATCAACCAGGTGTTGAAGCCCATTGCCCCGCCGAGATAGACGAGGATCAGGCCGGTGTGCGTATTGAGCCCGGCCCATGGGAAGATGTCGCCCAATGAGAGGATGAGGAGGAAAATCGCCACGACGGCCAACATCTGCGGGAACATCTGGATCAGCAACAGACTGAGGAGGCCGACGCGGCGTCCCTTGAACCGGAACCGCGAGAACGCATACGCACCGAGGCCGGCCATGATGACAGTGAATGCCGAAGTAAGCAACGAGACCTTCAGACTGTTGAGGAGCCACGTGGCGTACTGGTACCGATCGCTTGTGAACAGCTCCCTATAGTGCGCGAGCGAGGGATTTGACGGGATCAGCTGCTGGAGCTGCATGTTGTTGGTGGCGTTGAATGAGGCGGACGCGATCCACAGAGCGGGGAAGACGGAGAACGTGCACAAGAGCAAGACGATTCCGTGTCTCCATGCGCTGCCGAGCAGCGTGTGTCGGCTATACATTCTTGCTCAACTCCTCAAGCGCTCCGGTCATTCGGAAGTTGATCGCACTGATCGTGGCGACGATCAGGAAGATCAGAACAGACACCGCGGCGGCGAGCCCGAGCTGATTCCCGCGCTCGCCAGCGAAAGCAAGGTTGTACGTGTACGAGATCAGGATGTCCGTTGCCCCCGCAGGCGTCGCAGACCCAGCGATGGCCGGTCCGCCCTCTGTCAGTAGATAGATCAGCGTGAAGTTGTTGAAGTTGAACGCGAACGCACCGATGAGGAGCGGTGCAAGCGGCATCAGCAGAAGCGGCAGCGTGATTTTCCAGAATCGCTGCCACCAAGTCGCACCGTCGACGCGGGCCGCCTCGTACAGCGACCCCGGGATCGACTGCAGCGCTCCGAGGCTGATCAACATCATATACGGATACCCGAGCCAGAGGTTCACAAGGAGCACGGAAACCTTTGCCCACATGGCACTCTGGAGCCACGGAACGCGTGCGCCCGAGCCGAAAACGGCCACAAGCATGTGATTGATCACACCGAAGTGCACGTTGAGCATCCCGCGCCAAACGAGAATGGTGATGAACGCGGGAAGGGCGTACGGGACAATGGCAAGCACGCGGTAAACCGTACGGAATCGCAAGAATGGATCATTGAGAAGGATCGCTGTGAACAGGCCGAGAGCGAAGTTCAGCAGTACAGTCAAGGTGGCGTACAGGAACGTCCACAAGAAGACTTTGGCGAACGGACCGGAGATCTGAGGATTCGTGACGAGCTTCACGAAGTTGCGGAGGCCGATTCCCACCTTGTATCCAGGATAGATCTCCTTGCCGTCGGAGGCGGTGAAGATACCCTCGCGTGAGGTGTAGACAATGCCTGTCCGCAGATCTCTCATCGTTTCGGCTTCTTCGTCGTAGACGTACAGCGGAGCCCGGGTGCGGAACTCGTTGAGGTTCTCGAGGCCGATTATCGTGCCCTTGTACTCGATTCTGTAGTCCTCGATGACAGAGAGGCGCTGAACGATCTGCGGGGTGGTCAGGCGGGAATAATCGCCGAAACGATCCGCCGTTCCATCGCTGTCCTCGTCGATCAGCCGCGGGTCGGTCCGAACGATGTCCGTGGCACTTCCATCGACATAGAGAATCATCTGGTCGGCTCCCTCGAGAATCAAAGCTAGATCTCCGCGCGCGTCGGCGAATGCCATGTAGGTATATTCGGCGGCATCGTCAGGAGTGTAGGAGCGCTCGAGGAGCTGCTCGAGCGCCTGGTCCTTGGAAAGCATGTGGCCGGTCCCGACGTTGCTGAACGACGAGACGAACGTGTACCCGATCGGATATACGACCATGACAGCAAGGAAGAGCAAGCCCGGGATCAGCCAGCGAATCGGATACCGCTTCTCTGACAGGAAGACATAGGTGATGGACCCAGCGCCGATCAGCGACATGACGGACGGAATATACAAACCCTTAGAGACTAGGAATACGAAAACGTACACAGAAACTGCGCACAGGATCCCGAGGAAGAGAATCTTCAGACTGTGCTCTGCTGTGTATCTCCAGATCATGCTAGAGAACGCGGGACCGCCTTTGGGCGGCCCCGCCATGTGGTTCTATTCGCAACCGAGCAGGGCGCGGATCTCATCCGCGGCTTCCTGCATTGCTGTTGCCGGATCCTGTTCCTGGTTCACGATGAGTTCAAGAGCTCCGATCCAGGAGTCCCAGACCGATCCCATTTCGGCAATCTTGGGCATCGGGATGGCCGTCGCGGCGGCTGCGGCGAATCCCTGGATGTCCTCGTTGCCTGTCAGGAAACCAAGTGCGGGCAGGTATGCCGGCGGGCGGTCTCCTTCGATAAACAGGCCGAGCATGACGTCAGTGGAGATCAGGAAGTCCTTGATGAACAGGTTGGCGAGAACCTTGTTCTCGCTGAACGCGCTGATCATGAATCCCTGGACACCGACAAACACACCTGGAGCATTTCCGTCGATCGGCGGAATGGCGGAGACGCCGTAGTTGATGTTGTTTGCCTTGGCGTCGGCCAACGTCCACGGACCACCGATCATCATGCCGAGGTTGCCGGCATTGAACGCCCCGGTGACCTCACCATAGCCGGCACCGGCGATCTCGATGCCATCCTTGACCATCTGGTCGAGGATGGTTGCGCCGGCAATCGAGCCGGCGTTGTCCAAACCGATGTCGCACGGGTCGAGCACACCACTCGCGTCCTTGCCGAAGACATATCCACCGCCGGCCGTGTACAGGGCAAACGTGTGGTACGGATCCGGCTGTTGGATCAAGAAACCATACTTGCCAGCTTCCAGATCCGTAAGGCCCTTGGCGACAACGAGCAGCTCCTCGAACGTGGCCGGGACCTCGGGTACGAGATCCGTATTGCGGATGAGGCCGACATTCTCGGTGGCGTACGGCACGCCGTAGAGCAGATCGCCCCACATGAATGCGTCAATCGCGACCGGGTTGAAGTCGGCGATCGTCCCCGGCTCGAGGACGACCGGCTCGATGAGTCCGTTGAGAATCAGTTCGCCGAGCCAGTCGTGGGCACCGATCAGAATGTCCGGTCCTTCACCCGCAGGGCCGGCCGTTGCCAGCTGGCCGCGGATGTCTCCGAACCCGACTTCCTGAACCTCGACATCGACGCCGTACACGGCGGTGAACTCCGCCGCTACGTTCAGCATAATGGGGGCGCGCGAATCGTCCGCCCAGATCAGCAACCTGCCCGCCTCACTCGCCATCGCGGTGAGCCCGGCAAGAAGCATCAGACCAAGTAGTGCAATTGCAGCTCGTTTCATGGTTGCCTCCTCCTTGAGAGCTGTCTCCGTTCCTTCCCTTCACTGGCCTGTGCCTTTCGGCTTTCTTCCATGGATTCTCCTCATGGATTCTACCTTCTTCATCACCTCCCTAAGGTGTGTCGAATTGGATGTAGATTGGCATGAGCGTTGCGTAGAGCGATTGGTCTTTGTCAAACGTGGAGAGGATCTCCGCTTGTGTCGCCTCCGCAGGGGCCAGGTAGTCGTAGATCTGTGGAGCCCAGAACGGATCCGGGCTCCCTCCGCCGGTCCACTCACCGGGAGTCGTACCGATCGCCCGCAGGTAGTTGGCGCCGTAGCCGTCCTGCGATCCGACGAGGACGTAGTGCCACCCTTCGATGCCCGGCAGGATGCTCTTGGGGATCGTGACGATGATCCGACCGCGCTTGGGGTCCGACGCGACCTCGACGAGCATCGGCCCAGTACCGTCGGCCGTCCACAGGTGGCGGCCGTAGGCCGGCCAGCCGGCGACACGGAGGAAGGCGTCCCACGGATGACCCGGATCGAAGGCGACGTGGGCCGCCTCTCCCTCCTCGAAGCTGACCGTCGCGCCGCCATCCTCTACGTCGAAGTAGAGGTAGAGGATTGGGTGGCTGAACCCCTGGGGGCCGCCCCACGGGTTCGTCAACGCCGTGAAGTCGAACGCCAGCTGCCACCTGGTGTCCGCGTCGTATACGCGATACGCGAGCAGGTCAAATAGCCCCTCGACTTCGAAGACGTCGTTGAGCGGATAGACGTACGATCCGATGCCGTGGTCGTCGCCGGCAGGGTCGTCGATCGCGAATCGCTCTTCGCCCTGGATCAGCGTCGGGATCCCGGCCAACAGCGGTCGATCGGGCAGCCGGTCGATCGCCTCCCCGGGCCGCTCGAGGACGAGGCCGAGCGTGGTTGACTTGCCCGGCTCGACGCCGAGTTCGGAGAACGGGACCGAGAACTCGATTCGGTCTCCAACTCGCACGACACGCGCCGCCGCGGTTCCGATCGAGGACGCGTACCGCCACCCGCCGCTTCCGTCCGCGGCGTACTTCGACACCACGCCGGAGCCGTCTGCGTCCAGCTTGTCGAATCGGACCTGGATCGCCGACGCGAGCCCGAAGCCGAGCGGCTCACCGCCGTGGCGCGTGACGACGTTCACCGGCGTCCCGGGAGGACCGGACGCGTAGAGGACGAGGTAGAGCTCCTCCTCGCCGATTAGCGCGGCCGGATCGGCCGCGGATTTGACGAGCAGGTAGAGGCTCGTCTCCTTGTACCCGATGCGCAGCTCCCGGAGCTCGTTGGCGCCCATGATCGTGACGGCCTCGCCCCATCCTTCTTCGTCGCGCAGCGTTCCGTCGACGGTCGGGTCGAGTTCGCCGAGGCTCTCCGCCGTCGGTGGGAGCAAGCGGAGGCCGAGGATCTCCGGGACGCTTTCCTCGCCGGCCTCGACGTACGCCCCGGTCAGATGGGCCTTGAACAACCAGTCGAACAGGTCGTCGGTTCCGGAGTCCTGATCAGTTCCGTACCACCAGAACCAGTCCGATCCCTGCGCGGCGTGGATCGCGTTCACGGCGTCGGCGGGATCGCCGGCGTCGGACACGACCTCACGAGCCGCGGCCAGCCGTTCCCACGCTTCGTCTTCGTCCGGCTCCCCGCTCCACGTGGACAGATCACCGGCCCAGGATCCGACCGGCAGGACGTCCAGCGGCGTCGGCGCGATCCCCTCGGCGATCATCTCACCGGGCGTTACGGTCCGCACCCAGTCAGCCGCGGCGAGCGCCTCGTACAGGGCGCGCAGGAACGTCCGCCCGTTGTTCGCGTAGCCGGCCATGAACATCCAGTTCTCCCCGTCCATCGCGACGGTGAGGACGTGACGACTCGGTTCCTCGATGGCGTTCCAAGCGCGCTCGAGCTCGTCCATGAAGTCACCGACCGCCGCTTGAGGATCCTTGTTGCCGTAGGAGAAGCTGATCCGGTTCGATAGCTCGGTGTCGCGGAAGAAGAGCGTGACCCCGTCCCAGACGTACGGCGTCGTGAGCTCAGCGATGCTCGGCGTGTGGCCAAGGGCTCGGGCGAGGATTCCTTCGTCCGTCGTCGACCAGGTAAAGCCGGCCTCGCCGAGGAGGCTGACGGCGATCTCGGAGACCGCCTGCTCAGGCGGCCAGACGCCGGTGGATCGAGCACCGAAGAGACGTTCGTGCTGTGCTTGCGCAGCCAGGAGCTGACCGAGGACGTCGTGCTCCCAACCGTGCTCGACAAGCAGCGGGAGGATCGGATGATAGAACGGGCTGGTGATCAGCTCGTTCCCCAGCACCGCGATGTCACCGTAGGCGGCGACCACGTCCTGGACGGCCGACATCTGTGCCTGGATCAGCGCCACGAGGTCGTCCGCGGTGAATCCGGAGTGGTTGCGGTATCGAGCGACCTGCAACTCCTCGTGCAGCTCCGGTGAGATCTGCCAGAGCAGGAACAGCGCCGACGCATCGAGCAACTGCTGATCGGAGAGGGGCTGCGCGTTGCGAAGCATGTCGAGCTCGGCGTAGCGGGCATCGTAGTACGGGTCGTTGCCGTCGTCGTCGAACATGTATCCGTTGATCCAGAATGCCTGTTCCTCAAGGCGGGCCCGGTTCTCTGGCGACAGGTCCTCCGGCTCGGTCGCCAAGGTCCAGATCCAGTTGAGGTGGTTGTCAACGGCGCCGATGTACTGATAGAGGCCGCCGAGCGCGGTCTCGTCCTCCGTGATCGTTGCGTAGTCGTTGAGCTGCCAGAGAAGGCTCGGTTGCAGGTTGAACGTGGTGTGGACGTCTGGGTGCTCGGAGGAGATGCGCGGCGAATCGATGTACTCCTGCACGGCGTGAATGCGCACCCACGGAAGCTCGTACTCGGCGGTCAGCCGATTCCAGTACAGTGGTTGATGTTGGTGCCAGACGAGAGCCAGGTTGAGGGGCCCCTTGCCACCCCATGCGGCGACGCAGACCAGAGCGACGATCCCGAGCGCGATGCCGAGCCTTCGCGACACCTCGTTCACCTCCTGCGAACCTCCACGGTCTTCTGTTCGGCGGATATCGCCACGGTGGTCACGTCCCCGTCCCGATCGATTGCGAGCGGTCGGCCGTCTGCGCGAACCTCGATCGGCTCCTCGCACAGGAAGCCGAGACTCCCTTCTACGTTGTCCAGGCCGAGCGTCAGCAGGGCTCCGTTGCGCAGCGAGACGAACCGCTCGGCCGGTCCGGGGACGAACTTGTCGAGCAACCCGAGCGGAGCGATCCCGTTGACGATTGGAGCGAGCACGTAGTAGGCCATCTGCCCACCGGCGAGTTCGCCGGCCATTTCGTCGGCGGTTGATCCGCTGATTCCGTCTCGAAGGACGTAGTCCCCTGGAATGGGAGGATCGATGTCGAATTCCTGCGCTTCCGACGACAGATTGAGAAGGACGACGTAGAGCCACGCGTAGTCCCCGGCTTGGTGCAACGTCCAGTAGGTCTCGACGGCTGCGCTGAGGGTGTCCGCTACGGGGAACGGTGGGCGATCCGGCTGTAGGAGCCGGCCGTCCGGAAGGATCAATTTGGCCAAGAGTTCAGCGTCGGTCTCGCCGGGCGCGTCCCCAATACCGACCGGCCCGCAGGAGAGCGCTCGAAGGATCGCGTCCTCCTCAGGATGAGAGCCTCCGATCCCCTCGTGGAAGCGGGTGAGGAACAGGTCGTGAAACGGGAGGAGTCCAAGGGCGTAGAGGAACGTGCCCATGAGCAGGTTTTGCCGGCTCAAATCGACCGGGCGAAGCGCCTCACGACGGAACCCTTCCTCTCCGAGATCGGCGAGGGTTTGAATCGCCTCAGGCAAGGCGAAGAGGTAGTCAATGTAGGTGCGAGCGGAGCGGACGTTCGGTGCCTGCGTCGACGCCAGAGCCATCCCCATGGTCTGCATGCATTGGAGAACCTCGAGTCCCCTGTTGGCGAGGGACGTGGTCATCTTCCGGTACCAGGCGTCGGCCACCCTCGGTGGGTTTCGCAAGCGCGGCGTTAGATGCTGCTGGGTCCGCATCCAGTCGTGCCACACGGCAACCCCCTCCTGCCGGCGGATCTCATCGCCGATCGTCTCGTAGACTGTGCCATCGCTCCCGTCGGAGCCGTATGCGTTCGGTTGAGCGAGCGCCGAGACGTGGAGGACGGTATGAAGCGACGCGGATCTCGCCATGTCGCCGATCCCCTCCGGGTACTTCTGCGGGTCGGGGGCAAACTCGATTCCCTGGCCGATGTGCCGATACGGGTACCACAGATCGAGCCCGAGATAGCGGATTGGTAGGTCGCGCTCCTGCGCGCTCTTGACGACGTTCTCCAGTTCCGTGGCGTCGAGTGGGTGGATCGGCTCCGTGTAGTACCCCCCGTATGCGTTCCACCACCCGATCGACGACGTCACGGGGTGGGATGAAGGATTCGGACGTTGCTTTCCGCCCCGTCGGAGGAGGACGTCGCCGAGGGCCATCAACGCAGAGGAGACGTCCACGCTGGGGACGAAGAGCGTCTCAATCTCCACCCCGGCTTCGAACCGGTCGATGGAGCCGTGCATTCCACGGGCGACGCCGCTTGGAACCGAGACGAGGCTCGCCGTAAGGAAGTGGTTCGACGGGGCGATCGCGAGCGCACCGTGCTGATCGAAGACCACCATCGGAGCGAACGCCTCCGAGGGGAGACCGTTGCCGTTGGTGATCTGGGCCATCGGCCAGTAGCCGCCGAACGCGTCGTCCGACGATCCGAGACCGTGCGTTGCCAGACAGACGCGCAGGCCGTCAGGGAGGACGAACTGCGGCGCATAGACCGATGGTGTCTCGAAAGAGTCACTCCGTCGGGTTCCCTCGACCGTTTGCAGGAAGCTCGCGCTGAACAGAATTAGCGAGCCGTAGTTGCGGATGGCCTGATCGACCACCTCCTCGCCGGCTCGCGAGAGGGTACTCCGCAGTCCGGTGAACGGACCGAGTGCGTCGTTCCCTTCGATCTGTCGCCATGGTGTCGAGACGCACTCGGCGCTGTGCTCTTGCCAGTTCGGGACGACGGCGCAGACCGCCTCGACGAATGATTCTCCGTCCAGCTCGATGCGCGGTCGCCCGTCCCGATCAGTCCTCAGATTCAGTCTCACGTTGTGCTCGCCTGAGCAGGAAGTCGGAAGAACTCGGCCGCGACCAACGTTGCGGCCCCGATCAGAAAACCGTCCCGACCGAGCTGCGCCGGGACGATCTGTAATTGCGCCGCCTCGGCGGGGAACGAATGCCGACAGACCTCCTCCTGGAATGCTGTGAAGAAGAGGTCTCCCTCGTCCATTCTCTCCCCTCCGAGGATGATCGCCTCGGGGTTGAGGAGATTGACCAGGTTCTTGGCGCCGATGCCCAGGTTTGTCCCCATCTGCATGAAGACCCCCCTCGCCTCCGCCGACCCGTCGCGCGCTGCGGCGATCATCTCGTCGATCCCGTGGTAGCCGAGGCGCCCGGCCTCTTCCTCCAAGAAGCGATCCGATGCGTAGACCTCGAGGCATCCGCGCTCGCGACATCGACAGACCGGACCGTTCGGGTCAATCGTGATGTGGCCCAATTCCCCCGCGCCGCCGTACGCGCCCCGATAGACGTCTCCTCCAATGACGACGCCGGAGCCAATTCCCTCTCCGACCGTAATGCAGACGAAGTGCTGGTAGTTGTACCCGGCGCCGTACCAGCACTCCGCGAGGGCCAATGCATTGACGTCGTTCTCGACTCGAATTGAAACGTTGAAGCGAGGAGAGAGTGCATCGAGGATGCGAACGTTCTCCCATCGCAAGATCGGAGAATAGAGGTTGATTCCCGAGGCGGGGTCGACGAACCCCGAGACGCAGACACCGATGCCGAGGATCCTCCCATTGACCAAGGGATCGATGAGATCCGCGATCTTGTCTAGGGTGTCGCCAGGATCCGGCGGATCCTCGATCGGGGATTCTGCTCGCTCTGTAATCACCCCGCCGAGGTCGACGCGTGCCGCGAGGACGCGCCGTCTCTCGATCTTGACCCCGATACTGCAAGCGAACTGGCAGTTCAACCCGACCAACGTTGCCGGCCTTCCGCCGCTTGAGGTCGATCTACCGACCTCCTCGACGACGCCCTCCTCAATCAGAATTCGCATCAGGCGCGTCAGTGCGGACGGGGCTAGACCTGACTGTTTGGCGATGTCGGCGCGCGAGAGCGGGCCAGAAGTACGGAGAAGATTGATTACCAGTGCCCGGTTTTGGGATCGAACGAGGCTCTGGTCGCCTTTCTGCAGCTCCACGATAACTTCCTTCACAGAAGTAACTAACTCTACTATAGTGGCTCCATCCAATGGAGTCAAGCCATGACTACACTCAACCAGAGGGAACGTGATTGACAAGGTGTGCCGTCGGGCTTAGGGTCAGACAAGGAGGACCATGAAGGTCTTGGCGGTCAGGGACACCGTGGCGGAAATCCTCTGCTCGGACAGAATCCGGCAGCACTCCGCGGACGTGGAGTGCGTGCCCGCGTGCGGCGATCTCCCGCCCAACGACCTGGAATCCGTTGTCACGATGCTCAACGTGCCGCTTCCATATGCGCCGGGAGATTACGACCGGCCAAAGCAGCTGGCGGACGACACGCTGAGCGAAGGACCGCGGGGAGAGTGGAACACCGCCGGGAAGGTCGTTCGTGTCGGATGGGAAGCAGGTCGTGGGGGAGACGCCGGTGATCAGTGTACACGGATGTGGGGTTCTGGAGATCGAGACGTGATTCGGCCGGAGTTCGGAAGGGCGAGACGAACGGGCGAGCGGCGTCGCGTCCCGTCCTTCGTCACAGGACAACCGACACTCCTTCTCCCGCCTGACTTCGTTCGTGACAAGGTTCGGATACAGTCTTCCTCCTACGGCGCGATCCGGGAGACTGAAATCGCCAAGGTGATCGGGAGCGTCAATCGGTACGACGAGCTCGATCGGGAATTCCTTCCCAAGCGTCGGCGGACGGTGGACCACTGGAGCCGTGCCCAAGAGTCGTTCGACGACGGGCCCGGGCACGCGCCGATCAAGATCGATCAGGTTGGAGACGTCTACTTCGTCGTCGGCGGGAACCGCCGCGTTTCGGTCGCCAGGCAGCTCGGAATCAAGCGGATCGAAGCGGAGGTCACGAGGTCCGAGCTGAAGGTTCCGATCGACGAGCATACCGACGTTCGCTCGCTGATCGTGAAGGCTGAGTACAGCGAGTCCCTGCGTGCCGCGAGGCTCGATGCGATGAGACCCAAACGGCGAATCGAGTTCACCCGACCTCGGCGGCACGCGCCTCCGCAGCGTGGGACAAGGTCTCGCGGACGCTCCGGCTGCCGGATCGGATCCGGGACTGCATGAGAGCGGACGGATCGACGCAACGAGAACGGAGGACCGAATGAGCTTGAGAGCCCTTCGTGCGCGCCTGGGGCACCTGCAGCGGATCGGTCAGCGGCGTGGGGAGTATTCCGTGCCGAGGCTATGGGCAGACCCTGACGGACCCTGCGGAGATCCAGTACCGGTCGATCCGATCGATTGGTGGGCTGACGTACTTGCCCGGATTGAGGGAGACGGGCGGTCGAGCCGGCCGTTGGAGCGCTGCGCGGATTGGACACGCGATGCCGTCGTCTACAGCCTGTTTGTCCGAGCGACGGCAGCGTTCGATCACGACGGCGATGGGCGGGTCGTCCTTCAGAACGGGGACGGGTTTCGCGAGACGGGGACGTTCGTCAAGGCGATCGCGCTTCTGCCCTACGTTCGAAGCCTCGGCTGCAATACGGTCCATCTGCTGCCGGTCACCGCGATCGGAAGCGACGGACGAAAGGGGGCGCTCGGATCCCCGTATGCGGTCCGAAATCCGTACCGATTGGACGAATCACTCGCCGAGCCGGTCCTCGGCCTTGGGGCGGAGACCGAGTTCGCCGCCTTCGTCGAAGCGGCACATCGTCTCGGGCTGCGCGTGGTCCTTGAGTTTGTCCTGCGAACGGCGGCGAAGGACAGCGACTGGGTCTCTGAACACCCCGAGTGGTTCTACTGGATTCGCGGAGATGTGTCGCTCGGGAGCCCGATGTTTACCGAGACTGAACTGCGACACGTCCAGGAACGGGTTGCCGCGGGCGATCGGATCGATCTGCCGCCCCCATCGGACGCGTATCGCTCGCTGTTCGTCAGGCCGGAGTTGGTGGCCGACGTCGCATGGAACGGGACAGGGTGGGTTGGCCGAATGAAAGACGGGACGTCCGGCCGAATCCCCGGGGCGTTTGCCGACTGGCCGCCAGATGACACGCAGCCGGCGTGGAGCGACGTCACCTATCTGCGGATGTACGACCACCACGATTTCAACTACATGGCGTACAACACGCTCCGGATGTATGATACGCGTCTTGCCCGGCCGGAGTACGCTGTCAGCTCCCTCTGGGATCGGATCGCCGGGATCATCCCCCACTACCAGGAGCGATTCCGAATCGACGGGGCACTGATCGACATGGGGCATGCTCTGCCCAGCGGTTTGAAGGCCCGCGTCATCCGCGAGACACGAAACCTCGACGCCGGTTTCGCATTCTGGGACGAGGAGTTTCGCCCGAGCGCCGAAACAAGGAGCGAAGGATACAACGCCGTGGTCGGGAACTACTGGTGGGAGGTCCACCGGCCTGCCGAGTTGAGGAGAAGGCTTCTCCGCGACCTGAGCAAACGGGGTGCGATCCTCCCGTTCTTCGCTGCGCCCGAGACGCACAACACGCCGCGGTGTGCGTCGCGCGCCGGCGGTTCGGCTCGATCGAGGCTCGCTTGGGTCCTCGGATGCTTTCTCCCCGCTGTGCCGTTCGTCCACTCCGGCTTCGATCTCGGTGAGACCCAGCCGGTCAATACGGGACTCGACTTCTCGGCGGAGGAGATCGCGAGGCATCCGCCGGAGCGACTTGCACTGTACAGCCCGCTCTCCTTCGATTGGGCGGGAGAGCGGGAGATCGTCGCGACGATCCGAGCGGCTCTCGCTGTCCGGTCCGAGCATCGCGAACTGGTAACGGATTCTTCGCCGAGCAGCCTGCGGCTGCCCCACTGCGCCGACGAGCGAATCGTCGGCTACGTCAGAGCTGGAGGCGGGGAAGCGATCCTCGTCGTTGGGCTGTTCGGAGGAGAGGAAGCCGCGAGCGCGTCGATCGAAGTGCCGTTCGGAGACGGTGTCCTCGTCGACGTACTCAATGACGGGCGCCGTCACCGCATCTTGGAGGGCAAGATCGGGCTGGACCTCAATCCGTGGGATGCCGTCGTTGTGGTCGGACGCTGCGATCCCCCCGGGGACGCTGCAGGGCGATGACTCCCCGCTGGTGCTCGCCGTCGACGAAGACTCTCAGTCCCTTCGGGAAGGTATAGTGGGTCACGAATTCATCTCGATAGGCCACTTCCTGTCTTTCTAACAGGTCGCGGTTCAGGCGATCCCCGCTCTCTTCCCGGAACGGAAGGTAGAGAACACCGCTTCCGACCATGTCGGCGTAGAAGTGAGTCCCATAGGAGAGCTCGGGGGCGAAGGATTCCGTCGACATCTCTACGATCACCGACGCCCCGGAGATCTCGTTGTACTGCGCCGGGACGCCAAGTTGGGGATTGGTCGATGCCCAGCGTCCCGGTCCCATCAGGACGTACGGTTCGTCCTGCTCGGAGAGTTTGTGGTTGATCCTGCCGACGGATCGGGCGATCTCGTGGGCCTTGTCCCACCGATAGGTATCCGGCGAGACGAGCACGAGATGCCGAACGCTGTCGATCCTTCCGTTCCCGAGGACCTGATGACACTCCAGGACCGATCGATCCTCACGGATGCGCGGCAGATGAATGTGGCGATGCTCGGGGCGGTTCCCGAGGGGGCGGACCTGCAAGAGGTAGAACAGAGGCGACCGGGCCGCGGCGGCCTCGGGGCCGGAGAAGTCGATCGCGAACTCCATGTCGATCGGTAGCTCCAGCAGCTCACCGAGCGCGCGGAGCAGCTCGCGAATCAGGGGGGTCAGCGGCATGATTGCGTCCGTCTCGATCAGCCGGGTGAAGGAAGCGAGCAGTCGCTCGGTGGGGGCGACCACCGGCACGGCGGACAGCGGCTCGCGGAGATCACCGTTTGAGTCGACGCGCGAGCAGATCGTCGCCAGGAGCGGGTTGTCGAGCTCATTGAGCTTGCGTTGTGTGAGGCGGCCGGCGGCCATGTCCAAGACGTCGACCGTCTCCTGCGAGTAGCGGATGATTGTACCGACGTCGAACCCCTCGGGTCGAAGCCCGGGGAGCCGAGGGGAGAAGACGCGTGCGTACTCCCGTCCCACGGCCCGCGTTCCGGTGCCGACGACGAGCCGGACGACACCGTCTTCCGGTTTCAGGCGATCCGTCCACGGGTAGTAGTTGCGGGAAAAAGCGACTCCCCCGACGAGCGGGTAGTACAGGTCGTGGCTGTAGTGGCTCCCGATCATGTTCTGGATCAGGATCGCCATCCTCTCCTTCCTCCAATCGAGGCGGTGTCGCTTCCTGTATGCACGAGCGTTCGGGGCGAACGTCGATGCATAGACGCGTTTGATCGCTGTGGTCAGCTGCTCCAGGCGTACGTCGAGCGGCCCGCTGTTCGGCAGGAAGAGCGAGAGATAGATCCCTGCGAACGAGTGATCGGGATCGTCCTCCATGATCGACGATGAGCGGACGACGAGCGGCCGAGTCTCCTGTTCGAGAAGCGGCACCAGTCTTTCCGTCCACTCGGGCGGGAACGTCGCCGAGACGATCCGCTCGCCGAGTTCCTCGAGCGTGATGGCCCCCTCGCATCCGGCTTGCACCTCGTTCTGCAGGTTGTTTCGTTCCATGAAGGCGCGGAAGACCTCCGACGTCAGCACCGTGGAGTCCGGGAACCGGAGCAGGTGCTGGAACTGCGTGAGTTGCGTTCCGTCGTGCATCGACTTCATCGCGAACAGAAGCCCGCGCGCCTTGCCGCCCAGCTCGCCCGCTCCGATCATGCTCAGCTGCGGAGGGAGGGCGGACGGATCGAACCGGTACGTCCCGTCCGCGGCCAGGCCGTACCGGAAGAAGCGTGAGGAAAGGGTGTTGCGCCTTCTCCTGCGATGACCGTACCTGCGAGGCATTCGGGGTCCTATTCCGCCCTACGCGCTTGGCTGAGGAGGCAGCCAAGCGCGAGGATCGTCTTGGCGTCGGTGATCTCGGACGCGAGGATCATCCGCTCGGCCTGCTCGATCGGAACGACGAGCTGTCCCGTGATCTCGTCAGCGCCCGGCGGTTCAAGTTGTCGCAGACCGGACGCGCGGAAGAGGGTGATCCGTTCGTTGGAGAAGCCCGGCGATGTGAAGAAGGAGACGAGTCGGGTCCAGCGTTCCGCGATGTATCCAGTCTCCTCCCGAAGCTCGCGCCGCGCGCACGCGAGGGCGTCTTCCCCCGGCTCGATCTTCCCGGCCGGGATCTCCCATAGGTCGGATCGGACAGCGTGACGATACTGGCGGACGAGGAGGACGTCGCCGTTCGGCAGGATCGGCACAATCGCTGCTGCGCCCGGGTGGATGACGATCTCTCTTGCTGACTGGCACCCGTCCGGCGATTCGATCCGATCGACGTAGACGTCGAGCAGCCGCCCGTGAAAGACGTTCTCGTGCGTGACGATGCGGATCGGTTCAGGCGGCGTTGTAGCCCTCCTCCAGCGCCCGGCTGTTCGCGTCGACGAATCTCGCCTTCCCGGTCTCCTCGAGCATCCGTGACATCGCCCGTTTTGCCGTCTCCAGTGGGATTGCGCCCGATGCCTTGAGGTAGGCCCCGAGAGCGACCATGTTGATCGTCCGCGGGTTGCCGGCCGAGGCGGCGAGCTCGTTGAACGGAAGGTAGCTCGCGTTGAGGTCGTCGCGCTCGGCCACCCGGTCGACGAGCGAGCTATTGACGACCACGGCTCCCCCTGGCGCGACAATCGGTTCGAACTTGTCGAGCGACGGACGATTCATGGCGATCAGTGCCGATGGTTCATCGACGATCGGCGAGCCGACCTTCTCGTCGGAAAGGACGACGGTGCAGTTCGCCGTGCCGCCGCGCATCTCCGGTCCGTACGAAGGAAGCCAGGTCACCTCAAGCCCGTGATCCATCCCCGCTTGGGCGAGGATCTTCCCGGCGAGGATCACCCCTTGACCGCCGAATCCTGCGATGACCACTGAGCGTTCCATCCTACCCCCTGTCGATGAGGTCGCCGAGCGGGAAGACCTCGATCACCTCGTTGGCCACGTGCTCGTTCGATTGCAGCGGGCTCATTCGCCAGTTCGTCGGGCAGGTGGACAGGACCTCGACGAGCGAGTATCCCTTCCCCTCCACCTGGTACTGGAACGCCTTCCTGATCGCTGCCGTCGCGTCGTTGATCCGCTTCGTGTCGTACAGCGCCTGTCGGGTCACATACGCGGGTGCGTCGAGTTGCGCGATGATCTCCGAGAAGCGGATCGGATACCCGAACAGCTTCGGGTCGCGGCCGTACGGCGTGGTCGATGTCTTCTGACCGACCAGCGTTGTCGGGGCGAGCTCCCCGCCGGTCATCCCGTAGATCTGGTTGTTGACGAAGATCACGGTGATGTTCTCACCGCGGTTTGCTGCGTGAATCGACTCGGCCGTGCCGATGCTGGCGAAATCGCCGTCTCCCTGGTACGAGAAGACGATCAGATCGGGCCGCGCCCGCTTGACCCCCGTCGCCACCGCGCTCGCTCGCCCATGCGCAACCTGGAGGGCGTCGCACCGGTACCACAAGTAGGCGAAGACGGAGCAGCCGACCGGGGCGAGCCCAACCGTCCGCTCGGCGATGTCGAGCTCGTCGACTACCTGGCCGATGATCCGCGTGATGATCCCGTGATGGCATCCGGGGCAGTACGTGAACCGGGCCTCAGTGAGGCTCTTCGGCCGTTCGAACACCTTGACCATGTCGGCGACGTTAGTCGGCATGCTTTCTCACCTCGTTCAGGATCCCCCGTGGAGTGGGGACGACGCCACCGAGCTCCCCGTAGAACGGGGTCGCGGCGCGCTCTGCGACCGCAAGCCGCACGTCTTCCCACATCTGGCCGGCGCTCATCTCGACGGTCAGTACCGTTTCGACGCGATCGGACAGCATGCGGAGTGGTTCGTACGGGAACGGCCACAACGTGATCGGTCGGAAGAGACCGAGTCGAATTCCTTCCGCGCGGGCCATCCGAACGACGCTCTTCGCGATCCGGGCGATCGTTCCGTGTGCGGCGATCACGATGTCGGCGTCTTGGGTCTCGCTCTGCTCATACCGGACCTCGTTGGCCTCGATCTCGCGGTATTTCTCCTGGAGGGCGAGGTTCATCTGCTTCAGCTTCTCCGGATCGAGGTCGAAGCTAAGGATGATGTTCGGATCGCGTCCCGCGGCTCCGGTCGTCGCCCAGTCCTTTGCCGGGAGGCTGTTGACGTCGACGGGATCGGGGAGCTCGACCGGCTCCATCATCTGACCGAGCATCCCGTCAGCGAGGATCATCACCGGGATGCGATACTCGTCGGCGAGATCGAAGGCGAGCATCGTCAGCTCTCCCGCTTCGGGGACCGTTGACGGACCGAGGACGATCATGTGGTAGTCTCCGTGTCCACCGCCCTTCGTCGCTTGGAAGTAGTCGCACTGCGATGGCGCGATGTTTCCGAGGCCGGGTCCGCCACGAACGATGTTGACGATCACCGCCGGAAGGTTCGAACCCGCGAGGTAGGAGATCCCTTCCTGCTTGAGACTGATCCCCGGCGAGGAGGACGAGGTCATCGTGCGCACGCCGGTCGCCGCGGCTCCGTAAACCATGCTGACCGCTGCGATCTCGCTCTCGGCCTGAACGAACGTGCGGCCAAGGCGAGGCATGTGGCGCGCCATGTGTTCGAGCAGCTCGGCCTGCGGCGTGATCGGATACGCGAAGTAGCACTGGCAGCCGGCACGGATCGCGGCCTCGGCGATCACCTCGTTCCCGCGCAACAGCAGTCGTTCACCCATTGCCCCTCCTTAGGTCGGGACCTTCTCCCGGTACGCCTCGATGGCGATGTCGGGACAGGTCATCGCGCAGAATGCGCATCCGATGCAGGCTTCGGGGCGCTCCATCCGGACGACGTCGTATCCGCTTCTGTTCAGTGCGCCGGAGAACGCGAGGACCTGCCGGGGACACGCGGCGATGCACAATCCACATCCCTTGCACCGCTCGGCGTCGATGACGACCGCTCCTCTCGGCATCGGGACCTCCCTCTATGAGCTGTTGTAGAACTCCTCGTTCAGCCGCTTCGCCCGATTCTTGCGGAGGCGGCCGAGGCTCCCCTCGACGCGGCCGATCCAATTCTGGATTTGCTCCTCGCCAAGGTGGACACGCTCGACGGGACGAACGGCGTTCGACGGATGATGGTTGGCCAGCGCGTTGTGTAGTCGGACGACCTCGCGATCGAACGGTTCCTCTGTGGCGGGGCCGCCCTGGCTGTCGGCGAACGCGAGGGTTGGGGAACCGCCGGGATCGGCGGCAACGATGCGAAACGTTGCACGGCTCCCGACTCGGATTCTGTCGGTCGTGGTCTGGTCAGGCGGTGTCACGAAGCACGTTTCCCCCGAATCCAGGCGAATGCGGATCCGCGTGTCCTCAACACCGACAATCTCACCTCCGACGAGTTGGAGACCCTCGTTCGAGGCGGGGTTCACTGCATTTTCGGGCATGGTTGGCTGCGTCGCTCCAATCCGCAGGGCGTGATCGATTACGCCGCCTTGACGACCCGGTCCGACTTGATGCACCGGGTACAGGCGCGAATCCGCTTCTTCTTCCCGTCGACGATGGCGTGGACGCGCTGGATGTTCGGTGCGCGCACTCGTCGGGTGTGGCGATTCGAATGGCTGACCGTGTTCCCGGTGGCCGGCCTCTTGCCGCAGACTTCGCAGACTCTTGACATGTTCGTGTCACCTCAGCACGTACCTCCTCAGGCGAGGAGGGGCTCCACGTAGAGCGGCTCGACCTCGTAAAGCCGGTCGACCGGTTCTTCGTTCCAACCAAGTTTCGCGATCCACAGCGGAGAAGGTCGATTGGCCGCCTCCGGTGCGATCCGGATCATCGGATGCCCTCGGAGCGCGCCAGCGATCCGTGGCGCGCCACTCCCGACGAGGGTCACCTCTCGCTCCTCATCGCGCAAGCTCTCCACCAACTCCGGTAGGTGCATCAATCTCATCGGTCCTCGCGGGCGCGAACCGCTGAAACGCTGCACGTAGTACAGGTCGCGCCGGCTGGCCACGATCACACAAACCCGCTTGGCGTCGTCGACCCGCGCACGGTACGTGGGCGCGCCGCCGACACCGACCAGTGCGGCACCGACGGTCTGGCAGAAACCCTTGGCCGATGCAAGCCCGATCCGCAGACCGGTGAACGACCCAGGTCCGCAGCTGATGCACACCAACCCGACTTGGTCTCTGCTCACGCCGTTCCCACTCAGAGTCCCCTCGATCAGCGGGAACAGCTGCTCGGCATGTTGCAGTGGTCGCTCCATCCATCGCTCATCGGCGAGCCCATGTCCATCATAGAGGGCGACGCCGCCGAGCGGCTCGGATGTATCGACTCCCAGCGCCAACATGCTGGGCAGATGGTAGGTGAGGAAACTGCCCTTTTCAACCGCTGATCGGGGCGGAGGGCTCGGCGAATCTGGCGAGGATCTCGGTCGACTGATCCGCGTCCTGTTCCATTTGGAGTCGTAGGTGCTCGAGAGACGCGAACGTCCGATCCCTTCGCAGACGCTCCAGCAGATGGACCTCGATCCGCTCACCGTACAGGTCGCCTTGCGGCGCGGCGAGTAGGTGCACTTCGCAACGAAGCTCTTCCCGTTCGGTTCCGAGTGTCGGGCGGGTCCCCACGTAGAGGATGCCCGAACGGGAAACGGGACTGGGCGAATCGCCGACGAACGCGCGGACGACGTAGACTCCGTGGCCCGGGAGGAGAACATACGGATCGACCGCGAGATTCGCTGTCGGGTATCCGAGAGTTCGACCGACCTGGTCGCCAAGCGCCACGTCGCCGATGAGGACGGGCGGTCGCCCGAGAAGCTCGGCGGCTCCTGCGACGTCGCCGCCGGAGAGGAGTCGGCGGATCCGCGTGCTGTTGATCGGTTCTCCGCCGGCGAGGACCGGCGGGACGACGCTGACGGAGAAGCCGTGACGCTCGCCGAGGGACCGAAGCGTCTCCGCGTTCCCCGCACGCTGAGAACCGAAGTGGAACGTCGGCCCGACGACGACGGACTGAGCGTGCAGCTGCTCGCCCAGGATGCCCTGGGCGAACTCCGCCGGAGAGAGCGCTCGAATCTGGGGAAACGAGGCGCGGACCACCCGGTCGACCGTGCGAAGCAGCGTGAGGACCTTGACCGACTCAGGGAGGAGGAGGCTTCGGCCAGGGCGCTCCCCGGGCTGCAGCCGCGGCGGCAGCCCGAACGCATACGCGACGCTCTTGATGCCGCGTCGGTCCGCCTGGCAACGGGTCTCAGTCAGGATCGCTTGGTGCCCGAGATGGACGCCGTCGAACGTTCCGATGGTGACGACCGTTGCCTCTGCCATGGTTGCCTCGCTGCGGATGGTACACCATCGTCGGGGATTGAGACAGGGAGCGCAGGTCGTGGATTGGAGCAGGCCGTGAACGGCCGGTACAATGGTGCCGACATGAGGTCGGAACGGATTGCCGGGGCTCGGCTGGAAGAGGACGACGCGACCCTCCTCAATCTGCGTCCAGCGTCGCTCGACGAGTACATCAACCAACGCGAGATCAAGGAGAAGCTCCGCATCTACATCGCCGCCGCGAAGAAGCGCGGCGAGTCGCTGGATCATGTCCTCTTGCACGGACCGCCGGGGCTCGGAAAGACGACGTTGGCCCAGATTATCGCGGCGGAGATGGGGGTCGACATTCGGATCAGCTCAGGCCCGGCGATTGAGAAGGCGGGCGATCTTGCCGCGATCCTGACGAACCTTCAACCCCACGACGTCTTCTTTATCGACGAGGTCCATCGGCTTCGGCGGAACGTCGAGGAGATCCTCTACCCCGCGATGGAGGACTACAAGATTGACATCATCCTCGGCGAGGGGCCGAACGCCCAGTCGCTCCGGATCGATCTCCCTCCGTTTACGCTGGTGGGGGCGACGACGAGGGCCGGCCTGATTTCGGCGCCGATGCGCGATCGCTTTGAAGTCAAGTTCCGGGTGGGGTTCTACTCGGTCGAGGACCTGAAGACGGTTGTCATCCGTGCTGGCCGCATCCTCGGGATTGGGGTGACGGACGACGGAGCGGAGGAGCTCGCCAAGCGTGCCCGTGGAACCCCACGGATCGCGAACCGGCTCTTGCGCCGGACCCGCGATTACGCCGAGGTTAAAGGGCAGGGGACAATCGACGCCGAGATCGCGCGGCGGTCGCTGGAGATGCTGCGGATCGATGAGCGAGGGCTCGACGAGCTCGACCGCGCCGTTCTCGTGACGTTGATCGAGAAGTTCGCCGGGGGACCGGTCGGGCTTGACACGCTCGCCGCGGCACTGTCGGAAGAGAGGGACACGATCACCGACATCGTCGAGCCGTTTCTCCTGCAGGAGGGGCTGATTCAGCGGACACCGCAGGGGCGGGTTGCCACGGAACGCGCGCTGGCCTACCTCGGACAGCAGAAGCCCGACCGTCTGTTCTAGCGACCCGAGAGGTTCTTGGCGTTGTGGATGAACTCCCGTACGACCCCGCTGAAGCGTCGCCAGTCGAAGAGGAGCGCCGCCACGATCCAGACCACGTACCAGATGAGCGCGTGGGGGGCCTCGAAGTAGGCGACGATCAGAGGGAGGGCGACGACCGGTGTGGCGAACGACATCGTCACCATCTTTGAGCGGAAGTAGGCGATGAACGCGGCGGCGACCATCACGTAGATGATCGCCGGGACGAACGGGATGAACCCGGACAGGACGAGATAGCAGAGACCGGAGAAGACCATCGCCATGTCGAAGGCGAATTCCTTCTCTCCGACCCACGTCGGTGGCTTGTCATACTTCCGCGCCAGGCGCCCATCGAGGATATCGGTCGTCCACCCGAGCATCGTGAGGAGGATGACCGCCTCCAATGCACCCTCTCCGACGAATCCGAGCGAGAAGATCGCCGCGGCGATCAGACCGCGTGACATCGTAAGAAAGTCGGGAATCCTTTTCACCAGCCTCACCAG
>Ga0180437_10003228_pt1 | contig 24564 bp, 18 predicted proteins | sample SS_ome_4_FD_132410 | JGI IMG/M metagenome (GOLD analysis project Ga0180437, IMG submission 132410) | Hypersaline lake sediment archaeal communities from the Salton Sea, California, USA - SS_3_D_1 metaG | ecosystem: Environmental > Aquatic > Non-marine Saline and Alkaline > Hypersaline >... | reverse complement strand
GTGCTTTCGTAGTTGTTCGCTCTCAATTTCTCATCTTTCATATATGGCATACCCATCCTCCAGTTACCTTACAACCGGCAATAAACCGGTCACCGGTAGCTTTAAATAGGCTGGGCATAAACCGTGCAAAGCATACATATAAAAAACTTATAATTATACTCGCACAGGAATAAACCAGCCTATTATTAAAGACTTGTTGCCGCTTACTTAAAAAGCTAACGCTGCACCTCAAGGAAAAAAACAATAGCAAAAGGATACTGCTGGCATCATCCATCTTTCTTTTCTTCGAGCTTTCGCTTCACGGATAAAATCAGCTTCTCATAAGGTTCTAACTCTGCCTTGGCCATAATAACCAGGCTACTCTTGGGCAGATTATTATTGAAGGTTTCGCACAGGCTTTGCAAATCATGCTTTTTGGCAGTTTAGAGCTTGATTCAGGGCTTAAAATTGGGTAAAATATATAAATTATGAGAAGGTTCGCTTTTGGTAAGAAAGGCGAACCTTTTGTTTTGATACAAGATCCGTATCCCGCCGGATATTCTTATCAGAACCGATTGCTATAGCCGGTTTTACAGCCACTTTTCTATTCCTTTCTACCGGTAAAGGCCCCTTTCCAATAAACTTTTAAAACCGAACACGAAATATCTTTTGTATCATAACCGCTTTACTGCAAAGCTGTTACGTAAACCAAGCGGCAACTGAAAGGTTCACGTACCTTACCACATAGGAACCTTTCTGAAAGGAGTGTGTGCATGTCTAAAAAAGTATGAGCAATATCGAATGGGTACTGGACCCCGACAAGTTCCTGAGCCGGGGAGAAGTGAAAAAACTACTGTTTACAGCAGAGAGCAGAGCGAAAAATGCTCTTGTGAAGGGAAACAAAGTCGCTGTCCGCGACTACTTTATCATTTCGTTAGCTTTGTCAACCGGGTTGCGGGTAGGGGAAATCGCCGAGCTAAACTGCGGCGATTTTATCGTAAAACCCAATCTGCTGTCTGTCATTGTCCGCAAGGGAAAGGGCAACCGCAAACGCTTCGTAAGGTTTGGCACGTCACTGGCCCGGCACTTTCAGCAGTACATTGCCTGGAAAGAAAAGGCTGGGGAATCAACAGAACCGCAGGCCTGTTTGTTTTTATCAAGCAATACCGGCAGGCACATGACCAGGCGGGCCATTCAGAAGGTTTTCAAAAAAGCTGTGCTACGGGCAGGATTGCCGGAGCATTATTCAATCCATTGCTGCAGGCATACCTATGCCTGCGAGCTTTACCGTGCAAGCGGTTACAACCTGCGGCTGGTTCAGAAGCAACTTGGCCACTCCAGCAGCCGGATCACCGAAGTTTACGCGGATATATTCCACCCGGATACGGAGAAGTCACTGGAAAAGCTCTACAAGTAAAAAGATGCTATTATGCCATTCTTCTTATACTGGCTTTTCTATTCTTTGCCGCACAGTTAAATGCAGCAAATATCGAATTGCCTAAACAATGGTATGACATAGAGAAAGACAGCGAACCGGAGTGGTGTTTTAACGATGACGGAGACATGTGGTGGCAGGCTGATGAAGAGTACGGCCTGACACCGGATCTTTCATGGGGAGGTTGTTACTGGCCCAGCCGGTTAGTACGCTCAACAAGGCAGTGTTATGACGACAGTAATGATAACGGTTGCCATGATCCCGGTGAGCCTGCTGCTGAATATCCTTCATCAACGTGGATAAATCCAATTCAAACAAGTGACAATAGCTGCTGGATGGCTTCGGCTGCAAACATGTTGTTATATGTGGGAGGACCAAATCGCTACGATGCCTGGGCATATGATGAAGGCATATCTGTTATGTTCGCAGGCGTTTTAACATTTGACGATGGTCAGGTCGGGGGCAGGCAGCGAAATGCCCTTATTGCCGAAGGATTCAATGTGCAGGATTTTCAGCCTCAATTGGGTTTGTGGCTTAGCTTTAACCCTGTGCAATGGATTGCCGATATGCTCAACTATAACCTGCCTGTCGGAATAGGCACAAGTGGTGTGAGTCCTCATGCCCTTACGGTATATGCCATTGATACTGTTGACCAGACTATCACAGTTGCGGATTCTGACCGGGTACAGGATGATTATGCAACATATAATTACACCTGGGCCGACGAAGTCTGGACGATAACCGGTTATCCTGACGGTCAACGCAATATCGATTATGTCTGTAATTTTACGCCTTACATATGGCAGGGTTCCGGTACCGGCGAGGATTATTCGCAGGACGGGGCGTCAACGGATTGGAATAATCCCGCAAACTGGTCGCCATCGGTTCCCGCATCAGTAGATATGGCTGAATTATTCTTTCAACATAATGGTGTCATCAATATCAGCGGAGATGCCTTCGCCTACCGTCTTGATATAAACGGTACGCGGGGAACTGTGAATCTTCAAAACACCGGCAATCTGAATGTCACGGCTAACGCATACGTCGGGAATTCAGGCCACGGATCTTTTAACCAATACGGAGGTTCGTGCGATATCAATGGGGACCTGTTCATCGCCAATTCACCGGGAACTGTTGCATCGTATACCTTGTTTTCCGGTACTTTGGCCGGGGAAAACGAATGTATCGGCAACTATGGCACCGGCAGGGTTTATCAGGGCGGAGGTTATAACCTGGTAAATGGAAATTTAACGTTGGGCCGCTATCCCGGTTCCAGCGGAGAATACGAAATCAACGCCGGTTCAGAACTGATAGTGAGCCATTCGGAGTACATAGGCTATGAAGGTTGCGGCGAAGTTGTGCAAAATGGCGGTTTGCACCAAATTGCTCGCGAACTATGCATAGGTTTTATACCAAACGGTGCGGGCAAGTATATACTGAACAGTGGAAGTCTATCCGCAAATTCTTTGCGTATTGGTATGCTGGAAGGACAAGGGTCCTTAATACTGAACGGCGGGACAGTGGAAGCTAATAGAATGTATTTGGGAGGCTCTGCTGAACAAAGCACTCTGGCAATAACGGATAATACCGCAGAGATAGATATCTCGGATTATATTCAGATTGGATATAATGCCGGCATTTCCAGTGTTGCCGGATGTAAAATCAATATGAACGGGGCGGATTTTGGAAATCGCTGTTCAAATGAATTCGATGTTTTAGGGCTTGAAAATATCGAGCTTGTTTTTACTGATGTTGATGGAAACGATATGTATTTTGAAGTTGCAGGAGAAGATGCCGGGCCGAATATTGAGGGCTTTTGCAATAACTTTACCCTGGGCGGTATCACTGTTAGCCCCGGGGCAACGCTGGTATTAAAAGATGAAATTGAGAATGCCGGGCAGCAATACCAGGCTGATGCAAACGAAGCATTTTATGTAAAACATTTGGATGTTCAGGATAACGGTATATTGAATTTGAACGGGCTAAATGTTTACACACAGTATTTTAGAGACCTGCCAGTCGGCAGTTACTATCAAGGAATAGACGGCATAGAATTTAACGGCGGTTCTATTTCTGTTGTTGCGGACAGCGATTATTCTGCCGACGGGACTGTCGATTTGAAGGACTTTTCACTTTTAGCGGCAAACTGGCTTAAAGATTGCACAGACCCCAATTTGTGCGGCAGACTCGACAATAACAAAGACCATATTATCGATTATCATGAATTGTACTTGCTGGCTGAATCGTGGCTAAGCAGGTTGTTCGATGTACGGTCAAAGGGATATTTCCCCACGACAGAGCCTGTTTACTCAGTGGCAGTTAAAGAGAACCTGCTTTTGGCAGGTGCGGGGACAAAACTTTTATGTTTGGATTTGTCTGCCTCCGCCCGGCCCTGCTTGCTCAGCGAGACCGTGTTTGATGATACTATTTATGACATTGAAATTGACGGCAATAACGCCTACCTGGCTGTAAATCAGTCGGGACTGAAGATCATAGATATAACAAATGCCGAAAGTCCTTCTGTCATTGGCGACTTCAAACCTGCCGGAAATGTGTCGTTTCTGGATGTTGATATTGACGGCGGATATGCTTACATAGCCGACCATTGGAATGGTTTGAGAATAATAGATGTCTCGGATCCTTGTGTGCCTGTCCAAGTCAGTGCTAAAGATGTCCTGTGGTATGAACACGGCGTATGTTCATCCGGAGACGGATTTGTGTATCTAACCAACTGCAGCAGTAACGGTCTGTTGACCATATTCGATGTCGCTAACCCGCTCGTACCAAATTCGGTAGCTTCATGCGTGATTCAACCCGATCTTCCTACAAACAACATAGTATATGGAAATGGTTTCTGTTATGTACTGTCGAAAACAGGCTTGGATATTGTCAATGTCCGCGAGCCATCATCCCCTTCGGTATGTAAAAATATCAGCATCGGCTATGGCAATGACATAAGGCTGGCAAGCCGGGGTAACGTGGCTTTTATCGCATCAAGAAACGACGGGCTTATATCCGTTCTTCTATCCGATCTTGAAAACCCGTCAAAACTGTTATCGCAGCCGCTGGCGGGTTCGGGCATAAGCCTTGATATCGGAAAAGATTGCCTCTGCGTAGGTCTATTGGAAGGCGGGATACAGGTTTTTGAAAAGGAAACATGGTAAAAAAATTCCAACTGACAATCCGGTACCTATTCTTTAGCTTTGCCAATCTATTTGCAGTTAAGGGAAATCGCCCGGTAAACCGAGGCGATTTTATCGTAAAACCACAAGCTGTGTTTCTGTAGTTGGCCGTGGAGGGAGATAGGCAGCCGAAACGTAAATGGCTAATCGCCGAGTATATGTAATGCATCTTTTCCTGTTTTCAGGCTGACATGGGAGTTTTCCCGTAAAACAGAAGACAGCTGTTTGTAAGCACCCGAAGATGTCGCTACCACAACAACCTTATCAATCCCTGCTTTCAGGCACTTTTTTACATTGGCAACTGCATCAGACTTGCCAGTTTCAATCTCGAAGGCAATCCGTTTGCCGTTTTTTACTGCAAGGATATCCACCGCCTTGCCGCCGCCTATAGGAGCTTCCTTGGTGACCGAATAGCCTCGTTTCCTGAGATGACCGGCCAGCAGTTTACACCAATACCTATGCTCTGCTCCGCCATGCCTGTCTGATTCGCTTGTGTTTATTCCTAATTCTTTTCTTCCTTTATCTGTCAATATCAATATTTTAATCCTTCCAGAGGGGAGAGGAACAAAAGAGGAAGAAATAAAAGAAGAAGCAAGTAAGGAATTCTGAATAGAATTACCAAGACGAGAAGAAAAACGAAGGCGGTCATAACGTTCTGTAATTGTTGATGTGGGATACAGCCAAATATCCTTCAACAATCTTCTTTGCTGCGTTGTCAGCTTAATTGTGCACCCTTTATTTTTACCATTGTTTCTCTTTTCCTTCTCTAATTTACCTTTATGCGGAATAGCCCGCTCAGCGGTGTCTTGGGTCCTGAAAAGGCCGGAATTGCCCGGAATAACCGGAATCCGGGCGGAACAGCCCCTTTGGCTGTAAAGCTTTCGGGCAAAGGATTGTTTCTGCTTCAATACGCTATCTGTCACAGAACCCTTTTCCACTTTAACCAGCGGGATTTTCACCAGGAACGGAAAGAACCACCTGCCTTGAAGCTTTACCGTGGCCCATCCCACTTCCAGCCTACCCAGGTAGCCGGTTTGCTCCTTATCCAGCAGCAGGCAGTCTTGCATCATGGCAAGATCGCCGCGGTGCTTGAGGTTGAATGCGAACGTTGTATATGTGTTTCCGAGAGCAGGCTTAGATATAAGGCTGGGATGCTGGTCCAGGCATATGATTGATTCGCCCAGCTCCCTGATTTCTCGAAGCAGCACGTCGGTGACGGTTTCCTCGCCGGTGGCCTCTTGCTTTTTGCGAAGCAGGACATGGTGGGCCTCTTCGATGATGATTGCGTGCTTGAATTTCTCGCGGGTTTTCTCGGCAAGCCTGTAATGATGTATCCATAGTAGCAGTGACTCGATAAGGAACGTCTTGTCCGCATTGGTGAGGGCGTCCAGTTCCAGCACAGCTTGCTTTTCAAGAAGCAAGGCGATATCTACTGCAGGCCCGCTGTTCAGGACGTTTCCAACCTCGCCGAAGCACAGTGTCTCCACAGCACGCAAGGCCGACTCCATCCAGCCCCTTTCTCTACCTTTTGGCCCGTATTTGAGCAGCCAGCTTTTCACAGAGTCCATAGTCGGATAGCCTTTGGCTTTGCCTGAATAAAGGCCGTATTCGGCGTATAGCGAGTCAATGGCCCGTAAAAGCAATACCGAAACACCTTCTCCCAGGAAATAAGCGTGACACATGATTTCGATAAGCTTTTTCAGCCATATCTTGGGCGGTGTTCCGGGCGGCGGTATCAGCGGGTTGAACCTAAAGGGAACAATATCCCTGCCCACAGTGAAAACGAGCAAGCCCTTAAAATCCGGGCTGCTCAACAGGTCACGGTAATTCCGTTTCCAGTCGAATACAAGGAAGGGCTTGGCCTTTTGAACAAGCCCTTTAAGAATAAGAAAAGCAAGGTTGGTTTTGCCTGAGCCTGACCTGCCGAATATGCCTATGTGCTGGATAAATTCCTGCTCTTGAAGGCCGAAACCGTAATAGCTGTTGCTGCCGTAATGTATGCTGCCGGCGTGATATTCACCGGTGGCCAGTTCTTGCGGTGGCGGTTTGAGCAATACCTGCTCGGACTGGTATGTTTCGCCCAACTGCCGGGCCAGCTGTACGCGAAGAACCTTTTCGATAGTCTTCTGCAAAGGCGGGTCTGCTACGAGGTATTCCTGCCAGAGCATATCGATTTGCTTTCCGAGGACAGGCCTTAGCTTGTAAAACACATCCTCGATCTTCATGGCTGCTCCAGCCTCCGCTTGGCGGCCAGAAGTTCCTTGAGTTCGTCCACGAATTTACGCCGCTCCTTGGCAAGGTTCACGCCGTTTTCCCAGTACTTCAGCAGTTCTGACCTGCACTCCTTGGCCCGGCTGGTAAGGCTTTTGTGAAAGCTGTGCCGGAGGAATTCGACTTCCGGATAAAAGCCGGTGCTCCAGGGTTCCTGCAACTGGTTCAGATGGCGTTTTACTTCCTCGGTTTCCCGGTCTATCTGCTCAAGGAAACGGACATTGAGCTTCTTGCGGTTCTCCAGAGCCGCATCTATCTCGTCGATGGCTTCGTGTAGATTTTCTATCCTTTCGTCGAGTATGCTAAGCGGATCGCTTGGCTTATCAGCAGGAGGGACATCTTTGCTGTTTTTCATTCATCCCCTCCCCAGCTGTTCTCAAGTTCAACCCAGTCTACCCCTCCTGTATCCGAAGTTACACGCCCATCCTTCACCGCCTTGTCAGCGGGCAGTACGATGATACGGGGTTCTTCCGTTACAAATCCTACGACCAGATAACACCGTTCGCAACTTTCTTTAGCTTTCCTAATATGAAAGCGAATAAGCTTCTTTTCCTGTGTGCTGAGATGCTTTACCGGTGAACGAGTCGTAAACAATATCCAGCAGTATGCCTCCCAACCCATGCTCATGCTTTTTAAAACGTGCGGGTTATCCTGCTCGTCCACGTGGTGGTCCCGGTGCCGCAGATATCCGTACCAGCTGCAAAACAGGAGCCTGAGCAATTCATTTTTACCCATGACAGCCGGTTTGCAGGATGGTTAAAATGGCTTATGAACACAGGCTGCGAATTATGCAGGTAATCTCATGGACTTGGAAGAGTTTCAGTCTTAAATGAAGACGTAATGACTAAAGAGGTCTGTAATCAATTAGCAACTTTTAACAACCGGCTGTTTCCCCGCACCCTTGCCCGTTCGGATTTTACGAGCTTGCTTCTTATTAGCCGGTTGACGTACTCGGCAAATGTCCGCGACGATATTGGCTTCCTTGTCAATTGTTCGCACTGGTCGAGATATTCATGCCACAGGTCGCCAGAAAGCATGGAACCTTTCTCACGAATAATGCTGTATAGAAGTCGGTGATCCTTGGTGAGCCTGCTCAGGATTCCTGTCAGCCGGGCTTCCCTGTCCTTTTCAAGCTGTTCCAGCAGGTTCTCTGTTGAGATTTTGCCTTTTCCTTGCTGCTGGGCAAGAAGAGCTGAATTCTTGAGTATTTTTATAGCACACCTGGCATCACCATTGGCATAGGCAGCGATGGTTTCAATATCCTTTGACGTCCAGCTTCCCTGTCTGAGGGCTGTCTCAGCCCTGAATCTAAGGATTTCCATGAGAACCTCGGTACTGTATGCTTCAAAGTCCACAAGCGTTGGTGACAGGCGGGAAAGCACTCTCTGGTCAAGATTGAGTGACGAAAGCGGTGAATTGGCGATGCAGATAACACCTGCATTAAGGATACATTCGAGATTGTACAGAGTAGTCGAAAGCTCGCCTGGCTTCGCCTGCTCAGCTTCGTCGAGCACGATTACAAAGGGCCGGTCCTTGAGGAAACGCCGCAGCTTTTCGATCCGGTAGCCTACCCGGTGCTCTTCGGCACGAAGCACCTGGAACTTTTCAATTATCTCGTCCAGGACTTCGTACAGTGTCCTCTTGCACCAACAGTTTATCCAAACAGTCTTGGTGTTCGTTTTCTCGTTGAATTCATTAAGGGCTTTCCTGACAACGGTGGTTTTTCCGCTTCCCGGCGGGCCGTAAACCCAGGTATGAATGGCTCTGTCACCTGTCAGGGCAGGAGCGAGATGGTGCTGTATCTGGCGTGATTGTTCCTCTCTGTCCTGTATCCTTGCCGGGATGCTGTCCTCTTCGAATAACTCCGGTGCCGTGATAATCGCTTCCTTCACATGATCGCCTCCAGCTAAATGTGGGGAAAGTGGGGGGTTATTGTTTTTGCCCCAGCATTTAAATATTTTATGCACGTAAAACAATTGCTTTTTTAAAGGTTTCGGTAACTGTTTTACTGCCTGAAGAACCGTTATTCAGGAGGGTTTATGTATCATACGGAGACAGGTTGCAAGTTATGCGGGTAATTTTATTACAACCGAAATTCTGCCATTTTGGCACTAAACACTAACTCCGAGCGACAGTATAAGCTTTTATAAAAAATTGTATTTCAATACCTTACGAACATCCTGTTTGTAATGGCATAAATTTTGCTTATAGATATGCAGGGTTGGTGTGCAAGATTCAGGAGATGACGTATGGCAGAACAAATAGTCATAAAACGCTGTACCAAAGAGACGAAGGAACAGCTAAAGGAGTACTGGCAGAAAAAAGCGGGCCGTCTTGGAAGACTCCTTCGTTCCTTTGCGGAAGATCAACGGCATCTTTGTTTGACTTTGGATAACAATGGCGGCAGGTTTGAGGGAACCTTGGTTTTGAAATTACCAACCGGTAATCTACGTGCGGGCCATGCAGGTGAAAATGGGCATTATGTGATTGATTTATTAGTGGACAAGATGACGAAGGAAATAAAAAAACATAAGGGAAAAATTCGCCACGACGATTTGTATAGGAGAAAAAGCAGGCGAGAGAACTTAAAGAAGATTGTTCCTTTACTAGAGGATGAAAAACATAGAATCGACAAAAATAATTTCTTTACACTGTTAACTCCGGTTCTGCGACAGTTAGAAGAAACAGCCCGGCACGAGATTATAATTGCTCAACTTCAATCCAATATTCTGCCGGGTGAATTGACAGTACAGGATGTATTGGATGATGTCCTATTAAGGGCTTGGGAACAGTTTGAAGATTATAATAACAAAGAGTCTCTGGATAGCTGGGTTACGAAGCTGCTGCACCAGGTTATTGATGAAAAGATCAAAGACAGGCTGTCAGAGTTATCTATCTATGAAGAATTGGCCGCCAGTGATCCGCGTTACACAGCCGACAGTAGTTGGGTCTGTGAAAATGAACCGTTCTGGGAAGAACCCGTTAATATAACAATAAATGAGATCTTCCCTGATGAAGATACCTTGGAACCCTGGCAGGCAATGGATGCAGAAGAACAGCTAAGGTGGCTGCTGGCTCATTTAAGCACGCTGCCCGTTATGGAACGGCGAGCATTTACTCTGTATTTCAGAGAAGGGTTAAGTGAAGAAGAAATAGCGATGATGCAGGATCGAAGCGTAGAAGAAGTTAAAGCGAATATTCAAAACGTTTCCGACCTTTTGGTGGAACGCTTTAAGCAATTCGATAGAGAACAGGATTCATGAGAATGACAAGGTTAAAAGGACAACCAGTTTCTCCGGGATACGCTCTTGGTAGAGCATATATCTATCACAAAAGAAAGAAAATAAGTATCCCCAAAAAGGATATTAATCATCAGGATGTACCCTGCGAGCACGAGCGATTACATTCTGCATTGGAAAAATCTGTAAGTGAATTAAAGAACCTTGAAAAAAAGGTTCTTGCCGAACTTGGCCGGGCGGAGTCTCAAATATTTGCTTCTCATTTGGCTTTGCTCAAAGATGAAAAATTTATAAATAAAGTGAAAGCACGCATCAGTGACAATCTGGTTAACGTAGAGCATGCTCTTGAGCATGAAGTCGATGATTTATCATCACTTTTGTCCGATGTAGAAGATGAATATCTTCGAGAACGAGCGAAAGACGTGCAAGACGTTGGAAGGCGGGTGTTAAAACATTTAGGGCATCGTTCCGAAGAAGCATTGTATAACCTGCCCGCTAATTCGATTTTAGTGGCTGAAGAGCTTCTGCCTTCTGATACTTTAAATCTTGATCGAAAAAATGTGTCAGCAATAATAACTGAAAGAGGCGGAAACACAAGTCATATGGCGATACTGGCCCGTTCCTTGGGTATACCTGCTGTTACAGGCATTACAGACGCATGTTCGGTCATTGCTCAAAATGCGGAAGTTATGGTAGATGGCGAGGAAGGTATAGTAACAGTAAATCCTGAAAAGCCGGAGCTAACAGAATTTAAATCTACAAAGAATGATTTCAGCAATTTTAATTTCCAACTCTTCACTGAAGAAAATCTTGAATGTAAAACAAAGGATGGAACAGAAATAACTTTGAAGGCAAACATTGCAAGGCCGTATGAAGTTAAGGATGTTAAGACTCATCACTTACACGGTATTGGGCTTTTCCGCACAGAGTACCTATTTCTCAATTCTTATAAACCGCCGACAATAGATGACCAGATTGAGATTTACAAACAGGTTGCCGAGGAACTCGACGGTTTGCCGGTGACTGTGCGGACGCTTGATCTGGGCGGTGATAAGCAGCCCATGTTTTTAGAACATTCTTTTGAAAAGAATCCGAATTTGGGTGTACGAGGTCTGCGATTTTCTTTAATGGAGCGAAACTTGTTTGAAACACAATTGAAAGCAATTTTAACTGCCTATAATGACTGTCCTAACATCCAAATATTGTTTCCAATGGTAATGGGCGAAGAAGATCTTTCAGAGGCCAAGGCCAAAGTCAAAGAAATCGCTGATAATTTAAAATTAAGTAAACTGCCCGATATCGGAGCGATGATAGAGACACCTTCTGCGTTATTTGAGCTTGAACAAATCGTTAATGTTGCGGATTTTCTGAGCATAGGTACTAACGACCTTTCCCAGTTTATGTTGGCGGCTGACCGAAATAGTCTTGATCTTGTTACGGAAAAAACGGTATTGCACCCCTCAGTTTTGAGGGCTATCAAAAAGGTTGTAAAAAGTGTATCTGGCAAGAACTTACCTGTCAGTATCTGCGGAGAATCTGCTGGGAACCCGGCAATTGCATGCTTGATAATCGGATTGGGTGTTCGGCAGCTAAGCATGAGTCCGGCGAGGACTCCACAGGTTAATTATGCGATACGCAGGCAGTCACTTGTTGAAATTCAAAACATTGCCGAAGAGGCTCTAAATTGTCATAGATTAAAGGAAGTAGAAAAAGTCCTGGACAAAATTAATGTATTTAGAGGAGTCAAAGCAAATGGCGGAAAAAAGCAAAAAAACAAGTTCAGGCAAAAAGCATAAAGATGCAGTGAAATCAGGCACAAAACACTCAGTATCCCCTGAAATAATCACTAAAGCATTGCTTGAATATATTGGTTCAATTTCTGCAAAATGCAGAGCCAGTGCGATATTTGTATACGCAGATGCCATAGAAGGCCAACTCCTTCCGCTGCCAGAATCGTTGAAATCGAAAGCGTATTATGTTACCCGTACACAAGCCGAAGATGAAGACCAGCAAGCCGCCGGTGTTAAGTATCTTCGTGTGCCCAATGTTCAATTGTCAAGGATGGGGCAGGTTAAAATAGCTATTTTTCTGGCTCTGTCGCAAGGAATTATAAAACTGGGGGATACGGTAGTCTTTCTGTCCGGGATGGCTCAAAGTGGAAATCTGGACACGGTTATTGTAAGCCAGGTTGGCAGAGAATATGAGATGTTCACAACCACACAAAGCAATGATCAAACTCCACGTAAGGTTCGTTCTGAAGTAATAGAACGGGTGATAAATATTGCTACAGACCTTGGCAGTGAAGGCCGAGAAGGCAAGCCCGTTGGCAGTCTGTTCGTAATCGGCGACATAGATCGTGTAGTTTCTTTAACTCGCCAACTGGTACTCAATCCTTTCCGGGGATATCCGGAAAAAGACAGAAATGTTCTGGACGAATCTTTTGAAGAAACCATAAAGGAATTTTCTACCATAGATGGTGCCTTTATAGTTCGCGGTGATGGAACAGTAGAAACATGCGGAGCATATATAAAAACCGCAAGCCAGGCAGAATTCGAGTTACCGCGAGGATTAGGGGCACGACATCAAGCTGCCGCAGCAGTTACTGCTGTCACAGATGCTATTGCGGTGGCAGTAAGTGAATCTACGGGCACGGTAACCATTTTCAGGGGCGGAAAAATACTTACAGACATCGAAAAACCTCGGCGGGTCGGGCAACCGGCTGGTTTGTCGGTGTCAGCAGATGATATGGCCGTAGAAGGTTGAAAAAAAACGAACAATTTTAAAGAGAACTTCGAATAATTAAAAAAATGTAAAGAATGAATTGTAATAGGAGAATAGATACTATGAACAAAGCTTCTGTTGCAAAACATGGTGAATTCTTTTCTGCTTGGTTTGTTTTCATTAAGCACCAACACTGTACAAGCATATTTTCCAGGTCGCCACCTATCGCATTTTTCTATTTCCATAGGTTAAGTTGAGATATCGATATTGTTTCAAAAGATAACAATCTGAAAGGAGATGGTAAAAATGTATTCGAAAATACGAATTTCAGTTTTGCTACTTATCGCAGGCTTTATGCTGGTTGCACCGTGCGTATATGCAGCCGAACAAAAGGTTGAAAGCACCAGCGAAAGCGGCAGTGGTAATAAATATGAAACCATCGTGGATAGGAAGACAGAAGGTAAGCTTACCGACGAAGATCTTCGCCAAGCTTCTTTGCTTTCTTCGCAGATAATGACGCATATAATTGAAGCGTCAAAAAATCTGGAAGATGAACAGCCGGATGCTGCACAAACCAATATCGGTAAAGCACAGACCCTTGTAAGTATTATCAGAGACTTGCTTCCGGTTACGACGGTAACAACTACCGTGAAAAATCCAAAAGGCGAACAAGTCTATCGCAACGTGGAAAAGGTCCAGAATGACTTGATTCCCATCTTCGAAAAAATGGTAGCAATCGAAGTAATACAGCCGATACTCGAAGAAAAAGAGGATCAAGCAGCGGTGAAAGGCGTACAACTGGCAGATGCTGATTTAATGTACACGACCGTGTTGGTTGACCTTGACTATGTAGAACGCAAGCTGAATAAAGCCGTAAAAGTGCTAAATGACATTGACAAGGCACGATCGGTTTTGTCAGATTGTCTTGCCAATGGTGTACGCATGAGAGTGGATAAAGAAGATCATCCTCTGGCGTCCGCTCAGTTAGCTCTCCAGCTGGCTGAAAGACAAGTCGATGAAGATAAATATGAAGGCGCTAAAAGGAATCTCGTACAAGCAAATGTTTACCTTGAGATGTATCGAAGCCTGGTTGGAGAAAGTGAAAAAGAGAAGGTAAAAGATTTGGAAGAAGATATAAAGGAACTTAGCGAAGAGCTTGAAAAAGCAGGTGCATCTGAGGAGATTCGCGGTTTCTGGCATCGAGTAACCCGATGGTTCCATCGTGAGCCAGGAGAAACTCAGGAAACCACTGAAAACGAAAATGCCGAAACAAATAGCTAAGTTGAAGTTAGGCGTTTGAGAGCAGGGACAAAACCCTGCTCTTTTCGTTTCTTGTTTAAAATTTAATTCGTAGAATAGCGTGTTGTTTCGATTTACGAGGCACAGGAACATATTCAACAGTTGGTTGTTGGCGAACCGGGTGAGGGTACAATTGCAACAAGTGCAAAATTTCATTGGGCATTTTATCGGTGATAGGAAGACCAAGATCAATTGCCTCTCTCATGGTAATAGAGTGGCTACGAGTCCATTTTCCACAGATTATTCAAGACAATAAAAATTTTTTAAGGCATAATTATAAAAACAGAGAAGATTTTAGCCAGTTTTAATCCGGACTTGAATAACTTCGGGTTCGAGGTCATTAAAATGCCATTTTGACAGGATGATCGAGTGCAACTTGCAGTAAATTGTGACGTTAAGTGTTTTATTTATAAGGTATTAAGGTTACAGGCGAACCATTGGTATCTTTTTTGCATATTAGAAATAAACAAGTTGGTTGCTTTAGTTTTTGTTTGGCTAATTGAGGAATGATTTCATGAGCAAAAATGGAAACAACAACTTCAATCATACTCAAGAGCTAAATGTGACGGCTCTGTTTCCGGAGCCATTAAATAGCGTTATTCTTAACGCCTTATTTGAAAATGCCACGGACATATACATAAACGCGGTTCCGAATGGTCATGTTCTGCTTTTCAGGGTCGATGGGATTCTGCATAAAAAAACATTGATCCCCCGAGGCGAAGGCAGACGTTTACTGAACCAGATAAAAGCCGAAGCCAACATCGGAGTCATACACCTTCTGGCTGCTGCTGAGGGCGATATTCACTTCCGGGAGAGTAACACACAAAGACAGATAAGGGTTACAATGATTCCTGTTGGCGGTGGTGAAAGTGCTCATCTTCGATTTCTAAGCCTGCCTGAACAGCAATGGAATATGGATACTTTAGGCTTTTCAGAACAGGACAAAGGTACAATTTCAGATACATTGGCATCACTTAATGGATTAGTCCTTGTAACCGGAATTACAGGTTCCGGTAAAACCACTACGATGTATTCTATCGCTTCACTGCAAGACATGCAGCAATTAGCAGCTTATTCTATAGAGGACCCGGTCGAGTTCGATTTACCCTATGCTCAGCAAATGGAAGTAAACGAACGGCAGGGGTTATCTATGCATGAGGGACTGCGGACAATTCTTCGAATGAACCCTGATTTGATCATGATAGGCGAAATCCGGGACAAGGATTCTGCAATAGTGGCTACACGTGCTGCACTTTCCGGCAGATTGGTGCTTGCGACTATTCATGCTCAGGATGCAGCCGGAGCAGTAGATGCATTACACTATCTTGGCGTGCCATATTATATCATAGGCGGTTCTCTACGTTTGGTTATTGCCCAGAATCTTGTCAGAAAGTTATGCGATTCCTGCAAACAGGAAAATGAACTGTGTGGCGACGAAAGAGAACTGTTTTTAAAAAATGAAATTGAACCCCCCGAAAAACTATTTGCAGCTATAGGCTGTGAAGGTTGCAATGGCTATGGTTATAAAGGCCAAATTGGAATTTTCGAAACAGCTCGAATAAGTCCTGATATCGCTCAAAAAATTGCAAGCGGTATCCACCAGGAACAGTTAAGGGAATATTTTAGAAATAATCGAGTAAATACCATCATAGCAGATGCTCTTAATAAAGTTAAGGAAGGTATTACTTCAATCCAAGAAATATATCGGGTAACCGGGCTTTCTTTTGATGCTCAAAAATAATCAGAAAGGAGGTTTACAATGAACAGGGAAAAGAAAATGTTGTTGGTCAGTTTTGTTGCTACGTTACTTACGTTTGCGGGTATGTTTGGGTTTAGCAGCTTCTGTTGTGCCGATAACAGCACTAAAACCGAACCGATAGTTCTCTCACAAGAGCAGATGAAATTCATGGAAAATCTTTCCGGTATCTTCGGTCAGGTTGCAGAACATGTAAGGCCCTCAGTGGTAAATATCAGTTCTGTCAAGAAAATAGAGGTATCCCGGCATTTTGAACGACTCCCGGATTTTTACTTTGACTCGCCATTCAAAGAATTCTTCGGAGAGGATTTTTTTGACAGGTTTTTTTATCCGAGATTTCCAAAGCGGGGATACGTACAAAAGGGACTTGGGACAGGTGTTATCGTAGATGAGGATGGGTATATTCTGACAAATAATCACGTAATTGACGGTGCCGATGAAATAACAATCAAAACCTATAAAGACAAGACATACAAAGCCGAAGTAATAGGTACAGACCCTAAAACGGACTTGGCTCTATTGAAAATTGATGCGAATAATCTGGTTGCCGCAAACCTCGGCGATTCCGATGACATCAAAATAGGTCAATGGGTGGTAGCTGTAGGAAATCCTTTCGGGCTTACCCAGACGGTTACTGCCGGAATTGTCAGTGCCAAAGGCCGTTCGAACCTTGGGATCGTTGACTACGAAGATTACATCCAGACAGACGCTGCTATAAATCCGGGGAACAGCGGCGGTCCTCTTTTAGATCTCAGGGGCCGGATAATCGGCATCAACGCCGCGATATATAGTAAAAGCGGTGGTTATATGGGTATTGGCTTTGCCATACCTGTAAATATGGCAAAATCCGTCATGGATAGCTTAATAGACAAAGGACGAGTTATCAGAGGATGGTTGGGCGTTAATATTCAGGATTTGGATGAAGGTCTTTCCGAATCATTTGGATTTGAAGGAACCGATGGAGTATTGATTGCGGATATCGTCCCTGATGGGCCTGCTGACAAATCGGGATTAAAACCCGGTGACATTATAATCCGATACGATGGAAAGAGAGTAAAAAATACGAGTAAGTTAAAATCATACGTCTCTTCAACATCGCCTGGCGATGATGTTGAAATTGAAGTCTTCAGAGATGGAAGGGAAAAAAAGATAGATGTTGAAATAGAAGAATTGAAAGATGATGCGGTAACCTGGACTGGTGAAAAACCTTCCGTTGATCTCGGTATGAAATTAAAAACTCTGACGCCGGAAATGGCTCAACAATACGGCTATGAAGAAAAAGAGGGAATTTTAGTGACCGAGGTAGATCCTTTCGGTCTGGCAGCGGCAGCGGGTATCAAGGTCAACGACCTGATACTTTCCGTTCAGGGTAAAGCAATTAAAAATACCCAGCAGTTCTGGGATGAAGTGAAAAAACAGGATGTCCGCAAAGGCATTCGGCTGTTTATTCAGAGCGGCCCTTACCGCCGGTTTGTTTTCCTTAAATCCGGCTAAAATTGACAGTCTCTGCTCTGTCAAATTGACAAGGTTGTTATGGTATTGAGGGAAAGTCGAAAAAATGCTTTTTCATAAATTATTGTAATTCTGAATGTTATGAACAGCGGTTTTTCAGGGGTTAAAATTGGCACACTTTTTGCAAATTGTTAATACGGGTAGTTGAATGAATTCAAATTTAAGTTTTGAGAAAGAAAGGAGGTGTTTAAAGATGATTGGACAGTTACTTGAAAGTGGAAATTGGGACCCGTTTGCTGAAATGCGTCAGTTGCAAAGACAGATGAATAGGTTGTTTGAACGGCACTATCCGGGCAGTGTAGATTTTCCGCCGGTCAACATCTGGACCAATGAGGACGATGTCGTTCTGACTGCAGAAATTCCGGGAGTGAATGTAGATGACCTTGATATCTCTGTGCAAGGCAACGTGTTGACTCTCAAGGGTTCTCAGAAAGAAGAGCAACTAAATGAAAATGAAACGTATCATCGCCGAGAGCGTGCAACGGGCAATTTCCAGAGAAGTTGGCGGCTTCCATTCAACGTTGACAAAGACAACATCGATGCCAAATTGGAAAAAGGCGTATTGAAGTTAACGCTGCCGCGTGCTGAGCAAGACAAACCCAAAAAGATAGAAGTCAAGTCATAAGTAAGACGAAAGGAGGTGATTTAAGATGGCTGAGCAGACCAAAACAATTCAAAAACAAGAGGCCAAAAGAAAAGAAGGCATAGAAAGAACACGCGATAGAATGACGTTTATGCCCAGGACAGATATCTATGAAAGAGAAAACGATTATGTCCTGATTGCTGAAATGCCCGGCGTCGATCATGATGCGGTGGACATTAACTTCGATAATAATGAGCTAACCATAACCGGGCATGTTGATGAAAGGCCAATAGAAGGACATTCAATCTCCTACAGTGAGTATGAAGTCGGAGATTACCAGAGAAGCTTTCGATTTTCTGGTGATGTTGACATTGATAAAATTGATGCCAAGATGGCCAATGGCGTATTAAGGTTGATTCTGCCAAAGAACGAGGAATCTAAACCGAAGAAAATAACCGTTAAATCAGGATAACAATGACAAATTATAACAATCTGAAAACTTTAGAATGGAGGTGATAAAAATGGCACTGACAGATATTGTACCCTGGAAAAAAAGAAAAGGTAACGTTAGCTTGAGGAAAGATTATGATGATGTCATGCAGCCTTTCCGGCAGGAAATGAACAATCTTCTGGATCAGTTTTTCGGCGGCTGGGACTGGGATCCCTTTACTGCGATTGAGCCTATGGCAGGTGATTTTATGCCGCAGGTCGACGTCAAGGAAGACGACAAAGAAATTAAAGTAACAGCTGAACTGCCGGGAATGGACGAGGATGACATTGATGTAACCTTGTCAAAAGATTCCGTAACAATCAAAGGTGAAAAAAGCGAAGAAAGTGAAGATAAGGGTAAGGATTATTATCGAAGCGAAAGACGTTACGGGGCTTTTCACAGGGTTATTCCGCTTACCAGTGAAATCGACGAAGACAAAGTTGAAGCCAAATTTAAAAAAGGTGTGCTTTCGCTGAGATTGCCAAAAACAGAGGAAGCGGTTAAAAAACGTAAAAAAATTGAAGTCAAAAGTGAGTAAAAACCTGGCAGCGGGACTTTACCCGCTGTCAGGTAAATCATTCTGTTGCTTGGTTCCTTTGAGAGGTTGAAAGGAGGTGAGTGACAATGATTAAAATGTTAACAATCGCTGTTGCCGTTGTCTTATTAAATGCAAATACGACTTCGCGGCCTTACAAAATCGCCGATCCGGTGGACTTAGGTGAGGATTTCAAACCCAATGAAAAAATTGTCACCATAGATAGCTACTTCAGTCCTGATATTCAGCTGGTCAAAAGTGGTACTGAAGCAACGTGTTATCTTGTAAGTAACGAGCCGGATAGTGTTATGGCAAGCATCTCATGGAGCTTTACAAGGTTTCAAGTTAAGCATGATAATAAAAATGATGAAGTTCCTAATCCTACAGAGAATCAGGTTCCGTGGTTTAGAGACGACAGGCCGACTATTGTGCAAGAGTTAAAGCGAAAACCGACAAACAATAAAAGATTGAAAAATCAGAAAACAGCCGATAGAGAGATTCAACCCAATAATTGGAGTACAGTTTATTGATTATTTAACAAGGAAATCCGAATATGAAAATAGCTCAGGTTTCTCCTTTGTATGAAAGCGTTCCGCCGAAATATTACGGCGGAACTGAACGTATTATTTCATATTTAACAGAAGAACTTGTTAAAAGAGGGCATGATGTAACACTTTATGCAAGCGGTGATTCAGTTACTGAAGCTAAACTTCGGCCAATGTGCCATCGAGCTTTGAGATTGGATAAGCACAGTATTGACCCTATAGCAGATCATGTTTATTTGGCAGAGCGAGTATTTGTAGAAGCCGATCAGTACGATATTATTCATTCACATATTGATTATATTCCATATCCATTGTACAAGCGGATGAAAACACCGCATATTACTACTTTGCACGGCAGGCTTGATATACCGAATCTAAACAACCTCTACAGGGAGTTTGATGACATACCTTTGGTGTCCATATCCAATTATCAGAGACTGCCCTTGTCCTGGGCAAATTGGATCGAAACCGTTTATCACGGATTACCGAATAACTTGTATGATTTTCAAGAAAAACCGGGAGACTATCTTGCTTTCATTGGAAGGATTTGTCCGGAAAAACGGGCAGACTATGCAATTGAAATTGCAAAACGAGCCGGGTTTCCCTTAAAGATAGCAGCTAAAGTAGATAAGGTTGACCGTGAATATTTTGAGACAGTTATCAAGCCATTACTGGATCATCCCGACATTGAATATATTGGAGAGATTGGAGAAGGAGAGAAGAATCAGTTCCTCGGAAACGCTATGGCACTGCTTTTCCCAATAGATTGGCCTGAACCATTTGGCCTGGTAATGATCGAAGCGATGGCGTGTGGTACTCCAATAATTGCAAGGCTCCAAGGAGCAGTTCCTGAGGTTATGGAACAAGGAGTAACAGGCTATGTAGTAAAAGATATAGAAGAAGCGGTGCAGGCCGTAAAAGAAATTCCGAAATTAAGCAGGAAAAGATGCCGTGAAGTGTTTGAGAAACACTTTACAGTTGAACAAATGGCTGATAATTACCTGAAAGTTTACGAAACTGTTATAGGAAAAAAGAAAAGCTCCAGCGTTAAAAAGAAAGTTGGCTGACAAGGAATTATCAGTATGCAGGAGAGTATTAAGTATAAACAGCATTATTACATTTTGGCTGACTCCTCGTTAGCGGAAAAAGAAAATCGGGTTCTTAAATATGGAGATACATTTGCTGTTTTTGATAGTAATGGAGATATTTGCAGATTTAATTTTGAAGATGAAGGCATATACCACGAAGGCACTCGTTACGTGTCAAGATTGACTCTTAAATTAAATGATAAACATCCTTTGTTGCTAAACTCTGCTGTAAGAGAAAAAAATGACCAGCTCATAACGGATTTTACCAATCCAGATTTCAGGCCGGATAGCGGCGTTCTTATCAAACGAGGCACCATCCATCTTTTGCGTTCCGTGTTTTTGTACAAAAATAATTGTTATACCCAGTTATGCGTAACAAATTTTGGACTGGAAACCGTTAATTTTAGACTTAGCTTCGAGTTTGATTCTGACTATATTGATATTTTTGAGGTGCGGGGTATTGAAAGAAAGAGAAGAGGCCGGATAAACAATCCACAAATCAATAAGAGTACCGTTGTATTATCCTATACAGGCTTAGATGACATACAAAGAATGACGGAATTTCACTTCGATCCTGAACCTGTTTCACTTACCGAAAAGGATGCAGTTTTTGATATAACAATAGAACCTAAACAAAAACAAGAAATATTTTTAACGGTTTCCTGTCAAGATACCCAACAGAAAACTCAATCGCCTTATTGGCCTGAAGCGAAGAAGAATTTAGAACGGGAATTCGCACAGTTGCTAAAGGGACGATGCGTTTTAAATACTTCAAACGAAGAATTCAATGACTGGCTCAATCGTTCTTCCGCCGATTTATTCATGCTTTTGACCAAAACAAAACATGGTCTATATCCATATGCCGGCATACCTTGGTTTAGTACCGTATTTGGACGAGATGGCTTGATTACGGCACTTGAAACGCTTTGGATTTATCCTGATATTGCAAGAGGTGTACTCTCTTATTTAGCGGAACAACAGGCTAAAATATTAAATTCCCATCAGGAATCTGAACCCGGTAAAATTCTTCACGAACAACGCAAAGGTGAAATGGTTAATCTGGGAGAACTTCCTTTTGGGCAGTATTATGGCAGTATTGATTCGACGCCGTTATTTCTTGTTCTTGCGGGAAAATACTTTGAAAGAACTGCGGACAAGGAGTTTTTGTGGCGAATATGGCCGTCTCTTGAATCAGCATTGAAATGGATCGACGAATACGGAGATTTAGATGGAGATGGTTTTGTAGAGTATCAGCAACAAGTTAGTGGCGGTCTCATTCATCAGGGTTGGAAAGATTCAGATGACTCAATATTTCACAGCAGTGGCGATTTAGCTCTTACCCCTATTACTTTGTGTGAGGTACAGGGTTATGTATATGAAGCTAAATTATTGATGTCAAAAATTTCAAACATTCTTGGCAAAAATGATTTATCTCAGCTTCTTGCTGTTCAAGCAGATCAGTTAAAAGAGCGTTTTGACACTCAGTTCTGGGTAGAAGAAATCGGCACTTATGCACTTGCCCTTGATAAAGACAAAAAACCTTGCGAGGTAAGAAGTTCAAATGCAGGTCATTGTCTATTTTCTGGTATCGCCACAGAAAGAGCTGCCGAAAATTTAGCAAAATTATTTACCAGTGAAATATTTTATTCCGGATGGGGTATTCGAACGATTGCCGAAGGGCAAGCCAGATACAATCCAATGTCATATCATAACGGGAGCATTTGGCCTCATGACAATGCGATCATATCTTTGGGCTTAAGTAGATATGGGCATAAAGATGAGGCTATGAAGGTGCTTCAGGGCATATTCGATACAAGTTTATTTGTAGATTTCCGTTTGCCGGAGCTTTTCTGTGGATTTCCACGAAGAAAGGGAGAGGGGCCAACCATGTACCCGGTTGCCTGTAAACCTCAGGCATGGGCCGCCGGAACCGTTTTCATGTTGTTACAGGCTTGCCTTGGCATTAATATTGATTGCCAAAATAAAACTATCTGCTTTGATAACCCTGTTCTGCCGCCTTTTATTCAGGAGTTTAAAATCAAACATTTGTGCATTGCCGATTCTTCAGTTGATATCGATATCCAACGTTATCCAAATGATGTCGCATTGAATGTTAAAAGAAGAAAAGGAGATATTGAGGTATTAATAAAAAAATAATTCACTTTAACTATTTACCCTTTCGAAATGGCCTGTTAAAAGTAAAGGCCCTTTTTCTTTTCGGGAAAAAACCACTTTCCGTAAAACCAATTTCTTCTACGGTATAAAATGCTTTTGGATTAAAGTTTCTAACCAGTGAAATTACCGCTTTTGCATCAGACTTAGGCACAACACTAAATAGTATTTTTACTTTTCCGTATACTCCTTGTCCATTAACTGTCGTTAAACCGTATTCTTTCGCTCTCAACGCCTCTATTAATTCGGTTGCATCTGTTTTAGTTAAAATCCTTATCAGAACCATACCTAATGACATTTTGTCGGTTAGACACATACCAATATAATTTCCTGCAGCGAAACCAGCGGCGTATGCGACATAACAAATTGGATGTGTGAGGTTTTCCATGATTTGTCCGATAGCTATGATCCAAATAAGAACTTCTACAAAAGCGATAAACGGCACTATACGCTTAAAGCCTTTAGATACGTATATAAGTCTCATAGTGCCCAAACTCACATCGAAAATACGGGCAAGGAAGATCAATAGTGGCAGTACCACAAATGTATAAATATCACTTTGCATAAAAGATATGTCAGGCATTTTGAATTTCCCTTTCTTTAGTAAAACGAATATTTTATACCAAGCTATAGCGAATAACTATGGCCATACAAACTATATATGAAAATTAATTGAAAGCAACTATTATACTGTTAAGTTGACAACACAAGCCACAGGGAGCACGTTGCGTCCCCTGGCTTGCCGGTATGATTAACTGGTGAATACCATTTCGGCAGACATCTCCATAAACAGCAGATTAACCTGCACATCCTGGTCAACCGGGATCTGCAAAAGGAAGACCTCTTTGTTACGGCCTTCCTCAAAGAGGAGGAGGGGAAACGGCTATACACCAGCTGTGATTTTCTTCATCGTCCGGGCGGGTACAATTTTGTTGCTTGAGAATATATTCCGGGCATAACTGACTACACGACGGGGCAGATCGGTCGAACCCGCCGATTGTGCCTCCCGGACCATAAGCTCGGCAAAGGCCTCGTGCATTTGCCAGGTCGGATCTAAACCATTTTTTAGCCGGTTCAAAAACCACTTCTCAATCGAGGCGAAAACCTTGGGGCTTGTGTGCCGGATAATCTCGAAGATGATATGGAATATCTCTTCGCAAAGTACCCGGCTGCCGGCCAGACCCTGCTCATAAATGGTAATCCTGATTCTGCCGGTGTCCTTATCAATTGATGCCGAGCCGCAGATTACAGCCCTTTTTCCCTGCTGTTTTATTTCGGTGTACCAATTTTCACCGCGTGACTGGACGGCTATACCCCGACAGGCCGATGGTGAATTTCTATCCACTACCAGCATACAATTTTTCACAAGCCAGTCGATTTTCTGCATCTTTCTTATCATCGGATTGAGCGGTTCGGTACCATTTAATGACCCTATCACAGGCATTTTAGGCCTTTGGTCCATCTTCTCCAGACGCTGCTTTTGTTCAGACCAGGCAGGCCAGACCTTATCTATCTTCGGTATGCACTGGACGTTATAGCCTGCAGGACAATCCCAGATTTTCTCGAATTCTTCCTTGTAAGCTGCCTGGGCCTCTTTTTTGGTATCGAAGCTGCCGATAAAGCGATGTCTTCTGTGGGCTACTATCTGGGCATACCATTTATCCTTTGCCTTTGGCCGGTTATCCTGCAATATTTTCGCAGCTAATTCGGGCCTATTTTTCTTGATATCTTGCCACATTCTTGCCCGAACTTTTTCG
>Ga0180437_10003227_pt1 | contig 24566 bp, 22 predicted proteins | sample SS_ome_4_FD_132410 | JGI IMG/M metagenome (GOLD analysis project Ga0180437, IMG submission 132410) | Hypersaline lake sediment archaeal communities from the Salton Sea, California, USA - SS_3_D_1 metaG | ecosystem: Environmental > Aquatic > Non-marine Saline and Alkaline > Hypersaline >... | reverse complement strand
TTCGAAAACATCGATGTGTGAGACTATCCTGCAGCGAGCTGTTGAAGTCCACAATGGGATAGATGAGGGAGGCTAGCGGGAATTCGAGTCTGAATAATGGATGAATATCGGATTAGAAACGATAATTCTTTCCTTTTTGTCTTTTACATCTAGACGGTAATATGTTTTTTTATCGGATTGAGAATATTCATCCAGGTAGGTGAAGGTCAAAGGAGTCTCTCCGGAGAAGGTTTTCAGAAGTTTGCCTTCCTTGATCAGTCTCACCGTAGCTATGTTCCCTTTCTCTGGGCTTGATGTGGTTATGCGAATGTTTATTTTTGCGCTGTCTTTTAATTGGATTTCCTCGCCCAGGACCGCTCTTCGGGCGTTTTCCGAGTCCGTGATCGAGAAATCTTCGAGAACCAGTCTGGGTAAGGCGGCATTCTCCCTGCAGGAATACAGCCGGCCGTTCCTCAGGGCATCCAGGATGCCTTCCTTGGTTTTGCGCTCGACCAGAAATACTGTGGGAAAATTTCCTAATTTTTCTCCGGCTGCCTCTTCCTGATGAAAATCAGCCGAAGAGATTCCCCAGGCAGGACTTTTCCTCAGGCCTGAACAGTACTCCATCAGGACCTTGTCCCAGAGATTCCCTGGTTCTGTAACAGTAATACTGTCTCCATAGAGAGCTGCAAAACCCGAATAATTTTTTGATTCTGTCAAAACTTGTGGATGAGGGGGCGTATCCTTGAAAATAAAGTCAATTTTTCCTCCGCCGGATTTCGTCTCCGGATGGTTCCAGAAAGCCATCCCACCCCGGGAATTCACGTAATCTATCACAAGTTGGTAAGGCGGGATTCCCTGGTATCCATGATACTGGTCAAACGGAGAGCTTTTGAAGGGATGGTTGTTGATCAGAAGAAGCAGGGATAAAAGGGATAAAACAATTCCTGTCCACCTGAGGATTCTCTTTTTTGTGATCAGGAAAATGCCGGCCGCCAGAGGGATGAATATAAGGAAAAATCCCACTGTCATTCGTGAAGAAATGTATCTCGTGGACAAGCCATTGTGCAGTATGGGTAATTCCTTGAAATCCTTTGGATCGTCCAATCCGATGATGATGAGATGCTTTTCCCAATCGCAGACGGTCAGATTTTTTCTGAGATAGCTTCCTTTCCAGTAATAGAAAGGAGAAGATTCTGCACCCGGGATAAGAATCATTTCTGGATATTTTTTTGATGCCGATTGGATTGTATCCAGGTAATTTCCAGGGCCGGTTTTGTTGATTGAAGGCATCTCGACTCTTTTTTTTAAGATGTGTTGGAACGGGCGAATGCCGTACTCCAGGACTTTGCGGTCATGGTCAGTGATAAAAAGCACTTCGAATCCTCTCTTTTTCGCCAGCTGAATTATGAATTCGAGGGTGTGAGACCCGTCGCTGAAATCTGTACGGATGTCGATGAGTCCGGGAACTTGGATGTATTTATCAGTCTGGGCTGTGCCGGGACTGATCAGTGTTGCCAGGATAAGAATCAAGGTCAGAGGAGTTACTCTGCAATTTTTCATATCTCTGTCCTCTTCAAACCTCCTTCAAATGAATGACCAGCGTCTCCGGTGTAGAAGTATATTATCATATAAGGGGACGTTCCCCAAGGTACCACCCTAGCCCAATAAGTTCATCCGCATAACATTGTTTTATACACGATAGGCTAAAATGGGGAGGCTATGAGCTAAGGTGGTACCTTGGGGAACGTCCCCATCTGTTTTATTTATGCATTTGACTTCAATGATTTGTTTAAGTTATTATTAACACTAAAATAAGCAGAATAATTTTCTCTGAATAAGAGAAGAATATGTATGAAGCCTACTGGGGATTAAAGGAGAAACCTTTCGAGAATACACCCGACCCGAGATTCCTCTATTCTTCCCACGAGCATCTGGAAGCGGTGACACGGATGACGTACGCGATCGAGGAACGCAAGGGAGCCGCGTTGTTAACCGGGGATTACGGCTGTGGGAAAACTCTCATAAGCCGGCGGATTTTTGAAATATTGCCTCACGATAAGTACGATATCGCACTGGTGACCAATCCATTATTGAGCCCCACCGAAATCATAAGAGAAATTTGCATTCAATTGGGTATTAAAAGCTCTCCCACCTGGCCAAAAACACAGCTATTGATGGAGCTGAACGAGAGGCTCTATCAGAATATGAGGAGCCACAAAGATACGGTAATCATCGTCGATGAGGGACAATCGATCAAAGATATAAGAACGCTGGAAGAACTGAGAATGCTGCTGAATTTTCAGTTGAATGAACGATTTCTTTTAACTCTTATTATTATCGGCCAGCCAGAACTTCGAGATATTATTGATAGATATAAACAATTAAAACAGAGATTGGCGATCAGGTATCATCTGAATCCTTTGGGCCAGAAAGACTCCAAAGCCTATATTCTCCACAGGTTGGAGATTGCTGGAGCCAAGGATATAATTTTTGCGAACAATGTTTATGATATAATCTGGCAGAATTCAGGAGGAGTTCCGAGAGAGATTAACAGTATTTGCGATATGAGCCTACTGTTGGGATTTACCAAAAAAGCCAAAGGAATAAACGCAGATTTGGTGAGAAAGGCCATTTCCGGATTGGACCATTAATATTAATATCATGGTTAAATTATCTGACGTATTGAGGAAAGCTCAAGAGTCTGAAAATAAGCCTAAGGACAAGCCTGGTCTGATATCAGAGGCCGTCAAAGCGAAAGAAGCCCCGATCGATATGCACGAGATGAAAAGGATATACGAGGATGCGATCGTCGATTTAAGGGAGGTCATGGATGATGTTGTCGAAGGAAAGAAAGTGACGGGAAGAAGAGTTTTCAGCATCGCAGAAAAAATAATCCAATACCTCCACTTAGACAAGGATACATTGGTCTCTTTCATAAACATTTTTGGATATTTGGGTGAAACAGATGATTATCTTTACTCTCATTCCCTCAACGTTGCCATACTAACCGGAGGCATTGGGATGGCTCTTGATTACAGTGGGCAACAACTCCTGAATCTATGTGTGTCCTCTTTGCTCCATGACCTCGGCCTGCTGAAGGTCCCGGAGAAAATTATCAAAAAACCTGGGAAATTAACCAGGGATGAGTTTGAGCAGGTCAAAAAACATTGCGCTTATGGCCTGGAACTTTTGGCCAATATCAGCGATATACATGAATCCATCCCCGAGGTTGTCTATCAGCACCATGAGAGAATAGACGGATCTGGTTATCCAGAGGGGAAGAAAGGCCCGGAGATTTCCGAATCTGCAAAAATCATAGCTATGATTGAAGTCTATGAGGCAATGACCCATCCCCGTCCCTATCGCGGTGAGAAGATTATTCCCTATGACGGTGTCAGGGAAGTTGTCCAGGAGGCAAAAAGGTCTTTCGAGCCTCGGTTAGTTAAAAAGTTTTTAAGGTTCATCACCCCTTATCCCCTGGGAAGCTTTGTACTTTTAAACAACAATGAGATCGGTCGAATCGTCCAGACGTATGAAGATCGGCCTTTACGCCCTGTTGTCGAGATATTTTTTGACTCAGAAGGGAAGCCTCCGGAAGAACCCAAAAGAGTTGACCTCGCAAAATCTCCTGTTTTGCACATCGAAAAGGCTATAGATGACAGCCTCCTCTAATGTTCCTTGAGAAACTGAGGGTTATCTGTCTTGGGAATTCAAAAGCGTCTTGTATTTTAAAAGAAATTCCTTGTGTGAAACACCCTGTTGAAGCTTGAATGGAGGTCATTCATCCATGTCGCTTGCGATACAGAGGTTAGTGGAGAACAACAAGGCCTAAAAAATGATAGTTTCCATCCATCAGCCGCAATACCTGCCCTGGTTGGGATATTTTGATAAGATCGAACGGAGTGATGTATTTGTCTTTTTGGACAATGTGCAGTTTAAAAAGAATGAATGGCAGAACCGGAATAAGATTAAAACATCCGATGGCTGGCAGTGGCTCTCTGTGCCTGTGACCCACAGCTTCACTCAGAAGATATCCGAAGTGGAAATCAACAATACGGTTCAATGGGGAAGAAAACATTTGAATGCGCTGGTCACACATTACTCAAAATCAGCTTTTTTCAAAGATTACATCGACTTTTTCGAGCAGGCTTATGCACAAGAATGGAAATATTTGGTGGATATTAACATTCATATGATTAAGTACCTGGCTGAAGCCTTGGGACTATCGGATAAGAAGCTTGTTCTTTCTTCAGAACTGGAATCAAGAGAAGGGAGCACTGAACGGCTGATCGACATATGCAAGCACCTGGGAGGAGATGTCTACCTGTCGGGGAAAGATGGGGCGAAATACATGGATTTAGATATTTTTAAAGAAGAGGGGATTCAAGTTGTTTTTCAAGATTACAAACACCCTCGGTATGAGCAGCTTTACGGGGATTTTGAGCCTAATCTATCCGTCATAGATTTATTGTTCAACTGCGGTCCGGATAGTCTTTCAATCTTAAAAAAAGGAGAATGAAGTGAATATTTTGGCGTTAGGAGCCCATCCAGATGATATTGAATACGGTTGTGGCGGCACCTTTCTCAAATTCGCGAATAAGGGAATGAATGTCTATTTTATGGTTCTCACCAAAGGAGAGTTCGGCGGGGATGCGGAAACAAGAGAAAAGGAACAAGAAGCCGCCATGAAATTGCTGGGAGTCAAGAAAGTCTTCTGGGGAGGATGCGTGGATACCGAGCTCCCCAATGAGAGGATCATCATCACCAAGATCGATGAAGTGATAGATGAAGTCAAACCCGATGAAGTCTATGTGAACTACATTGAAGACATCCACCAGGACCATCGCACGCTGGCCGAGTGCACTCTGGCTGCGACCAGGTATGTGAAAAGGGTCTTTTTCTACGAGGATTATACATCCATCAATTTTGAGCCGGATATTTTTGTGGACATCGAGGATGTATTGGAAAAAAAGCAAAAATTGATCCAGGTCTACTCTTCTCAAGTAGGCAAAGCCTACCCCACAAAGTTGGATATGGTGGAAAGTGTCAAAGCGATTGCCAATTTCCGTGGCTTTCAGGGAAAGGTCAAGTATGCCGAAGGATTCAAAGCCTTCAGGTTTTTACGCGATGTCTGATAATATTATTCCTCACTCCCGTCCGACTATTACACAAACGGATGTTAAAGCCGTCTCCTCTGTTCTAGAGTCCGGTCAAATCGCTCAAGGCCCGGTTGTGGGTGAATTCGAAAAACAATTCTCTGAGTTCATAGGCAAAAAAGAAGGGGCAGCCACCAGCTCGGGGACTGCGGCTCTTCATCTCGCCTTATTGACTCTGGGAGTGAGAGAAGGGAATGAAGTCATCGTGCCTTCTTTTGTCTGCACCGCCGTCCTCAACGCTGTCCAGTACGCCGGAGCCACTCCTGTAATCGTAGATATTGACCCGGAGACGCACAATATAGCTGTTGATTCTGTGAAAAGGGCGATCACGCAAAAAACAAAGGCAGTCATTGTTCCCCATATGTTTGGCTGTCCGGCAGAAATAGACGAGCTGTCAAAGCTGGGAATCCCGCTAATCGAGGATTGTGCGCAGTCGGTCGGTGCTCATTATAAAGGCCAGAAAGTCGGAAGCTTCGGGATTCTTTCTGTGTTTTCATTTTATGCCACCAAAGTGCTCACTTCTGGAGAAGGGGGTATGGTTGTCAGTGATTCACAAGAGCTGGTTTCCCGGGTCAAAGATTTGAGAGAATATGACAATAAAGATGAGTATACGCTTCGCTACAATTACAAGATGACGGATATTCAGGCTGCTCTTGGATTAAGCCAGTTGTCTCACCTGGAAGAGTCCTTGGATAGGCGGAGAATAATCGCCGACTTGTATTTCAAGGAATTTAAGGATTGCGATTTCTCTCTCCCTGTCAGGAAAGAAGGAAGAGAGCATATCTATTACCGCTATGTTGTTCAAGCAGAGGATGACGCATCTGCCTATCTTGAGAAATCAAAGAAGAACAATGTCATCTGCCAACGGCCGGTTTACATCCCTCTGCACATTTGTCTAAATCTTCATGGCTTCCCTGATACTACTGAGGCCTGGAAGAAGTCAATCTCGATCCCGCTTTATCCTTCTCTTACAGAGAAGGAAATAGAAAAAATCATTGCTGTTGTCCAAAAAATATTTTAGGATATTGCCGGAAGTATGAGAAATATCCTGGATAGCCTCCATCTGTTCCTGGATGGGATTCCTTTCAGATGGCTGTTTCTTCTAGTTTTTTCTTTTCTTCTTGCTTTCTTTTTGACTCTGGTTTTCAGGCGAATCGCAACAAAGCTTAAAATACTGGACCATCCTGAAGAGAGAAAGATCCATGCGCATCCCATTCCACTCCTCGGAGGTCTGGCTATCTATGTTTCCTACGTGGTGACCATCTTCTTGAATTTCAGCTTCTCTGATGAGCTGAAAGGAGTCATCCTCGGCGGCACGGTTATTTTAATAGTGGGGTTGATCGATGATGTGAAAGAACGATCCGCCACATGGAAGCTAGTCGCCCAGATCCTGGCCACGGGAATTCTCATCATCTATGGAGTGAGATTGAGCTTTTTGCCGAACAACTGGTGGGGGATCGGGGGAGAGGTTCTCCTGACCGTAATCTGGGTCGTGGGTATCACCAACGCAGTGAATTTTTTCGATGGAATGGACGGACTGGCTACAGGCTCAATCGCAATCTGTTCTTTGTCCTTTTTTATCGTGGCTTTGCTGACCCAACAAGTTTATCTGGGATATCTGACCATAGCCCTTGCAGGGAGCTGTCTGGCTTTCTTGATATTTAACTTCAAGCCGGCTTCAATATTTCTGGGAGATGCGGGAAGCACGTTTTTGGGATTCACTGTGGCCGGAATAGCAGTCATGGGTGGATGGGCTGAGGGCAATCCTAAGGTGGCCCTGAGTTTGCCCCTTTTGATTTTGAGCGTCTTCATCTTTGATATGGTGTATATTTCCCTATCCAGAATATACAGAGGACGGGTAAAGGGTCTTAAAGAATGGATCGAGTACACAGGGAAAGATCATCTTCATCACCGGCTCGTCGCTTTAGGTTTATCCGAGCCTCAAGCCGTTCTCTTCATCTATTTGATTGCCGCCTGCCTGGGAGTGAGCGGTATAAACTTAAGAGCCACTGGCGATCTCGTGATTTATCTTGAGATCCTCCAGGGATTGGTTATCTTTGCCATCATCGTCATCCTGATGCGCACCGGCCGAAAATTAGCCAATAAATAATATTGGCTTTCTTATTAAAGATATTTCTCCCTTCTTATTTGACGTCAGTAAGAGTTGGCTTCCACTTGTCCTAAATTTCAACTTTTCTCTTTACTCACTGTTCGCCTTCTTCTCCTCCACTTTCCATAAGCTCATTGCTAAGCTTCCATCCTTCTTCCGTCAGTTTTAAACCCGATGCTGTAGATTTAATCAGATTCTGCCCAAACGGATTATTAATAGTATCAGTAAATCCTTGAGGGCTCAAAGAATATGTAAGTGGATAATCTTTCTCCCTATCTATTGGAACGATATCGTCAAACTGAGGAGACTTTTTTCTCATGTACAAAATTAAATTCTTTAGCTTTTCACCAGCTTTCTTGTTTTCATACTCAGCAATTATCTCCTTCAGTAAATCGGGGTCTCCCAGTTCAGGTGGTTCTTCTCCATATTCCGAGAGATTTCTTGTATAGGCAGAAAACATTGCTCGCTTTTCTCTGGGCATTTCTATATAACTCTTTTCAAATAATTCCGGTGAAGCTAGAAGATAATGGCCGCATGTGTCGCATTCAATAAAAGAGGCATCTTTTTCTGGAGCACTTGATACCTTTGCTTCTTTCTGACAGAGAACACATTTTGATTCTTCAAGCATTCTTTTCCCTCCTTTTTGACTACTCTATCCTATACTATGCAAGCTAGTAGATAAAGTCAATTGAGATTGACTATTTTGGCTGGAAATGTTGATTGGAAAAAAAGGATATTTTCAGGTCAGCAATTCTTCATACAGCTCAGCAATTGATCTAACCATGGTGTCATGGCTGAATCCTGGAGCCATCTCTTTACCGGCTTCTCCCATTTTTTTTCTTTTCTCTTCATCTTCAATGAGGATCTGAATGTGTTTTGCCAGCTCCTCTGGATTTTTCGGAGGAACAAGGAAGCCATTCTTCCCATGGGTGACCAGATCCGGGATGCCTCCGACATCGCTGGCCACGATCGGGATCCCATGAGCCATGGCTTCCACGAGCACTCTCCCCATCCCCTCGTTCAAGGAAGGGAGACAGAACACATCGAAAATCGAGAGGATGTGGGCGATGTCATCCCTCCAGCCCAGGAAAACGATATTTTTATCATCACCGGCTTCTTTTGCCCTTTTTTGTAGATCTTCTTTGAGAGGACCGTCTCCGGCAAAAAGAAAATAGGTGTTGGGATGTTTAGGAATGATAGTCCGGGAAGCCTTGATGAGAAATTCAGGCCCTTTGACGGCGACAAGCCTGCCCGCTGTTCCCACCACGAATGAATTCTCGGGGAGCCCGATCTCTTTTTTGAGCTTTGTCTTGTCAGACGGAGTGTATTCCTGGAATTTATTCAGCTCGATCCCGCTATGGATTACTGTTAATTTCTCCACCGGGCAGGTCCTGTAAGAAATGTAGTCTGCTTTTTCTCTGTGTGTCAGAGCCACAATTCTGTCAGCCATCCGGTTGGCTAGCTTTTCGAGGAGGATAAATATTTTTGTTTTCAGAGGACCGAAGTAACCAAAGAAAACATGGCCATGCGGAGTGTGGACAACGAGGGGGACTCCTGCGAGCCTGGCGGCGAATCGGCCCAGAAGGCCTGCCTTTGAGGTGTGAGTATGGACAATATCGAACTTTGTCTTCGCCAAGAACCTTCTTATTTTGAAGAGAGCGATCGCGTCGGCAACCACGTTGATATTTCTGACAAGGACAGGAATATGGATGTATGGAATCCCGCATTCCTCGACTTGTACTCGTCTCTCCTGACTCGGGTCTTGAACGGGCCCGCTCATCAGTGTCACATCGTACCTTTTTTTATCCAGCCCTTTCACGGTGAGCAAAGTGTTTTCAGCGGATCCGCCTTTATCCAGGCGGGTAATGATGTGGAGCACTTTGATTTTGTCAGGCATGTTTATCCAGTCTTTTTTTGACTTCCTCTATCACCTCATCGACAGTGATTGAATCCAAACACTCGGAATGATCACAGCGAACAGGTTTTCCGGCATAACAGGGGCTGCAGGTCATATCTTTCCTGATCACAGCGGAGGAGTCGGCATAGGGTCCGGTTCGCTCTGGATCTGTGGGCCCGAATATGCCGATGACAGGAGCCTTGACAGCAGAAGCGACATGCAGGAGCCCGCTGTCGTTACTGATGAACAAGCTGCATTTTTCTATCAAAGCGGCGGTTTCAGGAAGGGTTGTTTTACCTGTCATGATGAGAGGCCGGGATCGCATCATTCCGCTTATGTCTTCAGCCAGTCCGGTTTCCTCCACACCCCCAAAGAGTATCACTGAGGCACTCATGTCTTTGATGAGTCTATCGGCCAGCTGCGAGAATCTCTCTTTGGACCACCTCTTGAAGCCAGCCTGATGGATGCCGGACCCGGGATGCATGCCCACGACTAATTTTCCTTCGAGGTTGTTTTGCGCGAAATATTTTTGGGCGAAGTTTTGGTCTTCTTTCGATCTCTGGATGAACAAGCTCCGGTCTTCGACTTCTATCCCCAACCTCTGGATCAGACGAATATTGCTCTCCACTTCATGCTGGTTTTTATCGAACGGGACTCTCAGGTTGTAGAATACGCCTTTTCTGTTGATGTTTTCTCCAAGCCGGGACTTGATTCCCGCAAGGGTGCAGAGAAGCCCGCTCTTCAACGGATTCGTTCCGGTGGAGGTAATGCTCAGGTTGAAACTTTCATGCTTGAGCTTTCGGATAAGCCTCAAATTCCCTGACAAGCCCGTGAATTTTTTGGGCTCGATAATTATCTTTTTGTCGATAAGACTGCTTCCCTCCACGGCTTTTTCAGCGCCGTAGGGGCCCAGCAGAAAACTGAAGGTGGAGGAGGGGAGAGCCTTTCGCAAAGCTTTCAGGGCAGGAGTGAGAAAAATCATGTTGCCAATCCCGCCCATCATGATGATTAAAACATTATTGGCCTTAGATAAGTCGAACTGGTTCATTATCTTACTTTTTTGTTTTTTTGATTTTGGATATTTGAGTTTCCACCGCTTTGAGCACGTCCTCGACTGTGATCAGTTTCATGCACTCAAGTGTCTTGAGTCTACAGTATCCCTCATTACAGGGCATGCAGGGAAGGTCCTTGCGTATGACTATATGTCCCTTTCCTTGAGGCCACCATCTCTCCGGAAGAGTCGGACCCATAGTAGACACAGTCATCGTCCCTAAGGCAGTGGCCATGTGGAGGGGACCGGAGTTGTTACAGATCAGCAGATGGCAGGATTGAAGAAGAGCGAGGAGGTCGCCCAGAGGCTTGTTGACAAAAACTAAAGGTTGGATGGTCATGCGAGTCGTTATCTGCTGGATGATTTTCTCTTCTTTAGGCCCACCTATAAGGACGATGCGGGCTTTGTGTTTTTCGACCAGCTTATCCGCGACCTCGGCAAACCGCTCAGTCAACCATCTCTGGGTGGGATAATATCCTCCGGGATGAATTCCGGTAAGAAGCATGTCACTTTTTACATTATTATCTCGAAGGAATTTTTTCACTGTGTCTGTGTCTTCTTTGGAGGCGCTTATTTTAAGGTTTTTGTTCTTGGTTTTCAGCCCGATACTTTGGGCGACATTCAGTATCTCGTCGATGGCATGAATGACGCCTTTGGGCGGCATGACTGGCTGGTGGAACAGAAAGCCGCGCTTCCAGGTGTCATATCCTGCTCTGAACTTGGCTCCGCTCAACCAGGTCCATAACGCTCCTTCAAATGTGTAGTCGCAGGTGAGGTCCAGGGCCAGATCGAATGAATTGTAAGATAATTTTTTGACTTGCTTAGCCTTCTTCAGGAATGATGAATCTTTTCCGTAGGGAACGACAGCATCAATATAGGGAATTCTCTCCAGAATATCTTTGGTGTAGGCGTCGGCAAAGACAGTGACCTGGCTCCTCGGCAGACTGTCCTTGATAGCCCTGAAGGCGGGGAGTGAAAGGATGATATCTCCCACTCTTTTCAGGGAAATAACCAGGATACTCCGTGTAGATTTTCTGTTAAATTCCTTTTTTCGCAGACGGGAGGTCAGACCCGAGAGGATGTTGAACTTGAAGGCTCTGATGTTCAAGTACAGATTCTTAAAGGCTTTCAGAATTTTTCTCATTGATTGCTCTTTCGTTTATGGTTTGATCGCATAGATTTTAAATGCCTCTCCGTAGTTCTGTCTGGTGAATGAGTGAACTAAAAAAGTGAGAAGATCCACAATTTTTTTAGAAAACTCAATCTGAGCGAGATCCAGTTTTATGTCGAGGACAACGTAGCCTGCCTCTTTAAGCAGTCGAGAGAGAGAACGAGGAGAGAAATGCCATAAATGCAGCTCCTTGGCATTTATTGAAAATAGCTTTAATCTTTTTCCTTTTGCCAGGAAATACAGGACCCGGGTGATGAAGTTATTCAGGTTCGGAACAGCCACGACCAGCAAGCCATCCTTTTTTAATATTCTGTGGATCTCTTTGAGTGTCGCCTTGGGGTCGGGAAGATGTTCCAGAGCATGCCAGAGAGTCACCACATCAAAATGAGCCGAAGGAAAACGCGCCTCTTCCAGGTCCCCTCTGAAAACTTCGATGCCATAGGTGTCCTTAACGTATCGGCAGGCATATTCTGAGATCTCTGTTCCGGTCACTTGGAATCCGTGTTCTTTCGCCAGTCTCAGGAAAGTTCCTGACCCAAAACCCACATCCAGCAGATATCCTTTCTGTCTGAATTTCAGCAGCTCTTTGAGCCGCTTTCTCCACATCGGGATCCTTCTCTTCATCTGTTTTTCCAGCCATTCTTTGTAATAATCTTCCTGGTAATGATCCTCGATCAATCCCTTGTCTGGCTGGGGATTAGTGAAGACAAGGCCGCATGTCTGGCATCTCACAGCCTGGAAAGGGGCTTCAGCTTTTTGGACTAATTCTGTATCATTCCCGCCGCAGAGATTACAATTCACTTCTTTTGGCATAAAAGTTCCTCGTAGAGTTTTTCGATCCGGGAGATATTTTTCTCAATGCTGAACAGCTTTTCTGCTCGTTTTCTTCCCGCTTCACCCATTCGATTCCGCTTTGTCTCATCCCGGATTAAATCCAGGATGGATTCGGCCAGAGAATGAGAATCCTCAGGGGGGACCAAGATGCCGGTGGTTCTGTCTTCGACGGCTTCAGGATTTCCGCCTGAGTTGGTGGCGATCACTGGCTTTACAGATGCCATGGCCTCGATTATGACACGGGAAAGCCCTTCCAAGTGAGTCGTGGACGGGAGGACAGTTATATCCAGCAGGTTCATTATTCGAGGAATATCCTCCCGGAAACCGGTGAACACGACATTTCCGGAAAGGCCCAGGTCTTTGCTCAAATCCTCTAATTTCTGTTTGTACGCTTTAATCCCATCTCCGACAATCATGAATTTGACCTTGGGAGTTTGCTTGACTACTTGAGCCGCGGCTTTTAAAAAAATATCCTGTCCCTTTCCTGGAATCAACTGGCCCAGTGTCCCGATGAGGATCCAATCCTTCTCGATCTCGAACTCCTCTCGCACTTGACTGTCTGGCGGCTGTGGAGTGAATTCTGTCAAATCCACTCCGTTGTAGATGACAACTACCTTTTCTTGAGCCGACTCAAAGCTCTGGAATCTTTGGCTGGCTGCTTTGGACACTGCAATGACCTTGTGGGCCCGATTAAACAGGAATTTTTCGAATGATTTTTTCTCCGGCGTGCTGACCCGGACATGCCAGATCAAGGGCGTCCTAGTGGATTTTGCCGCTCTGCCCGTATAAAAAGCCTGACGGGGAGAATCAGTATGGATCAAATCGATATTTTTATCTTTGATGAATTTTTTGAGTTTGATAACAGTTGCGGCAGTCGAAAAGACATTGGGATTCTTTATGCGTCCCATTTTGATTATTCTTGTCTCAACACCTTGCTTCTCCGCTTTTTCGACCAAACCTCCCTCGGATGGACAGACCAGAAAAGGCTTGAATTTTTTTCTATTCAGCCTTTCTAAAAGCAGAAGAAGGCTTCTCTGACCGCCTCCGAGCATCTGCCCGGAAAGAGAGGTATACAGGATATTATGCTCTTTCATTTGTCTTGAATTTTCTTCGGCTGGTTAAAGACTGATACACATTCTCTATCTCTGACAGCATTTTAGTCGTTGTGAACATCTCCTTGACCTTGGTTCGACCTTTTTCCCCCATTGTTTTTGCCCTTGGCGGATCCTGGAGGAGTGTGATGATGGCTTTGGAGAGTGCTTCCGGATCTCCTGGAGGAACAAGGAAGCCTGTCTCGCCGTCATCGACAACTTCGGGTATGCCCCCGATGTCAGCCGCGACCACAGGCCTTTCTGCGGCCATGGCCTCGATGATGGCGATGCCCAGCCCTTCCCTGGTGTGCGAAGGGAGCACGAACACATCCAGCAGAGAAAGTATCTCCGGGATATCTTTCCTTGTTCCTGTGAAAATCACGGAAGAATGGATGTTTAGCTCTTTCGCTTGCTCCTCAAGTCTTTTTCGAAGAGGCCCATCTCCAACGATCAGAAATTTGACAGGAGGGAGCGTGTCCAGCACGAGAGAAGCGGCTTGAATCAAGTATTCGTGTCCTTTATGAGGAGTGAGAGAGGATACGGTTCCGACCACAGCGGGTTCTTCATCCAATCCGAACTCAGCCCGGATGGATGCTGGACTTTGTAATGGATAAAACCGTTCTTCATCCACACCGTTATAGATAACAATTGTCTTATTATCTGTGATTTTCTCGGTGTTTTGTACAAAATTCTCGACCGCTTTGGAGCAGCAGATAATCTTGTGGGTAAAACGGCTCAGTTTCCTTTCAATCATGATGTGTCTTTTTTTGTACTCCCAGTATGTGCTGTGCACATGCGCGAGGATAACAGGGGTCCCGGCTCTTTTGGCAGCGAGCCGTCCGATGACTGATGCGAAATAGCCGTGGGTGTGAACGATATCCGGTCTTGCGGCTTTGAGCAGGCGAGTCATTTTGAATGTGCTCAAGGGATTGTGGTAACTCGATATACCCAGTATCTTGACCTCGATTCCTTTTTCGCTCAGCTCAGTGGCTGTTTCGCCTCCTCTGGTCACACACCAGACTCTTACATCATATTTTTTCTTGTCCAGGCCTAGGGCGGTATCGGCGATGACCCGCTCGGCGCCGCCGATTTTCAGGTCTTCAACTAAATGGATGACTTTAAGGGGCGTCATGTTTTCTCTTTTCGGGCGACTCCCATCAAAAGAGCTGATAGGATCTGAGGAGCGACAAATCCCTGTATCTGGAAGAGTTTGACCAGGAAAAAGCGTGTTATCCGGGCCAATCCGGATTCAATGGATCGTTTCGGCGTGTGTGTGGAATAGTTTTTATAGGGCAATACTTGAATGTCCCGGAAACCTGCTGTCCAGAGGACTTGATACAGGCTTCTGTCCGTGAATCCCACTTCGTGCGTGAAGTCTTTGTATCTTGAGTAAACAGCAAAGGGATTTCCCATGTTGGGCGTTCTCATGAGGAATACCCCTTTATCCTTCAAGGCCGCATTGACCAGCTTTAAAAATTTCATGATTTCTTCTTTGGGTATGTGCTCCAGGAGATCATTGGCCACAATCGCATCGAACGCAGCGTTCTCTTCTTTGAGGAATTCAAACGCATCCGCTTGCTCCACACTTTTGGATATGTTATTCCTGCAGAAATCTATCTGCTGAGGAGAAATATCAATGCCCAGAAAATCTGTGTAGCCCTTTTTCTCCAGATAATACAGAAAATGGCCGGTCCCACAGCCAATATCCAGGATCTTCGCTCCTGTCTTTGAAGGGATGAAGCGGTCGTAATTCAGCCTGAATTGGGAAAAGGAGTTTTCGTATTCCCCGGGCGAGAAAACATTGGAGCGGCTGAAGATCGAGGAAAAATACTCGTCGAAAAGCTTTTTTCTTTTTTCTGTCATCCTCCGGCCTCAATTACAGAAAACATCTCTTTTAGTCTGTTGAGATAGGTGTGTTTGTTCACGGTCTCTTCATACCCTTGACTGGCAATCTTTTTCCTCTCTTCAGGCTGTTTTAAATAATAAGTGATTTTTTCCCTCAAGTCTTCCATATCTTTAAAAATAACCAGGTGTCTCCCGTCCTGGAAGAGGGAACGCACATCCTTCTGGTCATCCACCATGAGGAAACCTCGGCAGGCCAGGATCTCATACACTCTGGGGGCGGCCTGGTAGCAGAGCGTTTCTCCATCCTGGAAATGGATGACGATGTTAATCGGGTTGCTGCTGAAAACCTTTACCCACTCCTCTGGTTTTAACTGAGTATCCGCAGCCCGCTTTTTGAGCGGGGAGTCTTTAGCCAGTTTTTTCCATCCGGGCCCCCAGACCTTAAGGTCAAAATCAACAAGTTTCTCCAGCACCTGAGCGCGGTTGGGATAGTAGGAACCGATGAAACTCACATCACTTTCCCATTTTTTCTTTTCTTCGCGGTTGACATCGGCCGGCTTATGAATGTCGGGCTCACAGGCAAATGGGAGCCAGTATGTTTTTTTGATTCTCGCTCGGGCCAGTAATTCCTGGGCTTCTGTGCCTCCACAGAAAATAAAATCGTAGTCAGGAGCGGCGTTTAGTATGGGCCGGAAATTACGGGGAGCGTCTATGGTCCAGAGAACGGTTTTGATTCCCTGGCCTTTGATTTTTTGAACTGTTTCCGGAAGGATTCGGTTCCCGCCAGCCACGAGACAGAGGTCGGGATTTGTGGAAGCGGCAAGAGAGATGAGCCGGCGGTTGAGCCTGTTGAGGTCAATATCCCGGAGGAAAGGCACACTCTTTCTCAGCCTTCCTGGGAAGATGAATGCCCGGTCATCGAAAGGAATCAACTCGTGTCCCAGTCTCATGATGGATCTCTCTGTGTACTCGGTGATTGTCCAGAAAAAGGGATTGTGATAGCTGGAAAGCAGAACTCTCATTTTTTTCGTCTGAAAACGGATTTGATCATCTCCATGAATCCAGAGATTATTTCTCTATCATATTTGTCAATATACCTGCTCTTGAAAACAAAAAGAAGATAGACTCCTAGAAAAACCAGGCCGTTAGAGAAGAGAAGGATGAACGCATCCAGTCTGTTCGCAGCGGGACCGGAGTAAAGCTGGCGTATGAGATAGCCTGTGAACATCGATACTCCGAGTGAAACCAAACAGAAAAGGAAGGGACTCGCAAAGACCTGTTTAATGATCGAAAAGAGAGATTTTCCGATACGCCGGTTAAAGGAGTAGAAAAAGGTGGAGGAGCCGATGATGCCAGAGGATGTGGTTCCTAAAAGAGCGCCTGTAAAGCCCAGCTTGATGATGAGAATGATGCTGAGTGCAATATTGAGGACAACTATGAGAACGGAGGACCGCATTTCATACTGAGGAATGCCCATCCCCCGAGCGATAAGCCTGCCCATGCTCACAAGAAGCATGAAGACATAGCCGACACTTAACACCTGAAGAGCCAGAACAGATTCCTGGAAGCCCGGGAAACCTCGATTTCCCATCCAGAGGATAATTAAGAGCGAAGCGTTGGCAATGATAAAAAAAACCAGCGGAAAAGTGAGAAGAGCGAGGTATTTTGAGCCTCGGGTGTACAGTTTTTCTAGATTCTCTTTGTCTTCCAAAGCATGGAGTTCGGAGGAAGCCGGCAGGATAGCCGGGAGGAGCTGTTCAGGAAATGAGCGGGCGATTCTGGCGATTTTGGCGCCCAACTCGTACGCGCCGACAAGGGTTGTGTTCAAGAAGTAACCCAATAGTATTTTGTCCACATGGGCATTGATCAACTCGGATATGCTCGCGATGCGAATGTTGACTCCATAGAGAAAAGTTTTTTTAAAGATGTCTTTATTGAAAGAAAACGGCCTGAACCGCATTTGAGGGAAGATTTTGTAGGCCCATATTGTCTGGAGGATGACTGTAAAAACCGCCACGATCAATCCGCTCATCACAAGGCCTTTGAGGCCAAAGCCCAGGCTTAAAAACAGGATCACTCCTGTGGCGTTGACCAAGGAGGCCAGGATGGCAATGATATTCGTACAATCCATCCGCTGAAGTCCGAGGAGGACAGAACGAAACACCGCAAATGAGCCTCTGATGAAGGAGATCAGCAGTATTCCGAGGAAGACGAGTGAAACCGTGCTGAAGATATCAGGTGGAATGGTAAAGAGTCTTAAGAGAGGCTTTCTGAAAAGAAAGATCAGAGCCGCCATGATTATCCAAAAGACTGTGTAATAGGCCCAGCCCAAATTGATCACATGGTTGCATCGTTCAAAATCCTTCTTGGCATGATACTCAGCGATGTATTTGACGAATGCTCCTCCAATGCCCGTGAAATCCAGAAAACTGAGATAGAGGACGATCACTTCTAAAAGAACCCAGATTCCAAACTGCTCTAATCCAATCCTGTGGATGATGAAGGGGATGAGGAGCAGACTGACGAGAAGCTGCCAGACATACCCAATGTTGTTGAAGATTGTGTTCCTGATGACTGTGCGGGATTTTCCTAATGCCATTTTTTGAATCAAGATGAAGTCTGTTGTGTGACAGAAAATGCTCCCTTTCGTTCTGATCGTTCCACAGCTTTTGAGGAAGGTATCTTATTCACTTTATATCTTGTCCAAGCTCCTCTGCCTGATCATTTTTTTCCGGCGTGTCTGATTTTGGCTCCAATTGTGCAGCCACTACTTCTTTTTCCTTCTGTTCTTCTTTTTCCTCCTCTTCCTCTATTTGTGGCAGCATCATGACTATCGCTGCCAAGAACCAGAAAGGCTCCATTATCCGGATGATAATAAAAGTATTCGCTGTGAGGGCATGGATGACTAAGCCGACAAAGCCGGCGACAAATCCGAGAGTGAGGCCCTTGTATAATTCATCTTTGACTTCCCTGTGAATGCTGAGTGAGTGCTTGTAAATGGACCAAAGGAGCCAGAGGAAGACAAAGAGGCCGACAATCCCCACCTCGACAAGGTTGACTATGTATTGTCCGTCTATGAATCCGTATCCTGAAACTCCTCTCCCCAAAATTGGATTCTTCTTCCAATCCTGGATGCTTTCCTGCCAGCTGCGAATCCTGGCTGAAGAGGAGGAATCCAGACGTGTGTTGCCGATTTTGACCAATCGAGATTGTCCTCCTGAGAAAGTGTACTTTACCCTGGAAAACACGGCCTCGGGTCTGAACACAAGAACGGATATGATGATTGTCGACAGGACACTGATTAATATGACTTTTCTTTTGCTCAGGATGATCAATACCAGATAGGAGAATATGATTGCCAGGTAAGAAGCCCGGGACAGAGTGAATAAGAAAGGGACGAATATCAGAACAGCCAACCCAGCCAGAGCTTGTTTTGTCCGCTTGGAGACGTTCTGCAAAAAGATCCCGATGGCGAGGCAGAAGAGAAAGAGAAGGTATCCACCCAGAGTGTTGGGCTCGCCGACTTCTCCTTCGAAGGGAGCGCTGACCCTCACCCCCCTGGGGATTTGCATTATGCCATAAATGGAAACAAGAGCGCACGTGACAAAAAAAGCATTGATAAAGAATTTTATCTGCTTTCTGTTGCGGATATGATTGGCCACAAGTATGTACAGCAAGAAGTACTCAAAATACCTGAGAAGGAAAAAGGTCCCTTTGAGGAAAGAGACATGCCCTGAAGCGGCTCCTTTCAGAGTGGCGATTATACAGACCAGGATGTAGATGAGGATGGCTCTATTCAGGCGTGTTTTTATGAACAGGCCCATTCCTTTGTTTATGGCCGTTTTGGCAAACCAGGCGAAGGTGATGACTGCGAGCAGTATGTCGTCCAGGCGAACCACAATGTCTCGTCCGGGAATCTGGCCAAGGATGATCTCCGGAGAGAAAAGCATGGATAAAATCAGAATGGCCAATCCTGCCTCGGTGTTGACGAGAGTGGCGAGGAATATGATCGAAAAAAAGATGAGTGCCAGAGCAATCTTGAATGAAAATCCGGCGATGATTTGACCCAGGAAGATGCCGATGGTCAGAATGACAAGGATGAGTATCACAGAGCCCAATTTTTGCTGCTGCCAGTCGATTCTCATGCTGACCTTTTATATGTGAATAAAAATGGAAGCGTTTTTCGGCAGAGGAGCAGAGGATAGATGCATCCTGCATGAATGAAATTTCTCTCTCCCGTGAGAGCAGATGAATCGGTTCGATGCATTGAGTTGATTCCCATAGTCAAAAAATTATTTTTGTTGAATAGAAAACTTTTCTGGTTTTGGTTTGAAACGCATAGGTGATAATATCAGGGTGTTCAGGGTCAAAAGGGGTGGGGAGGAATATTGTCCAATCGAGATGAGAAAAATATTTTTCTATTTTCTCTCCCTTTTCTCTCCGTAATATCGGTAATACCTGTATCTTTGAGATGGAGTGACATCTTCCACAAGTCGAGCTTTCAAATTGTTTATGACAATCCCCAAGATTTTGACGTTGACGTTTTCCAGCTGAATCTTCGACCGGATGAGCGCATTTCTTGAGGTTTTTCCTGCCTGATAGACCAAGATAGCCCCGTCCGCCTTGGCTCCCAGAATGGCTGAATCGGTCACAGGAAGCGTGGGAGCGCTGTCAAACAGGACGAGGTCATAATTTTGTTTTAATTCTTGAATCAAGGAGCTCATTTCGGGGAAACTGAGTAGTTCGGAAGGGGTGGGTGTGTGTTCTCCACAGGTCATGATGTGGAGGTTCTCTATGCCTTTGGTTTTAATGATCTTGTCGTATTCGAGCTTTCCCAGCAGCATATCGGTGGTTGTGTTGATCGCGTCTTTCCAGGGAATATTTCCGATCAGCACTTCAGACAGGCCCGGACTCCTCGGGAGCCCGAACAATTTATATATCACGGGCTTTCTAAAATCAGAACCTACGATTAATGTTTTTTGTCCGCTCTGGGCAAAGGCGATGGCCAGGTTGCAGAGAGTCTGTGTCTTTCCCTCCTGAGGAGCAGAACTCGTAATCACAATGCAATTGCCGAATTTCTTGAGACCGGTCAGGTCTAGGTTGGTGCGCAGTGTCTTATAGGCTTCAGCGGCAATAGAGCTGGGGTCGAAGAGCACGACCAGACGTTCCTGGCTTATTCCTCCTTCTTCTACTCTTGGCTTTTTTCTGAACCGTTCAAAATACCTCTTTCCGATTTTTTCCAGCGTTGTGTTGGGGATGATTCCCAGAACAGGGACTTTGATCAGCTCTTCAATATCATCGATCCGGCCGATGGATGTATCAAAGCTTTCGGTCACGAACGCCAGAACCAACCCGATCAGCAAGCCTGAGAAGATGCCGATGATAATGTTAAAATTGACATTCGGTTTAATGGGTCTGGTCGGCAGGAGAGCCGGTTCGATTATTTCTACATCTTCAGCTTCTTCAGCCACAAGAATACGGGCTTCCTCATGTTTTGTCCGGAACATCAGATAAATGTCCTCGGCGACCTTGACGTTGCGTTTGAGCTGAATAAGCTTGATCTCCTTCGCCGAGAGGTCTTTATGTTGTTCTGTTAATTGAGAAATGGCCTCTTCTAAATCCTTTTTTGCCTCTTCCAGCTTCCGCCTGGTTGCCTTGACTTCAGGATGCTCATCTGTGTATTGGCTCTTTAATGTGATTAGCTGCATCTCTGTGTTGACAATTTCTTCCTGAAGGCTGTTGATTCGCGGGTCAGACTGGATAGGAGATGCGCTCGTGAGGTCTCTCTCCACGATTAGCGGATTTTCCTGCCTGAATCTCTGGAGTTCGTTTTCACTGTTCTGGAGGTCTCTTTGGTAATTGTTTAGTTGATTCTCGACAAATTCTTCGAGCTGAGAGGCTTCCTTCGTCTTGTTTTCAAAATGAGTGTTTCTGTAGACATTGGCAACTGTATCGACTAGGGTGGCGGCCTCTTCGGGATCGTTGGAGGTTGCGGTGATAGCAATGATGTTTGTGTACTCGACTTGTTCTGTATTGATTTTGGCTTGAAGTCCCTTGATTATGGCGATTCGTCTTGGATCTTTTATTTCTTCGTCAGTTTTAGCATCATCGATAAGTTTCAATTTCTCTGCCACTTTCTCCATAATCTGGTAGCTTTTGATGAAATTCGCCTGAGAGGCCATTTCATCTCCGGGCGACCAGGTGATGAGCTCGGTCAATGCCTCTGCGACTGATTTTCTCTGTTCGATCTTAATCCTACAGGAGGAGGTGTAAATAGGGATTTGTCTGGATGTGAAGAAGATCGTGGAAGAGATGACCAGAATGAATGAGAGAATGATGATTCGTATCCTCTTGCGGATGACCCGCAGGTAATCAACAAGGCTCATCTCCAACCTAGGCATCTTTTCAGTCCTGTTTTATCTTAAAAACCAGAAATACCATGTTAATGGATAAGCGAAGTCTCTAAGGAATCTCTCTATGTGGACAATAAAAGTTTTGGGCACAAACACGATATCCCCTGGCTCAAGATTGATATTTTGGCTGATATCTCCTTCCTTGAGAATTTGTCTGGCATTGACCCGGATTCCTTGCTGTGAACCCAGTTCGCCTCGAATGATCATAACACTTTTGCGGACAGCGTCCCGCGTAAATCCCCCTGCTTCTGTGATGGCATCGATCACAGTCAATTTTCCTTTGATAGTCACAATTTGCGGAGCTTTCACTTCTCCGAGAACATAGACTTTATTGAACTCCAGAGGTGGAACATAGACTGTATCTCCTCCAGAGACGACAATGCTTTCACTTTTTTGAGGATTGTCGATCAAGTCATTGAGGTCATAGATGAAAGCTCTTTGGTCTTTTTTTATCAGTTTGATATGAAAGGTGTCAGCATTCGCAGTCGTTCCTCCGATTTGCCCCAGAAATTCGACCAGAGTCGTCCTCCGTTTCAGCGTGTACATTCCGGTGGTTGTTTCTCCTAATACAGTGACTCTCTGGCTGTTGTATTCCTTTATGGAGACGAAAACTATGGGGTCGATGATGTATTTGGAGAGGGCTTTGGATAGTTTTTCCTCTAACTGGGAGACAGTCAATCCGATGACACTCAGTTTTCTAACAGGAGGGATGTTTATTTCGCCCTCATAGTTCACGACCACTTCTCGGGATATGCTAGGCTGATTCCAGACTTCTATATTCAAAACATCTTCCGGGCCGATGAGGTATCCCGGTTGAACAAATGGTTTTGTTTCTTCTTCCAGGGATTGGGATTTAGCTTGTAACCTTTCCTGGGAGTTTGCACTGGAAATCAGTGCAAGGATGAGGAAGGAAAAAATGATAAGTATACAGGTACGAAATCGCTGCTTTGCGGTTTTTCCCTGTCCCATGGTATCTTTTTTGATAATAATAGTTTAAATATATAATTTCGTCAACCTATAATCATTGAAATTAGATAATATGAATTTCGGTCATCATGGGTTGGAATTGTGTCTTCGGGAAGAGTTTTTGAGATCATTGAAGCCTGACCCTCCTCAACAATCCCCTGAAATAAAAAAAAAGGAGGGCTGGGAGAGGATCCTCCGTTTTGCCCTGCTCCCTTTTAAGCTTTGGTACGCTTTGGAAGAGCCCTCCTTAAGGATTCCGCATATATAATCGCTCAGATGGTTTGCGGGCGCAATCGCCTTTGGGGGTGGATTGGATGATGAATTTTTTGCGTCCTTATTCACCTCTAAAGGTGACGGCCTAAGCTGTTCAAAATAATGGATTTTTCTAGAGATTTGGGTGATTGAATCATCAGAATTCTTATTGCATTTGTCATTGCAGAGAGAGGAGGATTTCTTTGATTTAAGACCGATTCATGAAACAACAGACTCTAAAATTTTTTTTATTATCATTTTATTCAGGATATTGTATGATTTGAAAAATATTAAATGAGGAGTTGAAAATGGATGAAGCCAAATTCATCGAAGAAAAGATTGAGGAGATTAAGTCAACCATCGGATCGGAAAAGGCCATCTCTGCGCTGTCCGGAGGGGTTGACAGTTCTGCCTGCACTGTGCTCGCCCATCGAGCGATAGGCTCGAACCTGAAAGTGATCTTTATTGATGATGGCCTGATGAGAGCGAATGAACCACAAGAAGTGAGTCAGATATTCGCAGACATGGGAATTCAGGTCGACATAATCGATGTTCAGGATGAGTTTTTTCATGCCATCAAAGGAAAGTCTGATCCTGAAGAAAAGAGAAAAGCGTTTCGGGATATTTTTTATACGGTTTTTGGCAGAGAAGTGCTGAAAAGTAAAGCGAATTTTCTGGTGCAGGGAACGATTGCTGCAGACATCATCGAAACAAAGGGAGGCGTCAAGACACAGCACAATATTCTCGAGCAGATAGGAATAGATCCTGAGAAAGGATTCGGTTTCAGAGCAGTCGAGCCGTTGAAGGAACTGTTCAAGCATGAAGTCAGAAAAGTGGCGAAAGAGTTGGGGCTTCCAGAAAAGATTTATGAGAGGATGCCCTTTCCGGGTCCGGGTCTGGCGACGAGAGTAGTGGGAGAAGCAACACCGGAAAGGATTTCGCTTGTCAGGAAGGCCACTCAGATAGTGGAAGAGGAAATCGAAAGCTTGAAGCCTTTCCAGGCTTTTGCTGTTCTGTTGAATGATAAGGGAACCGGAGTGGAAGAAGGAAAGAGGAAATTTGGCAATATCATTATTGTCCGCTCGGTGGAAAGCAAAGACGCTATAACAGTTCAGCCTACCCAGGTTCCTTGGGATATTTTGATGAGCATTTCAAAAAGAATCACGAGTGAAATTCCAGAAGTCGTGCGTGTGGCCTACGAAATTACGCCCAAACCACCTGCCACCATTGAGTACGTTTAACAGAGATTCTAGATTTTGAATATAAGATCATTACGGGGAGTGGAGTATTGCGCGGAAAAGGGGACAGGCCTTTATGCTCAGTAATCAGGTAACTCTTTTTGTAATGATATTGAAGTGTAAAGTATCAATGCGAGCGACTGAAGGGAGAGTGGTAATCTTCCCCTTGTGTCATTGCGAGCGAAGCGCGGCAATCTCACTCATGTCATTGCGAGCATAATAGTAAAAAAATGTTGCTGGCTGATTCTATATTTCATTTGAAATTAACAACATAAAACAAAAATTTGCCATGATTATTGAAACGGTTCAATAAATGACAATAATATTGCTTCTAAATGACTTAAATAAACGTATTAATCTATTTAATTAAAACGGTTTAAATTGAAACTGGCTTATTGTGATGTACGGAAATAACAACATTTTTTTACTATTATGCCCATTGCGAGGAACGAAGTGACGTGGCAATCTCATAAGAAAATAATATAAAACGCATTTTTATAAGATTGCTTCTTCGTTATACTCTTCGGAATGTCAATTTTATCACATGAGATTGCCACGCT
>Ga0180437_10003226_pt1 | contig 24579 bp, 18 predicted proteins | sample SS_ome_4_FD_132410 | JGI IMG/M metagenome (GOLD analysis project Ga0180437, IMG submission 132410) | Hypersaline lake sediment archaeal communities from the Salton Sea, California, USA - SS_3_D_1 metaG | ecosystem: Environmental > Aquatic > Non-marine Saline and Alkaline > Hypersaline >... | reverse complement strand
CAGTGGTGAGAGTTGGTCGCCAGTCCCGGCTTCGGGTGGCACTGTCTTATTCACCTCGAACCGTGACGGCAAGCGGGAGATATATCGCCTCACCGGGACGGGGGAGATAGTACGGGTGACCTCCACTCCTGGCAGTGGTGAGAGTTGGTCGCCAGTCCCGGCTTCTGGTGGCACCGTCCTATTCACCTCGAACCGTGACGGGAGGCGAGAGGTGTATCGCCTTACCAGCACGGGAGAGGTGCAACAGGTTACCCACACTCCCGGCAATGATGAAAGCTGGTTGCCAGCCTGGTAAAAGAAGGGGCACCACAGACCCAGCGTATACACGGCCTTCTCGCCAGACAGAGGCACCTTGGCCTCGGGGTCAGGTGACGAGACGGTGCAGCTGCGGGGTAGCAACGGAACCGCAAGCCCTCAATGCCTTGACGTAGCGATTGCGCACTCAGAGCACAAATCGTCCAAAGTCAGATTTTTGAAACTCTCTGTAGGGCCAAAATCGCTTACTGGAGTTCATTATGGTCAAGTTAGAGGGTGCTCTTGCCTTATTATGTTCATTGGTGAAAGAATTAGCGACTATCAACCTGAGAATTCCATCCAGTGAGTCCGAAGGAACGATGTTTTGGCTCGTTATGTCGAATACGGCTCACCAAAAAAGTTCTAAAAACTTGAGTTGTTGGACGAATCTATCTGTGATTGCGCAATTGCTACGTTGAGTCAGGCCACGGTAACGAAGTGCGACGTACTTCAGAAGTGCGTTGCACCTTGGGGAGTAATGGACAAGGGGAGTTGAGCGGGCAGGTTAAACAGATTGCTTCCAGGCAACACCTTGCCCTCAGGCGGGAGACTCTACAGGCAACGTGAAATAGCCCATGATAGGGATAATCTGCCCTTCGCCTTCGGTGCGCTCCTCAAAGTTGAGCACAGTGAAGCCTAACACTTCGTTCGTCTGGGGATCCAAACGAACGTATATCTCATCGGCGATCTCCTGGAGGACAGAATCTCTGGCTTCTCCCAGCAGGATGTTCAGTTCGTCACTGGGTTTATAATAGAGTACCCTTATCTCTTTTTCCATTCCAACGTCCCCCCTTTGCTCAAGCTTTTGACGGGGTAAGCACTCTGTACGTAGCCTTGAGTAGAGTGAGCCTTTCGACGCACAGCAACCATGATGTTCAGTATAGCACGCTCTCCCAAACAAGTCAAACCATCACGAAGAGAATCCGCAGCAACACCTCAAAGCGAAATCAGGAGAGAACCATGACCTACCAAAACATCCTCGTTGAACGTCAAGATCGCATCGCCATCATCACCCTCAACCGTCCCCAGGTCCGCAACGCCCTGAGCCAGGCTACGGTAGACGAGCTGGACGCGGCCATTGACGAGCTGGGAACCGACGAGGGCGTGAGGGCCATCATTATCACCGGGGCGGGGGAGAAAGCCTTCGCCGCTGGAGCCGACATCAAAGAACTGCACGCCCTGTCATCAGCCACCGAGGCCGCCGAGTTCATTGGCCGGCGACATCGCTTCCTCTTCAAGTTGGCCAAACTGTCCAAGCCGGTCATCGCTGCCCTCAACGGCTACGCCTTGGGCGGCGGCTGCGAGCTGGCCCTGGCCTGCGACATCCGCATCGCCGCCGAGACGGCCCGCCTGGGCCAGCCAGAGATCAACGTGGGCATGATCCCCGGCACTGGCGGCACCCAACGCATGCTCCGCCTGGTAGGGCCTGGCATGGCCAAATACCTTATCATGACCGGCGACCACATCAGCGCTCAAGAGGCCCTGCGCATCGGCCTGGTGGAGAGGGTGGTGCCACCGGAACAGTTAATGGACGAGTCCAGGGCCCTGGCGGCCAAGCTGGCCGCCAAGCCCCCCATCGCCATCGCTCTGGCCAAGCAAGCCATCGCCATGGGGATGGAAATGGGACTGGAGGACGGCTGCACTCACGAGGTGACCCTCTTCGGCCTGGTTTGTGCCACCGAAGACCGCCTTGAAGGCACCAGCGCCTTTCTGGAAAAGCGTCAGCCCCAGTTCAAGGGGAAATGACGCGACAGGGAGAAAATTTTGAACGAACCCGTCTGGAAGCGATATCTGACCGACTATAACGAGGGCCTGGGAGTGGTCTATGAGCGGTTTGTGCTCAACGAGTATCTGGACAAACTCTTGGCCCGGCATGACGTGAAAACCGTCCTGGAAGCGCCCCTCTACGGCATGGCCGGGGTCTCGGGCATCAACAGCGTCCGGCTGGCCCAGCAGGGTTGCGCGGTGACCCTGGTGGACAGCCATGCCGAGCGGCTGGAGGGTGTGGCTCGCATCTGGGGAGAACTGGGCCTGTCGGCGACCTTTGTCCACCACGAGGACATGGGCCGCCTGCCCTTCCCCGACGGGTCTTTCGACCTGGCCTGGGAATGGGCCGGGCTGTGGTATCTCCCTGACGCCGAGGCCCTGCTGCAAGAGCTGGTGCGCACTTCCAGGAAACTGGTCTTTGTGGCCATGCCCAACCGCCTGCAGGTAGGCTACCTGTTGCGCAAGGTCCTCATTGATCGCGATTTCTTCAAAACCGTTGACGAACGCTGGGTGGACATGGGACGGATCAAGGGTGTCCTGCGAGAAGAAGGCCTCAGGATTGTCGAAGAGGGCGTGCTGGACGTGCCCCCCTGGCCGGATACGGTCATGCCTGCCGCTGAGGTCTTACAACGGCTGGGGATCAAATCAAAGCGGTTGGACGAAAAATTCAGCGGCGACAGTTGGCAGTGGAGCACGATGGATTACTACCTGGGCAAGAGGCCAGAGTTACACGCTCAGGTGATGCGCTATGCCGTCCTCGACCGTGCGCCACTGCCCTGGTGGATCAAGGCGGTGTGGGCCCATCATCGGTACATGCTGGGGGATAAGCAACAATGATAGAGCCTTTGCCTCCACAGGAATTGGACGCCCTGCGGCAGCTCAATACTCCCACCATCTCTAATGCCATCGAGATCTTTAAAATCCGCCCACGCAGCGAGGGGTTCATGGATGCCAGCATCCGCTGCATTTTCCCCGAGATGGGCGTCATGGTAGGTTACGCTTGCACCGCCACCATCGCCGCCAGGGAGCCTGCGCCGCCCGGCTTGCACGTCTCCCGTTTTGAGCAATGGGACAACGTCCTGTCCATCCCGGCCCCTCGCGTGATGGTCATCCACGACCTGGACGATCCGCCCGCCGTAGGGAGTTATTGGGGCGAGGTGCAAAGCAACATCTACCGGGCCCTTGGTTGCGTTGGAACGGTCACAGACGGCAGCGTGCGTGACCTGGACGAGGTGCGCGAGCTAGGCTTCCACTTCTTCGCCGCCCACGTCAGCGTCTCCCACGCCTACGTGCACCTGGTTGATTTCGGCCAACCAGTGAAAGTGGGCGAATTGACAGTGCACCCCGGCGACCTCATCCACGCCGATCAGCACGGCGTGCTGGTGATCCCCCACCAAGTCGCCCGCTATGTCGTCAATGCTGCGGCCTGGGTGGAACAGGCCGAACGACAGATTATAGATTACTGCAAGTCACCCGATTTTGACATTGAGGGGTTCAAGGCGTTGTACAAGCGATTGCGAGGACAGCCCTAGAATTGACCGAGGGAGCAAGCCATTGAAAGTACTGATCACTGGCGGGGCGGGCTTTATCGGCAGTCACACTACGGCCGCCTTGCTGAGTCGGGGCGACCAGGTCGTCTGCCTCGACAATTTCAACGACTACTACAGTCCTGAACGCAAGCGCAAAAACGTGGCCGAGTTTCTGGATGATATAGGCTACTCACTATACGAAGGTGACATCCGCGACAGGGAGCGGTTGGAAGAGGTCTTGACCCAGGAAAAGCCGGACAAGGTCATCCACATCGCAGCCATGGCCGGGGTACGGCCTTCCATCCAACGCCCCCTGCTGTACGAAGAGGTCAACGTCAAGGGCACTCTCAACATGCTGGAGGCCGCCCGCCGCCATCGGGTGACCCATTTCCTGTTCGCCTCGTCCTCGTCAGTCTACGGCGGACAAGAGAAGGTGCCCTTTAGCGAGGACGACCCTATCGCCCGCCCTATCTCCCCCTACGCCGCCACCAAAGCAGCCGGGGAAATGCTGTGCCATACCTATCATCACCTGTATGGCCTCAACGTTACCTGCCTGCGCTTTTTCACCGTCTACGGCCCCAAAGGCCGGCCCGACATGGCTCCCTATCTGTTCACCCGGTGGGTCTTGGAAGGGGCAGAGCTAACAATGTTCGGCGATGGCACCACCTCCCGCGACTACACCTACATTGACGACATCGTCTCCGGTGTCGTAGCGGCTCTAGACGCCGACCTCGGCTACGAGATCATCAACCTGGGCAACTCTCAGACGGTGGTCCTGCGCGACTTTGTCGCCCTGGTGGAGGAGCTAGCGGGCAAGAAAGCGCACATCGTGCAACTGCCTATGCAACCTGGTGACGTGCCGCGCACCTGGGCCGACATCTCCAAGGCCCGCCGCCTGCTGGGCTACGATCCCCAGACCCCATTTGAAGAGGGTATGAAGCACTTTGTGGCCTGGTACCGCCGGGAGGTTCTGGGCGAGCAGACTGAGCCAAAGCGACAGGAGCCGAAATGACGGCCATTGCTATGGAGAAGGGTTTCGATACGCTTTGCCCCTCAACCCCAAGGACAGAGAACGGCGGCTGGCTGGACCAGGTCTGGGCGCTCCTGGAAGACTCCCTGGTCTGGCTCTTTGTGGCAACCACCATTTACCGCCTCTATCTCTGCCTGCAACCCCCGATCACCAGCAGCGATCTGCTGCGCTACATCGGTTTTGGCAAGGAATTCTGGAAATACGGCCTGACCATCTACAACTATCCCACGAAGCATTTCGTCGGCACTCCGTACGCCCAGCATTGGCCGACCATGCACTTTATCTACCCGGCCCTGACCATCCTGTTCTTCGCCCTCGTCTCCAAAATCTGGCCGGCGTTGGTCTTTGGCAAATTGGTCTTGACGGCCATAGAAGGCCTGAACGCTTTTCTCATCTGGAAGATCAGCGACGACCGCCTGCTGGCGTTGCTTTATTACATCAGCCCGGCCAGCCTGTGGTGGTTCTCCCGCGAGGGGCAATACGAACCGTTGCTGGTCCTTTTCGGCCTGATAGCCCTCTACCTCCTGTCCCGCCGCCCTCAATTCGGCGCAACAGTGCCGTGGGCCTATCTCAACCTGGCCCTGGCCATCCAGACCAAGTACACCCCTGGCTTTCTCCTGCCCTACTTCCTCCGAAAGAAGATCGGCTGGAGAGAGAGCCTCTTCTTTATCGTCGGTTTCCTCCCCAGCATACTTTTCACCCTGCGGAGCGAGTACATCTTCCGCATCTTTACCCCAGGCTATATGCCCACTAATTGTAACTCGTACACCTGGAATATCTTTAACGCCGAAAACCTGTGCGGCACACCTTTCTGGCTGGTAGCAGCCAACGCCCTGCTTACTTACGCCATGCTCATCTTGTGTCTGGTTTTCGCTGTCCGCCGTGTCCTGATGGTTCGACAGGCTCACCACGACGGCTTGTCGAAGGGCCACGTCCCAATGGTTCGACAGGCTCACCACAACGGCCTGTCGAAGGGCCACGTCCTGAACCTGTTGAAGGACAGCCGGGTCTTTGAATATCTGGGCCTGGCCCTTGTCATTGTCTTTCTGAAATCTATCACCTGGGCGCAGTTCTGGTACATTCCGACCATCCCTCTCTTCGCTCTGACCATTGAAGAGCCCCGAGAACGGAGGCTGTTCTTTTCCTTATGTCTTTTCGAAATGGCAGCGATCCACAACCTGCTCATCGCACCCTTTGGTTGGGTTGATCCATCTCCCCCATACCCATATATTTGGGGGCTCTAGCTTATGCTTGAAATCGTCCCCCAGATTCCCAAACAAATCGCTTTCCGCCGCTTCGGCTGGCCCAGACAGTTGCCCTTCAGTCTGGTCATCAGTGTCTGCTATCGCTGCAACTCCCGTTGCCTCACCTGCAACGTCTGGAAGAAAGAGGCCGACGAACTTGCGCTGGAAGAGTGGGACAAAGTCTTGGCCAAAATCGGAAGGACGCCCTATTACCTGACTTTCAGCGGCGGCGAGCCTTTTCTGCGCCGGGACATCGTAGAGTTGATCGGCCTCGCCCACCAGCACTGCCGGCCCAAGGTCATCACCATCCCCACCAACGGCTTGCTCTACAATGCCATCCCTGAGCAGGTGGAGGCCATTTTGAGAGCTGTACCAGCGGCACAGGTGGGCATCAACCTCTCCCTGGACGGTCTGGGCTCCCAGCACGACGAGATACGAAACGTCCCCGGCACCTGGGAGCGGGCCATGAGGACCTATCGCACCTTGAGGGCCCTCGCTCATCCCAACCTGACCTTGAGCATCCATACCGTCATCTCTCGCTTCAACGTAGCCGACATCCCAACCATTTACCAGGGTTTACAGGCCCTCGAGCCCGACTCTTACATCACCGAGATTGCCGAGGAACGGGTCGAACTGGATACCATGGGGATGGGAGGCACGATCACCCCCACTCCAGAAGAATATGCCCAAGCCGCCGATTTTCTCATCGAGAATTTGCGGGGCCAGCGCTTCAAAGGTCTGGCTCGCTTCACCCAGGCCTTTCGGATACACTATTATAATCTGGTGGAGCGGATCTTGCGCGAACGACGTCAGGTCATCCCTTGCTACGCCGGCTGGGCCTCGGGTCACATCGCCCCCGACGGTGACGTCTGGACCTGTTGCACGCGGGCCGAGCCCATTGGCAACCTCCGCCAGACCGACTACGATTTGAGGCGAATTTGGTTCAGTGAAAAAGCCGAACGGCTGCGGCGAAGCATCGCTGCTGGCGAATGTTACTGCCCTATGGCCAACGCCAGCTATACCAACATGCTCCTCCACCCGCCGACCCTGGCGCGAGTGATCCAGGACATCATTCAGGGAGGGCTGCCAAATTGAGGACCCGGAAAAGACCCCTCAGGCCCTATTTAGACCTGGCTCTGATCGCGCTGCTGGTGCTTTTCTTTGCCAAAGACTGGTTCAAAGAAGGCATTCCCCCCAGCGACTTTGGAATCTATGCGACTTGGACGTGGTACCTTCGGAAATCGTTGCTGGAAACCCACCGGCTCGTCTCGTGGAGTCCATACTGGTTTAACGGTGGGCCATTCCTGGTGGTGGCCAACTCGTTCCTGTGCTACTTTGTCTTTCTGTTGCCCAGCCTCTTCCTCGATTTGACTGTGGCTATCAAGTTGACCGTTGTTGTCTCCCATATCCTTTCCGGCTGGACGATGTACTTTCTGACTCAACACCTGGTTGCAGACCGTGACGCCTCTCTGCTTGCTTCCATCGCCTATGCCCTCCATCCAGCCCACATCGCGACTTCGGCCCTTCATAGTCACTTGGAGCGTTCCCTATTCTACTGCATCATCCCGCTTTTTTACCTGGCCTATCTCAAGACGCTGGAGAGACACCAGCGAAAGCACGTGCTTCTGGCCGGGCTCTTCCTGGGAATCATGTCTTTGCTATGTGTCCAATACACTACGGGGACTGGCCTGGGCCTGGCTTCCCTGTTTCTCATCACTCTGATCAGGCAGGTGCTGGGCTGCCGCCAGGCCAAACTGACCGCAACGCTGAAGGCAATGGTAGTTGTTTCATGGCCGATCATCAGAGATTCACTGCTCATCATACTGATCGGTTTGGGATTGGCAGCTTTGTGGTTCATTCCCCTGTTAATGGCATGGGACCTGCAAGGTCCCTTCTCGCCCAGTTACGTGGAGACACTGATCCCCTATATGTCCTTGGATAACCCCCTTATGCTCCTGGACCGATGGGGTGCTTTGCTGAAAGACGATGCGTCCCCCTCGATGATTTATCCCTCGGGCGTCCCCACTTGGATGGCGGGACCGTACCTGGGTATGTTCTATCTGGGGCTCTCTCTGTTGGCCCTTCTGGCGGTCGGTCTCCCCCTCCACTCTGATGAGAGGACAAAGCACGTATTACCTCTACTGGCTGTCCTGCTTACCGGGCTGTGGCTGTCCATGGGGCCTTACTCGCTGTATGAAACCCTTTTCTCGCCCGATGGTCCCTTCCAGGAGACCCTGCCCAGGCTCGCACTCTCCCCGGAAACTGCCGCCATAGCCGCTCTAGGAGGATTGACGATCCTCGGCCTGGCCATCCGGTTGCGGCACACCCCCTGGCGCAGGACAGGTCGCGTCTTGCTGATTTTGCTGCTCCTCTCTCCCGCTCTCCTTTTGTTAAAGCCCTTCATGCTGCTGAGAGGGATCATTCCCATCGTAGCTCGCATGCGCTTTCCCTTGCGCTTCTTCTTTCTGGCTGTGTTTGCCCTTGGCCCCCTGGTCGGGTTCGCCGTATGGACCCTAAAACACCACCTGCCTACCCGTCCTTTCAGATACCTCTATGCGCTGGCGGTTATCATTGTCCTGCTGGATTTCTATCCTTATCATCACACCTTCGCCTGGCAACATGATCCTGGCGAGACCCGTCAGTTGTACGAGCAACTGGGCCAGGAGAAGGAAGAGTACGGGATCATGGGTCTCGGCCCGGATACGCTGGTTGATCTGGGAATCATCTACTCAAAGAAGCCAGCCGCCTGGCATGGGTTAGTCTGGGCTTCATTACGCTTGACTCATACCTTTTATGTGAAGAGCTTCGAACCTGTCTTTTGGAAGGAGGCCAGTAGGGACGCGGCCACCTTGTTCGGCGTGGCCAACATCAAGTACCTGGTCACCGATAGGGTCATTGACGACTCCCTGGCGAGTCACCTCCGCCAAGCCGAAGGGTGGAAGCCGATAGCTGAGACCTCTCTCTTTAGCACCTTTGAAAATACCGCCTGGCGACCCTACGTTCAGGTCTACCCGCGAGGAGCCCTGTATGTGGGTGGTTCCGCCTCAACCCTGTTCTCCTTCCTGCCTTACTTGTCGCGCGAAGGCATAGCAGTGATCAACGGCTCCTCCAAATACCTGGAAGACTATCCTCCAGATTCCCTGACTGCGTTCGACATCATTCTGTTGGACAAGCCCAGATTCCGAGACGCAGAGCGGTTTGAGCGACTTCAGAGGTCAGTGGAAGGACGTCTGATCCAGCTAAAAGAGTACAAGCCAGAAGAGATATCCGAAAAGTTGGTGAGCACCCTGGATTCGGAAGAGATAGAACCCTTCCTTGAGTGGCACAGACCCGACCCCGAAGAGATAAGCGTCAACATCCGAACCAACAGACCGAGCTTCTTGACTATCAGCGAGTCCTGGTATCCTCACTGGCACGTTTACGTTGACGGCAAAGAGGAAGAGCTTTTGCGGGTCAATTATGCCTTCCAAGGTGTCAGGCTCGACCAGGGCGAGCACCAGGTAGTATTCAAATATCAACGACCGATCTACTTTCAACTAGGCTACAGCCTCACCGCTCTCACTTTGACAGCCATTGGGGTGATGTTGGTCCCGGAGATCGGGCCCCAGAGACGCCGCCAAAGCCATACCCTGGAGGACGTTGACCATGTTGGATAGGCTCAGAGGCAAGTTAAACGCGCATCGGGATTTTACACTACTCCTGATCCTGTACACCTCTTTCCGCCTGATGGCCCTGCTCCTCTTCCGCCCCGGAGGCTTTATTGCCGATTATTCAGACTACAATACTTCCTATCTCCCCTTCGCCCAGTGGTCCAATCAGAGGCTCTACCCCTTTGTGGATTACTGGCTGGAGTACCCTCCTCTTTTCCCCTGGCTGGTGGTGCTTGTCTATCGTCTGAGCATACGCATCCCCCTCTGGACAGAGCCGCGCCTGTGGTTCAACACCCTCCTAGGACTCTCCCTCCTGCCCTTCGAGGTTGGCAGCTTTGTCATTATTTACCTCATCGCCCTGGAACTGTATGACCGGACAGGAGCTCTGCGCTGCGCCTGGATCTATGCCGGCCTCTTTGCTCCCCTCTACACCTGGCTGGGCTGGTTCGACGGCATGCCCCTCTTCTTTCTCTTGCTCGCTCTGTACCTCCTCCTCAAGCGCCGTGGGCTCCTGGCCGGCCTGGCCCTCGGGCTCGGCTTCATGGTAAAGGTCACCCCCCTGCTCATCCTGCCCATTGGCCTGCGGTCTCTGCAAAGCCTGAAGCAGAAAGCAGGCTACCTGCTCGCTACAGGGCTCACAGCGGGGCTCATCGCCATCCCCTTTCTGTTGAATAAGCCAGCCTTCTTAGTGGCCGGGTTCCGCAGCATGGTGGCGCGTTCCTCGTGGGAGACCATCTGGGCTCTGATAGACGGCTACTACTCCTATGGTATCGTCGGGGGAAACCGCTCCCTGACCGCCGTTAAATTCAGCACTCACGGTTCAAAGCTACCCTGGCTATGGGTCACCCTTCTCTTCGCTTTGATCTACCTTTGGCTCTATACGCGAGCGCTGGATTGGCGAAACAAGGTCAAACCGGTAGCCTTTGCCGCTCTCAGCGTGAACCTCTTTCTCCTGTATTCTAAAGGTTACAGCCCTCAATACATCATCACTCTACTGCCATGGAGCGCATTGTTGCTGCCTAACCTGCGCGGTGTGACCTATGCCATCCTCTTGACCGCTATCAACTTTTTGGAGGGCACAGCCTATTTCATCATCTTCCCTGAAGAAAGCTGGCTGTTAGTGGGCACAGTTCTTTCGCGCTCAGTGCTCATTCTGGCCCTCGCCATCGAGTATGGTTTGATCTTTTTCTCGCTCAGCTCACCTCGGGTGGAGCGAATAAGAGACCAGGCTTTTTGGGCTTTGGTGGTCATCCTGCTCCTGGCAGGATGCGTCGCCATCTACCCATTGAGCAAAGCCTATGTTGAAAACCGCTATGCCCAGGAAGACTATCGGCCGGTGATTGAACTCTTGCAAGCCCAAGCTGAGAAAGGAACAACCTGCCTTGTCCTGACGGATCCGTCCCTCTACCCCCGCTTTTACCCCTGGCTGAGGAAAGACCTGGACCTGTATCTGGTTGAGGACAAGCAAATTACAGACGCCGCGACGATGTGCAACGAGCTGTGGCTCTTTCGAGGAGGCGAAATGCCCCCTGCTGTAAAAGAGTGGCTGGATGGGCATGCTCGCCTCGTGAGCGATCACGAATTGGATCAAGGTCAGCTTCTCCGTTACGCAGTTAAGGGAGGGGACGCTGAATGAAAAGAAGGGAGAACGTAGTGCAAGCTCTGGCCGTTGGCCTCTTCCTGTTGTCCCTCTACCTGCTGACCTACAGCGGCCAGTTCCACTCCAGCGATGGCCAGGCCATGTTTGCCGTGACGGAGAGCCTCGTCCGACGCGGCGATTATGACATCAACCAGCTCCTGTGGATGGGCCAACAGCAGGGCACCTACGGCCTGGACGGAGAACTCTACTGCCGCAAAGGCATAGCTGCCTCGCTCCTGAGTCTCCCTCTGGCCTGGCTGGGCCTGATGGTCCCCTGCTGGGGTATGGTACAAACCACCCTGCTCTTTAACGCCCTGGTCACCGCCCTCACCGGTGTCCTCCTTTATCTTTATGTCAACCGCCTTGGATATTCCGTACGCACGTCTCTGGCCCTTTCCCTCGTCTTTGGTCTGGCCACCCTGGCCTGGCCCTACGCCAAATACTTCTTCAGCGATCCCCTGGCCAGCCTGAGCCTGCTCGCCGCTGCCTACTTTCTGCTGCGCTACCGGGACAATGGGCAGACCAGCGACGCCTTTTGGGCCGGAACCAGCCTGGGCCTGGCCGTGGCTACCCGGTTTGCCAATGCCGTCACCCTGCCCCTGTTCGGCCTCCTGCTGCTGGCGTATACAAGCTCGTGGTGGACGACAGTCCACCGCCCAGAACGCGGACTATTGTCCGCTTGGAGCCTAGTGATAAGAGACAAACCTCTCCCCCCTGTCCCCTATCCCCTACCCCCCATTTTCGCCTTTGCCTTCCCACTGGCCCTCACCGCCCTCCTCCTGGGTGGCTATAACTATGCCCGCTACGGCGACGTCCTCCAGACAGGCTATCTTCCTCAAGAAAAATTCTCAACCCCCTGGCTGGAAGGCATCAGCGGGCTGCTGGTCAGCCCTGGACGGGGCCTTTTCCTGCACGTCCCTGTCCTGCTGATCAGCCTCCTGGGCATACCGGCCTTCTTCAAGCGCCATCGCCTGGAAGCAGCCCTGGCCCTGCTGGTCAGCGCTTCCTACGTCCTCCTCTACGGCCGGTGGTTCTTTTGGCACGCTGGCTATGCCTGGGGGCCGCGCTTCCTGGTGCCCATCGTGCCGTTCGCCGTCATCCTCATGGCCCCCTTGGCGGAGAAACTATCTGGCAAGGGCTGGCTGGCTTTCGCTGTCCTCTGTCTGGTCAGCGTTGCCATCCAAATCCTCGGGTTGAGCGTGGATTTTACACTCTTTCAGGAAGGACTCTTGTTCCGCTTCAGAGACTTGCGTATGTTCGACCCCAGGACCTATTTCGAGTTCCAGTTTTCGCCCCTGCTGGGCCAATGGGCCTTGCTGCGCCTGGAGAACCTGGACTTTGCCTGGGTGCGGATGATGGGCAGCCCTCCCCACCTGCAAATAGATTGGCCCGTCCTGATCTCCAACACAGCCCTGGTGATAGCAACCGCCCTGGGCCTCCGTTGGGTTTTCCTCCGCGAGAGGGAAGAAAACCATCGCAGAAAATGGCGAGTCCTCATCCTGATGGGTTTGTTGTTCTGTGGCGTGGCGTCTTTCTCCCTAAGCCGGTACAAGGATGACCAGCACAGGGGCTACCGGGAGTTGCTGAGCTACCTTGAGGCTCACTCCCAACCGGGGAACGCTATCATCTTCAACATCCCAGAAGACACGACCATCTTACAGAACCATTACAAGGGCCATCTGCCCGTCTACGGCCTGATGGAGACCAGTGCCCCCGTCACGCCAGCCACAGCGGGCCTGCTGGACAAGTTGGCAGCGCAGCATCCCGCCCTCTGGCTCATCCCCAGCCCCTCGCTTTCCGAGAACGGTCTGGAGCAACACCTGAGGGAGCGAGGCTACCAGGCCGACGATAAGAGCTTGGGCGAGTTACGCCTGGTTCTCTACGCTTTCCCCAGAAATCCCTTGACCCGCCATACGGTGAGGGTCACCTTTGGCGAGGCCATTGTCCTGGCGGGCTACGCCCTGGATGACACCATTCGGGCCGGCGACGTCCTCCACCTGGAACTGTATTGGCAGGCCCCTACTCCGTTGGCCGAAGACTATCAGATCTTTGTCCACCTTCTGGGTGAGGACGGTCAGCGTTGGGCTCAGAAGGACGGGCCACCGCTGCTAGGCGCTCGCCCCACCTCCGGTTGGCAACCAGGGGAACGATTGACAGACCGGCGTGGGCTGCTCCTGCCATCGGACATGCCCCCCGGCTCCTATCACCTGAGAGTGGGGCTGTACCGCCTCAGCGATGGAAGCCGCCTGTTCACCGCCGAGGGAGCAGACGGCCTTGACCTGGGGCCTTTTCCCGTGACTGCCAGCGAGCAGGACCAAATTGTCAGAAAGAATCAGTTGTGATAAAATGGCCTTATCCTTGATGACTTGGAGCAAGATGACAAAAGCTATTGCCAGAATCCATCTGCTGATCATAGGTCTTTACCTTGTTCTGAGCCTGGCTCTCACCTATCCGCTGATCCTCCACTTCACTACCCACGTGCCAGGCAGCGCCACCTGGGCTTTTGACGAGTACACCTTTTTGTGGAATATGTGGTGGTTCAAATATTCCATCTTTGACCTTCAAACCACCCCCCTCTACTCGTCCTTCATTTTTTATCCTTTGGGCATCAGCCTGGTCCTCTACACCTACCACCTGCACAATGCCCTGCTGTCCATACCCCTGCAACCTTTTCTCTCCCTGGCCACCATCAACAATATCCTCCTGATAGGCTCCCTCACCCTCAGTGGCTACGGGACCTTCCTGCTGCTCGAGTACCTCCTGACCGGAGAGAATACATCTTGCTCCGGCTGGATTACAAATCCAGCCGTCGGACCGCCGGATTGCAAATCCAGCGGGAGCGGAAGGTATTCTTTCACGAACCGTAAGATGGCCGCCTTTCTGGGAGGAATCGTCTATGCCTTCACCGCCAGCCGCTTCGTCTACCTGGCTTTGGGACACTACAATTTCGCCAGCAATCACTGGATCCCTTTCTACGCCCTTTACGTGATCAAGACCATCCACGAACCGAGAGCGAAAAACGCTCTCTGGGCTGGTATCTTCCTGACGCTGACGCTGTCTTGTGAGATGACCTATGGTATTTTCCTGGCTGTCTTCACCATCATCTATTTGCTGTTCACCAGCAGAGAGAAAATCCTGAACACCCCATTCGCAAAGCGCCTGGGCCTGCTGGTCATCACCTTCCTGCTGACCTACTCCCCTATGATTTACTTTATCTTCAGAGAGATGCTCTACGGCGGCTACACCCTGGAGGCATGGGGGGACGCCCTCAAGCTGTCCACGGACCTCTTGGGCTTTTTCACACCCATCAAGCTCCACCCCATCTGGGGCGGCGACTGGGTCAGGGAACTGAGGGCCGTGGTAGAGGGGACGGCCCGGTTCTCCGACGTGAACACTGTCTTTGTCGGCTACGTGACTCTCCTGCTGGCCATCTTTGCTCTCTTCAAGCACAGACGGGCCCTCAAAGTCTGGGGGGTAGCCGCTCTGACCTCAGCCATCTTGAGCCTGGGTCCTCTCCTCCAGATCAACGGGCAATACCTTTTCGACCTGGACGGCTTGTTGGCCGAGGCCAAAGTCACCTTCCCCATGCCCTTTGCCCTGCTGCACTACCTGCCTGTCTTTAACGCCAACCGCGCCCCCAATCGCTTCAGTGTGATCATGACCCTCTCCCTGGCGGTCATGGTGGGCTACGCGGCCTTTTGGGTCCTCAACAGAGTGCCCTCAAAGCTTTACGTTTTACGTTCCACGTGCTGTGTGTTGTTTCTCACCGCCCTCTCCTTCGAACACCTATCCATACCCCTCCCCCTGACCGATGCCCGCATCCCGGAGGTCTGCTACCAGATCGGGGCAGAGCCCGGACGCTTTGCCATCTTGCAGTTGCCGATGGGGTGGCGCAACAGCTTTGGCACTCTGGGCTCTGAACGCACCCAGGCCCAATACTACCAGGCCGCCCACCACAAGCCCATCATCAGCGGCAACATCTCCCGTAACCCTCCTTTCAAGTTCGAGTACTTTAGGCGGATCTCACCCTTCAGGTCCATCACCGCTCTAGAGCTTTACAAAGAGGTTGACGCGGCTACCAGGGAACGAGACAAGGTGCTGGCCCCCGAACTGATGTACCTTTACGACGTGCGCTATCTACTCATCCTCCCTCCTATACCCGGCCGCCTGCCCTACGCCGATACCATGGCCAGGACCGTAGATTACGCCCTGGAAATCCTTCCCCTGGAACCTGAACCCACTTACGACAGAGAGGGTGTACTGGCCTATCGGGTGATCCAGCCGCCTCCGCGATCCGACTTTACGATTGACTTTGGCCTGGAGGAGACGGACATGTATCGTGGCGAGGGCTGGTCGTGGAACGAAGAGATTGGCGGTGTAAAGGCCAACTGGGCTGCCGCCCAACGGGCGCGAGTCCTTGTGCCCCTGCGCCAGGAGGGAGACTACAAGCTGACCATGGCCGCTTTGCCCTTCAGCTATCAGGGAGCACCTCCCCAAAGGGTCAAAGTCACGATGAACGGCCACCCCGTCTCTGAGCTGTCCCTGACAGTGAACTGGGCCTCCTACGAAGTGGACATCCCCTCCACAGTCGTCCGCGATGGCCTCAACGAGTTGACCTTGCATTTCTCCCACCTGGCCTCACCTCAGGACGTGCTGCCCGAGAGCTCGGATCCGCGCACTTTGGCTGTGGCGGTAGATTATGTAAAGTTTGAACAGGCGAATGCCTCACCAGAAAACTCCCCCTAGGGACATGGCCACGTCCTTAGGTAGAAGAAGTTAGAGATGGAAACAAGAACACCAAGCTTTTCCAGTTTCAACAGAAAGAAATCGCACCCCTCGAGCCTCTGGTTTGCCTGGGCGGATGCCGGAGAACCGACAAAAGTCGAAAAGAGGCGCATGGTATCAGGGGTGAGAAGCTGGGATTACTCCCTACAGCTTCTCCACCAAAGAGAGTTGCTATCCGATGAGACTCTGGGCTCAATCAGAGAGGAGACCATGCTGGCCGACTTTTTCTGGCGGATGTTCTTCAACCAGCACCTTCTCAAAAGCGCGCGGGGGATCAAACAGCAAGCATTGGCCAAAGCCGAAGCGCTTGTCTTATTTGAACACGGCTGGTGCGGATGTGCTGATATATGGGAAGACCTGTGCAACTTGATTTGCCAGCAAAACCCGGGGGTGGTAGCCATGGCTATTGATGTCCCCGGCTTTTACAGGTCCCCTTTTGTAGACGATCGGGAGATAGCCGACAGATTCTATACCAGCGAAGGAATGAACTGGACGCTAGAGCAAGTGCTCAAGGTCTGGCTGGGCTTTGAAGAAGAGGGGCTTGGCGAGAAACCCCAAGTTACAGTAGCGCATTCGATGAGAGCAGCAGCCCAACTCGGCAAGAAAGCAGAGACCTTGACCCGCAGAGACAGGGGTTTTCTGCTGCTCGCTCCCGCTTTGGTCTCTGAAGATTTGGTTCGCTCTCGTTTATACCGGTTTCTGGGACTGGCCTCCCTGGGCGAAATGTCTGATCTTGTGAGAAAATTTGAGGATAACTTTTTGTCCCGTCAGGTAGTCGAACGCCTTGTCAGTGGAGCCAGCGAAACGGTCAAAGAAAAACACCGTCGGGTGTTCGAGAACACCTCGAAACGAACCATTGGCTCCACCATAGCTTCTCTGAGCAGACAAGACAGGCCCTGGAAGGGGCAAGAGATCGAGATCAAATATACCCATACGAAAGCTTTGCTAGGCGTTGAAGACCGACTGGTCGGAGTGACTCCGACGGTGACCCTCTTGTTCGACCTGGGCTTTGCCCCCAGACAGATCATGCTGTTTCCGGGAGACCACTATTTCTTCTCCGTTGATACTTCTGACAGGGACAGCCTGGGAAACTTGCAGCAAGTCGTCAACCGTGACCTTGTTATCGAGGAAATCGAAACTCTATTGACACAAGCCGGGTGGGAGAGATCTCTGGAACAAACTTCTATACAGGGTACCATGTCTTGACGAGGGCTTGCCAAAGAACCACTGCAGAAACCCATAGGGCATAAATCCTATTGACAACACCCTCAGAGATGGGATAAAATAACAAATAGACCTCAATGCCCTCCAACCCATCAAGGGTGAGACACACCTGATCGTTTTCGGATCACCGGGTCCAAGAAATTAGGAAGAGAGAAGCCCTGGCATCATGGAAGAACGGACGCGAAAACAATTGCAGTGGATCAAGGAAGCCATGTTCGCTACCTTTGTCGGATTGTTTATCCTGGCCAAAGTATTCCGCTATTTGGCGCTGAACGAGTCTCCCTCAGAGTTGCTGCTGGAGGGGCTGCTCGGAGTCTTGATCTTTTTTGGGGTAGCGCATTTCGGCTTTCGCGCTGTCTATCGGATCCACGACAGACTGCGGACCAGTGCCAGGGAATTTGAGGACATCTTTGATAGCGCGGGGGACGCCATGCGGGTCATTGACGCCGATTTCAACATCGTCAAGATCAATCAGGCCATGGAAGAGCTGGCAGGAGTACCCCAAAAAGATGCCCGGGGCATGAAGTGCTTCGACCACCTCAAGAGTCCTCTGTGTGGCACAGAGCATTGTATCTTGAGACAAATCCAGCAGGGCAGAAAACGGGTGGAGGAAGAAATCGAAGCCAGGACAACGGACAGTCATACAAAGCTGATCAGGCTTGTCGCCACCCCCTCCCCTCACTCCAACGGCGGGGAAATCGGCATCATCGAATCTATTCAGGACCTCACTTTCAAGTTCCAACTCGTCTACCGGCTCCACAGCGGGCTACGTAAAAGCGCGCGCAAGGTTCAGGACGTATTTGACAGTGCGGGTGATGCCATGCGGGTCATTGACGCCGATTTCAACATTGTCAAGATCAACCAGGCCATGGAAGAGCTGGCAGGAGTATCCAAAAAAGATGTCAGGGGCATGAAGTGCTTCGACCACCTCAAGAGTCCTCTATGTGGCACAGAGCATTGTATCTTGAGACAAATCCAGCAGGGCAGAAAACGGGTGGAGGAAGAAATCGAAGCCAGGACAGCAGACGGTCGTACAAAGTGGATCAGGCTTGTGGCTACTCCCTCCCCTGACCCAGATCAGAAGATGAGTGTTACTGAATTTGCTCAGGATATCACCAGACGCAAGGAGGCCAGTGAAGCACTGGAGAAGGCCAAGAAAGCTTACCAGGCCCTGGTCGAGAACATAGCCGATTGGCCCTGGGAAACCGACACAAAGGGCAGGTACATCTTCTGCGGCCCCCAGGTACGGGAAATGTTGGGCTATGAGCCCGGGGAACTTTTGGCACTCTCCCCCCTCGAGTTCCTGATACATCCTGATGATATTCCAGAATTGCAAAAAAGGTTCCAAGAGTTAGCCCTTAAGAGACAACCGATAAAAGGAGTCCACATCCGTAAACTGCACCGGAACGGCTCTGTCAAACACGTTGAAACAAACTTTACCCCCGTCTTGAACGAGGAAGGAGAACTCTTTGGCTTCAGAGGAGTAGACCGCGACATCACTGAGCGTAAGCAGGCCGAGGAAGCGCTACAGCGCAAGAACGAAGAACTCGACGCCTTCGTTCGCACCGTCTCCCACGACCTCAAGACACCTCTCACTTCCGTGCAAGGCTATGCCAGCTTGCTGGTCAAAACCGCCGACTCGCTGGATGAAGAGGGCCGTTTATGGTTGGATCGTATCCAAACCAACGCCAAGCGCATGGCCAATCTCATAGACGGGCTGCTGGAGTTGTCACGGGTGGGACGTGTGGTCGGCCCGACAGAGTCCGTGTCTCTGAAGGCGCTAGTCATTGACATTGCCAGGGAGAGGGAGTGGAAGTTACAGGATGAAAACGTCGAGATCACATGGGCTGACGACCTACCCACCGTAAGGGGAGACCGGCTTCGTTTACGCCAGGTAGTGGCCAATCTCATTGACAACGCTGCCAAATTCACCGACAATCAATCCCATTCGAGCGTCCAAGTTGGATGGCAGGAAACCGACGGGTTCTGGGAGATATGGGTCCAAGACAACGGCATCGGCATTGCCCCAGAAGACCAGGAGAAAATCTTTGGGCTCTTCCAGCGTCTAGAGAAGAGTGAGGCCCCCGGAACTGGCGTGGGGCTGGCCCTGGCCAAGCGGATTATGGACTATCATGGGGGTCGGATATGGGTAGAGAGTGAGGGAGTGCCAGGTAAGGGAGCCTGCTTCCACTTCACCTTGCCCAAAAACCATCCGACGACAGAATCAATCAGTTAGGACGAGGCGGTCGTGTCAAGCTCTAAAGAGCCCACCGATTTGCGAAAGTATCGCCGCCAAACCGAGCGACGACTGACCATAGCCGTGGTGGTGTTTCTGGTGCTGGTCGGCGGAGGGTTGATTGGGCTGATCTACGGCCCTGGCGCGGCCCTCATGGGAATCAGTTGTCTGCTTTTGGGAGCCGGTGTCATTGGGCTCCTCTTTGTCATTCTGACCCTGATGGAGCGCTGGGCCAAGTCCGAGTAACCCCGGCCAGGACTTACCATACCGAACGATACGATGCTCAATTTACACTGTCTCGCTCCCGACAACCACACCAGCATCCATATTCCTCAAGAATGGCAGAGACTTGACCCAGCCTCGTTGAGGGGCACGGTCATGGTCATAGGAAAGTCTGACACCGGAAAGACCACTTTGGCTCGCTATCTTTACCATCAATTCTGTCGCCACTACAGCCAAGTCGGCTTCCTGGACTGCGACGTGGGGCAAAGCACCCTGGGCCTGCCCACAACCATGACCCTGGCGCTCTCCGCCGCCGCTGAGGGCTCTCACTCCCCATCCCAAGGGCAAGCATTTTCTTATTTCATCGGTTCCACTTCACCTCGCGGGCACATGCTGCCCACCGTGGTCGGAGCTCGTAAACTTCAGGCCAAGGCTCAAGAGATGGGAGCAGAAGCCATCGTAGTGGACACGACCGGGCTGGTGGATCGCACCGCTGGAGGAGGAGCCCTCAAACACTGGAAGATAGAGCTCTTGCAGCCCTCGGCCCTGGTGAGCCTGGCCAGAGGCCCGGAGCTGGAACACATCCTCTGGCCATGGCGGCGCGACCGAAGGGTACGAGTATACGAACTGCGCGTCTCCCAACACGTACGGGAGAGAAACCGAGAAACCCGGATACGCTATCGAGAGGACCGATTTCGCAACTACTTCGGGGAAGCTGGGACCTTGAAGGTTCCCATCAGGAGCACGGTGGTATTCGGCATCGAGGAAATGAGTCGGGGGCGGGTCCTGGCCTTTCAAGATGAGGGAGGATTCACTCTGGCTCTTGGCGTTGCCCAGGAATATGAGAAAAGCTCACAGACCTTGACTGTCCGCACACCGCTCACCAACATGGAAGAGGTCAACAGTATCCGCTTTGGCGCTCTCAAGCTCGATCCAGTTACGGGACAAGAGTTGTAGTAAGCCAGACTACAGGGCAACAAAAGAGGCTGGAAGACCCCTTTCAAGGTTCCCCCAGCCTCCATTTCTGTTTCACGTACCTTCCTGCTTATTCGGTTTCCTCCGTTGGCTCTTCCTCTACCTTGCCCTTAGCGATGACCTCTACCTCCTCCGGGGCCTCTTCTATCCATTCTTCTACCTCTTCCTCTTCCTCAGGAATGTAAAGATGCTGGACTTTGGCCACCAGTTCATCGCCCTCGGTCAGGATAGTGACGTTATCAGGCACCCGCAGGTCCTTCACATAGATGGTATCATCAACTCCCAAACTGGAGAGGTCTACTTCGATAGAGTGAATCAGATCACCGGGCAAACATTCGATCTCCACCGAGTCTGTGCCCTGGAGCAACATGAACTCTTTCTGCTGCACTGCAGGCGGTTCGCCAACAAGAATGATATTGACTTCAGCCGCGACTTTTTCCGTCATCACCACCTGGTAAAAGTCAACGTGATAGAGCTGGCTAGTGATCGCGTCGCGCTGCACTTCGCGGGCCAAAGTCATCTTTGGCTTACCAGCGTCATCTATCCTCACCGCAATCAGGTTGGTGCCCCCAGCTCTGACCAACACTTGCTGCAACTCTCGTCCATCGCATTGGATGGGAATCGGCTCCGTCTTGGGGCCATAAAGGACAGCGGGGACAATTCCTTCCCTGCGCAGGCCCTTGACCTTCTTCCCGATGAGGGTCCTCTTCTCCGCTTTCAACTCAATTTGTTCCATTTCTCTTTCCTTCCTTTGGGGGGAACCCTTGCGAAGGTTTTATCCGCAACTTTCGCAAGGCTGGCATGGCAAAAACAGAGGCGACCAATGAGTGCTGGTCGCCCGCAATCCCTCCAGATGAACTCACAGTTCTGCGGACAGGTATATTCTAACGCACTTTTATGTTTTCGTCAAGCTAGCTCTCTTAGCCGCTCCAGGATGGGCCCGGTGTCGCCGCCCTTCTCCAGCTTGATCTCACTGGCGATTTGGCCATCTTTGAGAAAGACGATGCGATCAGCAAAGCTGGCCGCTTTGGGATCGTGGGTGACGACGACGATGGTCTGACCCAATTCGTCACAGGAGCGGCGCAAGAGTTTCATGATCTCTTCGCCAGCCCTGGAGTCCAGATTGCCCGTGGGCTCGTCGGCCAGGACAATGTCCGGGTCGTTGACAAAGGCCCGGGCGATGGCCACCCGCTGCTGCTCACCCCCTGACAGTTGATCGGGCTTGTGCCTGCGGCGCTCGGTCAGACCCACCAACTCCAGCAGTTCATCCATCTTGCTCTGGTATTCCCTGATCTTTTTGCCATCAATCAGCAGCGGCAGGGCAATGTTCTCCTCGGCCGTCAGGGTGGGCAGCAGATTGTAGAATTGGAAGACAAAGCCCACGTTGCGGCGTCGGGCCAGAGTGACCTCTTTGTCAGACATGACTGACAGCCTGCGCCCGCCCAGAGTGACCTCGCCATCGGTGGTTTTGTCTAATCCGCCCAGCAGATGCAACAGGGTGGACTTGCCCGAACCCGAAGGCCCCATCACCGCCACGAACTCGCCCTTCTCAACGACAAAATCCACCCCATCCAAGGCATCCACCGTCACCTCGCCCATCTGGTATCGCTTGTTGATGTCACTGGCCTCCAGAATTGCCATGTTCGCTACCTCCTAGCATAGTTTCCTTACTCTCTACTTCTTATCGCCTCCAACACCCCCATCCGGGCTGCCCGCCAGACAGGGTAGAGGGCCGCCACCTGAGAGACCACCAGGGCGATGAACGCTCCACTTAGAAACGACCCGCCGGGAAAGACATATTCCATGTTCCAGCCTGTGCCCTGGCTCATCCCGACCACCATCATCAATGAGAGGGGCAAGCCCACCAGCAGGCCAAAGATGCCGCCGATGACGCCCATAGCCAGTGATTCGGCCAGCACCATGCGGCCTACCTGCCCCACGAACATGCCCAGCGAACGCAACATCCCGATCTCCCGCATCCGCTCCAGCACACTCATGGTCACAGTGTTGGTCACCCCCAGCCCAGCCACGATGACCGCGATCCAGACCACCGCCCCAAACATGGCAAAGATCTGGCTGGTGGCGCGCTCCATCTCGGCACGAGCCTCTTCACCGGACTCTACTTCCAGGTGACGGCTCCTGGCCAGCCCTTCTTCCAACTGTTGTTTCACCTGGCCGACTTCCGCTCCAGGCTCGACCCTGGCCATGAACAAGGTGGCCTTGTCCTCCCCAAAGTAACGCTCCATGTCGCTCCACGAGCCGTACATGGCCCGTCCCCCCTGGAAAAAGTCCTGGATCACCCCGGCTACCTCGAAATCTCTCTCGCTGCGGTTGGTGCGCAAGCGGACGGTATCGCCCCGCCTCACCTTGAGCAGTTCAGCCACTGTTCCACTGACCAGCACGGCGTCACCCTGGGCGAAGCGCTCCAGCATAGCCTCGGCGTCTCCTTCATCTTCGGTGAAGCGCAGCGAGGCCACGTCGCCATAAGTCTTGGGGTCAATGAACTTGACCAGCATGATCTCCCGCTTCTCGTGAAAGCCATCGGCGCTGATACCGCCCACCGTCCTGACGTACATGTAACGCATGGGGGTCATCGGTCCCATGCCCTCCACCTCCCGGAGATCGCGCATCAGTTGCAGGCGCAGGGGACCGAAGGAGCTGATGTACAGGTCGCCGGCCAGAGCTGCCTCCATCCAGTCGTGTACCTCGGCCTGAAAGCTGGCGTTCATACCACCGATGGCGACGAGCATCGTCACCCCCACCATCAACACCCCCACCGTCAGGCTGACCCGGCCTTTGGCGCGTTGCAGGTTCATGCTGCCCAACCGCCCCGGCTGGCCGTAGATGGCCGTCACCCCCAGGCGGATGACCCGCTCCAACAGCATGATGGTCTGCGGCACCAGCAAGGTGGCTCCCAGGAACAGCGTGATAAAAAACAGCTCACCGCTCAGAAAGGACAGGAAATTATCTACCACCACCACTGTCAGCAGCCCCAAGCCGATGATCCAGCCCCGGCGCAGCAGGAAACCCTCTCTCTGGACGCGGGCTTCTAGCAGGGCCTCGATGGGCGAGATGCGGCTGCCTCGCCAGGCGGGCAGCAAGGCCGCGATAAAGGTCACCACCAAGCCCACAACAAGCCCTTGCAATGCTCCTTCAGGCGGTACCTCAAAGCTTTCCAGGGGAAGAACCCCACCCATCATCCTGGACATCAGTCTCATTAGAGGAAAAGCCAGGGCTGGCCCCCCGACCAAGCCCAAGACTGTGCCTCCCAACCCCAGGAACAGAGCCTCGCTCAGCACCAGGCGGAGCAACTGTCCCTTGCTGGCACCCAGGGCGCGTAACAGGCCGATCTCCCGCGTCCGTTCCACCACCGTCATGGCAAAGGTATTGTAGATGAGCATAACCCCTACCAGCAAGGCAATGACACTGAACATATTTATGGCGGCGTTGAAGCCGCTCAATGCGTCGGCGATGGACTGGCCGATGGCCGCCGGGTAATCCACCACGTAGGCCGCGCCCAACTCGGCCTGCAAACCTTCCTTCAACTGCTTCAAGGCAGCCTTATCGTCGGCCACGGCCGGCCTGGCCACCAGGTCTATCTGGTCAACCTTGGGCCCCCGCTCGAACACCTGTTGGGCCACGTCCAACGGCACAAAGGCCACCCGCCCCAGGTTCAGCCGGCCAGCCCCTTTGTCTTTCAACAGGCCTACCACCTGAAACACCTCGGTGCCTTCGGCCACTACCATCTCAACCTCGTCGCCCATCTCGACTTTGTACTTCTCGGCCAGGGGCGCGACCAGCATCACCGTGTAGCGCCGGTCTTCGGTCGACAGGAAGCGACCCTGTTCCACCTCATAGCTACGCACCTGCCGGTCGGTCTCGGGGTCAATGCCCATCACCTGCAAGCCGACGTCACCATCACGGCCCAGCAGCAGCGACTGATCCCAGGTGTTGGCCGCAACCGTCTCCACGCCGGGGAACTCT
>Ga0180437_10003225_pt1 | contig 24584 bp, 11 predicted proteins | sample SS_ome_4_FD_132410 | JGI IMG/M metagenome (GOLD analysis project Ga0180437, IMG submission 132410) | Hypersaline lake sediment archaeal communities from the Salton Sea, California, USA - SS_3_D_1 metaG | ecosystem: Environmental > Aquatic > Non-marine Saline and Alkaline > Hypersaline >... | reverse complement strand
CACCGCACCTGCCGTGGCCTCGATCTTGTTCGTCCCCCCGGCACCGGAAAGGTCGATCGGACCATCCACCGTCAGACTCCCCGCCGTGGCAACCAGCTCCACCGCGGCCGCTAGGTCCACCTTTCCAGTCACCGAATCGATCAGCAGCGTGTTGGCCGCCGTCACGTTCCCATCCAGGTCCACCACGTCGGCCGTCTGAATCGTCACACCGCCCGACGTCGACGTCACCGTGCTCAAGAAATTCAACGTGTCATTGGTCCCCTGACCGTCGACCTCGATCGTCCCTGCCGAGATCGCCGCGGCCGCGTTCAGTGTGGCCGTGTTGTCGCTGCCGGAGTCCACGTCTAGGTCGAGAACCGGGGTGTTCGAGCCGTCCAGGGTGATCGCCGCTAGCGTCATGTTGGTTCCGGAGATCACATTCAGTTCGGCCGGGCCCGCGGCGTCGCTGTCGATCACCGCCGCCAGCTCCACGGCCCCGCTGGCCTGGATCGTGTTTGTCCCGCCGGTGCTGCTGGAGAGGTCGATCTGGCCCACCGAGTTGTTCAGGTCCACGTCGCCGCCTTGAGCTTCCAGCTTCACTCCCGCCGCTAGGTCGATCTCCGTGACCACGTTCTGGACAAGCAGGCCCGTTTCGACTGTCACGGACCCCTTGAAGTTCACCAGATCCGCACCATCCACGGTCAATTGGTCTGGCCGCGTGGTCCCGCCAATCGCCCCATCGAAACTCACGGTCCCTCCCGTCCCCGCCTTGACCGTTAAGCTCTCGGTGGCCGCGCTGGTCGCCTCCACGGTGCCCTGGATCGTAACGTCGGCCCCAGTCCCAACGGCCCCTGCGTTGGTGGTATCCAGCGTATAGCTCCCGGTCCCGCTGGGACCCAAGACCACGTTGTCACTGATCAGAATGGCATTGCCGGCAGTGACGATGTCGGCGTTGAGCGTTGTCGTCGCTCCCGGTCCGTCGAGGGTCACAGATGCGTCACCCGCGCCCGTGATCTGCCCGTTGACTGCAATGGAACCGGACCCAGACGGCGTTCGGACCGTCACGGGATCGTTGAAGGTCACGGCATCAATGTTTACTGCCCCCGAGCCGTCCGAGCGCCCGATCGTGATGCTGTTGAATCCGTCCTGCAAATAGCCCACCTCGGCCGTAGACAGGTTGTAGTCGCCCGTAGCACTGACAATGCCAATACTCCGGCTAGGCGTATGCGGTTGCAGAATCAGGTCGCCGGTATTGCTGGTGACGTTTGCCCCAATCGAGATCGTGTCAGAGGTCATCGTAATGGTTTGACCGCTGCCGGCGCCTCCCGAGGTGATCGTTGCGGCAGCGGCAGTGTTGATCGCCCCTTCCGCGGCGGACAGGGTGATCGCACCCGCGGCGACCGCGCCGTTGACCTGGAGCGTCTGGGTATCCGCGGCAGCGTCATCGTCGGCGGCTGCCGTGAGCGTGCCTGTGCCGATGCTGACGGAGTCCAGGGTGAGGTCCCCCTCCGAGTTCACGGTCAGATTCGGATTGTTGGTCGCCGAGACGGGCCCAAGCCTCACCAGGTTGTCGCCGTTGCCGTCGATGACGTTTGTGGTCCCGTCCGCCCCGGTGAGGACGATCTCCGTGATGTTCGTGTGGATGAGCAGGTGGCCGGCAGCGGCAGACAGGTCGACGTCGCCGGCGAGGTTTACCGTCTTGATCTTTTGGATATCTAACGACGTACTGGCTGCCACGTCGCCGTTGAGGACGACAATGTCATCTTGTGGTTTCCCAAGGGGCGCGTCCCCCAGCAACGTTACCGCTCCGGCAGAGATTTGGCCGTTAATCGTCGCGGTTTCGACATTGCCGAGGATCTCTGGGCTGCCGTCCCAGTCGACCGTGACGTGAAGATCCCCATCCCCAAGATCGACGGAGCTCGCGGGTGAACCTCCCGACGCAGCGATGGTGAGACTTCCGTTGGATTCGATCGTCAGGCTGGGATCGTTACCGGTCGTGGTGACTGGCGCAAGGTGCATGAGCCGGTCGGCCCGGTTCTTGATCAAGTTGGTACCCTCGTTGCCCGTAAGGACGATGGAGCCGACGTTCGTGTGTATGTCGAAAGTGCCGCCACCGTTGACTTCGACGTTCTTTCCCAGGTTAACCGTGTCGAAGTTGACGATCGATAGCGAAGAGGCTGAGTACAGCGAAGCCGTATCGTCTGCGGTGACCAAACGGTCGTTGTAGGGTCCCGAATCACCCGACTTAAAATCGATCCGGCTGACGTCTATGGCGCCGGTGATCGAAAGCTCTTCCCAGTCCCGCCCGTCCAAGTCGCTTTCGCTGTCGCGGTCGCTGTCGATGGTCACATCGAGCTCGCGGATCTCGTCCGGCGAAATAGAGATGGAAACTACATCAAGGTAAACACTTCCCTCAGCGGCAATAGAGACGCTCGGGCGCGCGTCGAGCGCGTACGGGTTGCCCGTGATTTGGCCAAGTCTCACGTCGGGCCGGAGAGCCGCGCTCTCGTCCCCTATACTGGAAAAGCTCGCCGTGGTGAACCGGTCACCCGACAGAAAGACTGTACCGACCGCATCATAGATGTACAGCGGACCACCGCCTGCAGTGAGTGCCGCCTTCTCAACGATATATACCTCCTCGGCGGACTCGATACTGATGAAGGTGTTTGAGGTAACGCTAAAGGCCGGGGCAGGCGTGACAGAGAAGTCGCCCAACCAGACCTCTTCCGCCATGGAGATGGTGATACTCCCGCTGCTAGAACTCAAGCTGCTCTCAAACTTGAGGACTTCGTCGCCGACGCTGCCGCTCACGTAAATGCTTGCCGCACTGAGGGATCCCGAAGCCAGCATGTACCCGTCGTAATCCTGATCAAAGTCAACGAAAATATTCAGATCACCCATAATGGTGATTGACCCGAGCAGGAAGTCACCGCCAGTGAGAATATTGAGTGTGTCAGGACCGTTAGCTCCATCGTCTTCGATGTCCGCCAGCTTCATCCAGGGGCTGCTACTCCCCGGCGTAGTGATGAGGTTCGTGCCAGAAGTGCCACTCAGGTTGATGGTGGCCACGCCCGTGTTGACTTCCAGCACATCCGTGTTTGCCTTCAAATCGACGTTTGCGGCCAAGTCCACCGTGGTAGCGTTCTGGATCCTCAGGCTCGTCTCGGCGGTCACGTCCGCGTTCAAATCGACCAGCGCGGCCCCGTCAATGGTGATCCCACCCTGGTAGGGCGGATCGTCCGGCTGGCCGTCGGGCCCGTCGGTAGACCTCACCGTGTCTGAGGCGTCGTCCCCGAAGTGGAACGTGTCGTTGGTGCCCTGGCCGTTGACCTCGATCGTGCCGGCCGAGATCGCCCCGGTGACATTCAGCGTGGCCGTGTCGTCCGCGCCGGAGTCGACGTCCAGATCCAGGACCGGGTCGTTCGAACCGTCCAGCGTGATCGCCGCCAGCGTCATGTTCGTGCCGGAAATCACGTTGAGCTCGGCCGGGCCGGCCGCGTCGCTGTCGCGCACCTCGGCGAGTTCCACCGCCGCGCTGGCCTGAATCGTGTTCGTCCCGCCCGTGCCGCTCAGATCGATCAGGGTCACTGAGTTGTCGAGATCGACGTTGCCACCTTGAGCGGTGAGGTTGACGCCCGCGTCCAAATCGATTTCGGCGGCGTTCTGGATCGTCAACGCGCCCGCCGCGGTGATCGAAGCGTCCAGGTCGGCTAGTGCAGCGGCGTCAAGGGTCACGTCTCCTGTCGTGGTTGTCCCCGTGGTGTCGATGGGCTGGTCAACCACGATGGTCTCAGCCGTAATCGCCACGTCCCCGCTGGACGACGCGGAACCCAAGTTGAGCGCCGTGTTGACGTTGACCTGATCGGTGCCCGCGTCGCCTTGAATCGTCAGCGCGGCGTTGAAACCTCCTGTGCTGGTGCCGAAGCTGTTCAGGTTGATCGTGTCGTCACCGGCCCCAGCATTGATGGTTAGCGATTGCGTGGGATTCGTGAAGCTGACCGATTCCGAGGCCAGCGAGCTGACCTTAGTCTTGGTCGCGTCGCTCGGGTCCTGCTCGATGGTGATGGTGTTTGGATCCAGGGTGTCGTCGAAGGTCAGCGTCACGTCGGTGGCCGAGATCGACTGCGTAATCGGCTCCAAGCCGGTGTAGTCGATCGTAAACGGGCTGCCCGCGCCCCCGCCGTCGGCGTCGATCGTCACGCTGCCGTCGTGGGCGTTGGTGAACGAGTGTTCGACGCTGCCGAAGCTGCCCGTCCCCGTGATCTCCAGCTCGTCGTTTCCGGCAACGTCGCCACCGTTGAAGACGATGGTGCCCGTGAAGTCGTTGCCAAAGCCGGTCACGTTCACCGTGAGCGTGTCGTCTTGATCGGCTTCCCCGTTGACCGTCAGCGTCGTCAGTCCCGCCAGAGGCCGGGACATGAGCACCGTGGTCCCGTCGGTGTCGATTAACTGAAGATTGTCGCCGACCCGCTTGATGGTGTAATTGTCGGCCAGGTCGTTGTCCGGCGCATCAAACACCGCCGGGCCGTCGACCACGATCGCCACGTCGTTGCCGTCGCCGCCGATGTAGGTGATCCGGGCGGTAAGACCAGTCCAACCACTGTTGGCTGCGGTCAGAATCTCGCCCTCGTCGAGATCGTCGGCCTCCTCCGGGTCGCTAAATCTGGTCGGAATCGCGTCGGTGCCGTCGTTGTCGATGAGAACGAACTGGTCGCCGGCCGCGGGCGTGAAGCCGCCGTCGACGGTTACGTCGAGCGTCGCCGCGAGCGTGACCGTCCCGGTAACATCCACCTGGTCGTGTCCCGTTCCCGGCGTCGTCCCCGCGATGTCCACGGCGAACGTGGTACCACCCTGCAAGTCCAGATCGCCACTGGCCATCTCGCCCGGGCTGAAGCCGGGGCTCAGCACGGCGCCGGCCGCACTGACGGTAAGCGTGCCGTTGATCGTCGGCTCGCCTGCGAGCGTGACGTCCTTGTTGACATCGACGGTTTCGGTATACGTCGCCGCGGCCGCTTCGACGGTCTGGCCGGAGGAAGCGTCGCCGATCGACTGCTGGATGCCCGGCCGGATGTTCAGCGACGTGGTGCTCTGCACCTCGCCAGCGCCATTGGTGACCACGGTGGCCGTGTCGAAGGTATTGCCGATGTGCGTGGCGTGGCTGCCGCGGAAAATTTGGTAGAGGTCGGTGCCGGTCAGCGTGTCGCCGCCTTCGACGCGGACCTGATAGTCGCTGTTGCCGTTGAAATCGTTATTGGTGATGGTAAACGCGCCCGAGCCCCAATCGGTGTTCTCACCGATGAGCAACCCCTTGGCGTTGTCCGTCAGGTCGTTGTCGTCGACGGTGACACCGCTCAACGCCCCGTGCGTCGACGGCGAATACTTGGCGAAGCGAATGCCGTTGGTGCCGTTCTTCAGTTCGTTTTCGGAAATCGTCAGTCCGCTGGTGCCGGTGCCGTTGGAAATGAGGATGCCGTTGCCCAGGCCGTCGACCACGTTGTGATCGATCGACGAGGTGCCGGTAACGCCGCTGAACTGAATGCCGTAGGCGCCGGATCCGCTGATATCGTTTTCCGTGACGGTCAGGTCGACAAGATCGGGCCCCCAAATGGCTCCGTCGCCGCTGGCGGTGGTGATCGTGTTCGTGTCGATCGTCAGCCCGGTGGCCCCGGCGGCCCCTACAGAAATGCCCATCGACGCGCTGCCGCCGCCGGTGGTCATGTCCAGGGCGTTGTGGGAGATTTCCACGTTGGAAGGCGCGTTGGTCACCTGGACCATGAAGGTAGTGTCCGCGCCGGCGTTGATCGTGAAGCCCTGGTCCACCGCCCCACCGAGCGTGAAGCCGGTGGCCGTGCCCTGAACGTCGATCCCCACGCCGTCGACCAGGTTCAGCGTGGTGGAAGCCTTGCCGTTCTCCGACCGCAAGGTCAAGCCGGGCTCATCGACCGCCAGGTCCTCGGTGTACGTCCCGTCGTGGACCATCACCGTGCTGCCGGTGACCAGGTCCAACGCCTCTTGGATTCGCCCAGGCGATCCCGCCTGCGGGCTGTCGTCATCGACGTGCAAGACCGACAGATCCTCCTGAAATCCGTCCTCTCCGAGATCCGAATCGCCACTATCCAACCACGGGGTAAAGTCGACATTGAGAGAGACGCCGTCGCCGGTTCCAGAATAGCCGCTGCCGTCATAGTCGCCTGGTCCTGTCGCATCTCCCCACCAGTTCGCCGAAGCGTCTATGGGACCGGACTGGTCGGTCAGGCCATTGCTAAGGCCATACGTGGTGTTGCCCGAGATTGCGTTGTAGTTGGCGTGGAACCCCGAAATAGCGATGCTGTCCAGCAGCCGAACCCCGCGGTCATTGCCGCTGATGATACTGTTAGTAATCGAAAGACTATGAATGGTTCCGCCCGAGTATCCTCGCAGGTAGACCCCGATGTCAGCATTATTCTCTACTGTCACCTTGTCCAGGGTGAGGCTGCCAATGTCAGCGCCGTTGGCGCGCACATACATCCCCGAAGCAGAATTCCCACTCGTTTCAACATTGAGAATTTGAAGATCGGAGAGCGTCGCACCTTCGTTGTAGATCGTAACCCCGCCCATCCAAGAGTATTCCGTTTGTGTGTTATTGCTCGCGGTTACGTTCTCAACCGTCAGGCTCGGGCCGCCCTTGTTGATGAGCCACATGCCCCGGCCGTTGTTACTCACGTCGATGTCACGGATGGTGTTTGCGCCTGGAAACGCGAAGCCGCTATTCATGGCTCCGATCCAGATGCCCGTGTCATCCCAGGTATCCCCGTTGCCGGTGAATAAACCATCCGAAATCGTGACATTGGTGATGGGGCCTTCGAGGTAAAGACCTTGGCTAGCGATATTGTCTTGCGCGTCCGTGTTGTCAATCGTGAGCCCATCAAACGCATCTGTGCTGTTAAGATTGAAACCACTCAGGCCATTGTCGGAAAGGATCGAGTTGAGGATCTTCAGATCTTGATGGGTCGTACCGTCGGCGATGTCGGTCGCGACGCCGTTACCCTGGTTGCCCACGGCCGCAACATTCGAGAGGGTGGTAAAGCTCCCGGAGCCCGCGTGGAAGATGATTCCGCTACCTGTATTCCCGCCGCCGGTGGCCCCCGTGACTCGGACATCCTGGATCGTCAGTCGTTCTGTCGACGACGCGCCCTCGCCGGTGAGAGTGATCGTTTGTGTGTTGGGAGCGGCAGACGTGATGATGGTGTCGTTGGCCGTATCTCCGCTGCCCGCACCGTCAAGGGTCAGCGGTTTGTCGATCGTGACATTTTCCGTGTACGTCCCAGCCGCCACGTTGACCGTGCCGGCGACGGCCACTGCGTCAACGCCCTCCTGCACCGTGGCGAACGAGTCGTAGCCGAAGATCTCGGCAGGGCCGCCTTCGTCGGGGTCCTGGCCGACGACAGGATTGGTGAAGTTGTCGTCCACGTAGACCGTGTCCGGCCGAACAACCGTCAAGACGATGTCGTTCCCGTCGCCGCCTTGATAATCAATCGTGAACGGAATCTCGGCGCCGGACACGGTGTCCGTGAGGTTGAACGTCGCGGCGTCGGCGAAGCCGTCGAACTCGCCGGTCACGGCGTCAGAGTCGCCGTCGTTGTCCACAATCGTGAAGTCGGTGCCCGGGAAGGGCACGTAGTTGAGCGTCAGATCGAGCGTGGCGTCGGTTACGTCCACCGTTCCCGTCACGCTGACCTGGTCGTACCCCGTGCCCGCTGTGGATCCATCGAGTTCAACGGCCAAGGTACTGGGGCCGGACAGGAAGTCGATCGAGAGCGGCGCGTAGTAGACGTCGTGGTTTTCCGACGCCCCGTCCGGTGAGCCGACCACCATCAACAAGGCGGTCATTTGGGTCCCGGCGAAGCTGATGTTGTTTATCGTCGCTTCCTCGAGGGTCGTCATGCCGGTGATGCCCGCCACCGTGGCAAGGTCGGCCTCCTGGAACTCGATCGCTGTGCCGTCGGCGCTGAGCTTCGCCAGTCCGACCGATCCGGTGCTCGCCTCGTCGCCGTTGCCGTCGACGTAGAGCAACACGGGTTCGCCGATCGGGTCCTGAAACAGATCGCCGCTGCGAGCAAGGCTCGTTATCGCCGGGTCCCCCATAGATCCGTCGCCAGCAATGACAATGCCCTGGTTGGTAAACGGACCGTTCTGTCCGGCCGTTGCGGTGAACAACTCGAGATCGACATTGGTGTCGGTGGCGTACAAACGCCGCTGGCCGCTCACCTCGGTCACCGTCACCGCGCCGGAGCCCGGATAGGTCGGACTTACATGGCCATCGACAATGTCTCCGTTGCCGCTACCGAGGTAGCCAGAGGCGGCGGTTACGCAGGGATTGCTGAACGTGCCGTCGCTGGGCCAGAGGCCGGGCGTCCCATCGTAGGAACCCCAGAGCTGGAAGTACTCGTTGAAACCGGTCCACTTGAAGTACCACTGACCGTTGATGTCATCTTCGCTGCAGCCGACCATCGTCACGGGCCGGCCATTGTAAGCGGCGCCGGAGCCAGGCTCGTTGTACCACTTGAGCGTGACGGCTTGCCCGTCGTTTCCAGTGCCTCCGCCGCCCTGGGCCCACATGTGCGACAAGGTCCCAAAGGGTGTCAGCGCCGTTCCCGGCAGCTCGACGGTCCCCTTTTCCACGTCATTGTCGATCAAGCTGTCAACCGTCCACGTCAGCCCGCCGTCCGCGCTGGTGGCGTGAATTAGCCCGGTCACGCCTGCAGAGCCATCCTCGCCGGCTGCTGAGAAATATGCCTCCAACTGACCGCCGCCGTTGTTCAAAACGGTTGGGTCGTGGTAGACGGGGCCGCTGTCGCTTGATTCAGGCACGTGTGTGACGCCGTCGACCAGCTTGCCAGTGTTCGCGGAGAACCAGTAGTCCGGATCGCTGGGATCGCTTGAGTCGACTGGAACGGTGAACGCTGCATCGGCCCAAAGGTAATACCACTGATACGCGGTTCGCTCCATAAAGATATCCGTGCCGTTGAGCGAATCGTAGATCGTATTCCAAATGGTCGCTTGCGTGCCGCTAGGTTGATCACCGGTCCCCAGGGTCTTCACCTGTACGGTTGGACGAGTTGTGTAGTCAGGTAGCCAGAAATGGACGATGCTATCGATCTCCGCCCCCGGCTCGTCATGTTCGGGGATCGTATAAGACCATTCGAGCCCGGAAGCCTCGGTCGGCGGGTTGAGCGTCAGCGTGGTCCCATCCCACGTATAAGTGGCGTGGCCGACCGCGTCGTAGCCTGGTGACGGCAAGGTGACATGCCCTTCAACGAGCTCACCCGCCTCCGTGTCGTCAGCCTGGCCCAGATACCCCCCCGTAGCCGTGTACTCGGCTGGCGTCGGCGCAATCGGCGTCGTGTAACTTGCGTCTGCCCAGAGATAGAATCGTTCGCTGCCGGGGGCCTCTTGCTGCATGTAGACCTGCTGCCCGTTCAAGCTCGACCACTCGATATTCTGAATGGTCATGGCCTGACCGTCGTACTGGTCGCTCCCACCCGGATGAGCGCTGCTCCCCCACTTCATATAGAGTGTGGTGCCGGGATTCGAGGCGTGGCCTGGCGCCCACAGGTGCTGCAGGGAATCGACCGCATTGGGCAAAGCCATGTGGAACAACACGGCATTCTCGCCCTGGATGGCCTCGATGCTCCGCTCATTGACGGTGGGCGTCGAAATCCGCTGCCAGGGACCGACACTGACCGAGCTTGTGCCGACCGTGCCCGGGCCGGCGAGCGTCAAGTCGCCCGAACTGATCGTGCCGGGCGAGAAGCCTGGGGATAGGGTCGCCACCGCTCCCACCGTCAGCGAACCGGTGATTGTCGGCTCACCTAGGAGCGTAACGGCCTTGTCGACCTGGACGCTTTCGTTGTAGGTCCCCCCCTCCACGTTGACCGTGTCCCCATTCGATGCTGCGTCAATGCCGCGCTGGATGCCCAGCGTGCTGGTGGTGACGTGGACGTTGTCGGCGACCCAGGTAACTAGGCCGTAACTGGCGTTGTCGAGCGCATGCGTGATCTCGTCCTCGATCGTAAAGTTGTCGGTGATATCGCCGCCGTCTTGCTGCCAGGTGCTGTTGGTGGCCACGACGGCGCCGGCAGACGAGTTGTCGATGAAGCGGCCCGCGCCGCGAATGTTGATCTCGCTCGTCTGAACGTCGACCGTGCCGCCTTGAATGTCGAAAGCGGGTCTGTCGAAGCTGTCCGTCTCCAGGATTGTGCTGTTAGTAACCGTCAGGCTCCCGCCCAGCACGAGGACCGTGGGGTCGTCCGTACTCGTGGTCAGCGTCACGCCGTCTTGGACCTCCACGTCGCCCGTGTTGACAGTAAGCGCGGGCGAGCCGCCGGTGATCGTCACGGTCGCGCCGTCGCCCTGCAGCACGAGCGTGACGTTGTCCGGCACGTCGAGGTCCAGGCCGCTGTAGTCCCCCATGCCGCTCGTGAGCGTGACCTGGATCGTAACCGGATCGGCCTGCGCGGGCAGCCCTTCGACCAAGTTGATGAAGCCGTCCAATTCGGCCGGGTCGACCGTCGTGCTGACCGTATCCCCCGTCTGCGCGGCGTCCGCCACGATCTGCTCGAACAGCCACGCCTCGATGTCCGGCGCGACCACCGCATTGTTCGGGTCGCCGCTCTGGCCGATCCAGGGGTCGTAGTCCACCAAGGGAAGGTTGACGATTCGCCCCTGAATGACCGACTCGTCCGCCGTGCCCCACCAGTTGTCCTCCGCATCGACAATATCCGTGATTGTAAATGCATTGCCGGGGTCGTCGTACACCTCCACACCGACCGGACCGTCGCTAAGGTCGTTGTTGAAGATGGTTATGTCCTTGGTTTCAATCGCGTTATCGCTAATGAAAACGTTGGCACGGCTATTGTTGGACAGCAGGTTGTCTTCGATCGTGATGTCCTGTCCCTTGATCGCCACGCCGTAGCCGTCTTTCGTCGAGCCATCGGGTGGATAGATCCAATCCTGATTGTCCCGCAGGTCGTTATCGTGGATATCGACGAAAGTCGTGTTCCCCCAGAGGGAAATGCCGGCCCCATTGCCACTCAAATCGTTCTCGGCCACGGTCACGTTCGTCAGGTTGCTGCCGTGCAGACCGCGACCGTGGACGAAGCCCGTCGCGGAGTTGCCGCTGACGAGCGCGGTGTTGACGCCCGTAATGTAGATGCCGTGTTGATCGTAACCGGCCGGCGTCGTCCCGAGCTGTATCAGATTGTTGGTGATGTCAACGTTGGTTGCCGGGTTGGGCTGGACGACGACGCCGGTCGCGTTCGCCGTAATGTCGTTCTGATCGACGGTCAGCCCGTCATTGCCCTTGTAAAGCACTCCGAACTTCCCGTCGATGATATTGTTGCTAATGGTGATGTTGTCGTCCCACGCCCGAACGACCGCCGTGTCTGCCGTCGGGTTGGTCTGATCGCCGTTCAGGGTAAACCCGTCGATCGTTACGTTCGTCACGCCGCTGGGAATCTCGATCAAGACGTCGGGATTCGGAGTAGAGAGGCCGGCCTCGGTGACGATCGACTCGTCGCCGCTCCGACCGCGCGCGTCCACGCCGGCCTGGGCACCCAACAGGTTGACCGATTCAGTGATCGTCAGTCGCTCGTTGTACGTGCCCGCTTCCACTTCCACCGTGCTGCCGCTGACCAGGTTCAGCGCCTCTTGGATCCGCCCGGTTGAGCCGGTCTGCGCGCTGTCGTCGTCGACGTGGAGGTAGGAGAAGTCGCCCTGGAAGCCCGGGTCGCCGCCAGTGACTGGATCTTCCGTGCCGACGTCCAACCACGGCGTGTAGTCGACCGGCCCGCTCAACTTGCCGGCGACGGTCGTTGCGTCGTTCGAGCCCCACCAGTTCCCCGAGGCGTCGACAGTGAAACTGTCGATGGCGTTGGATACCTCATACTCGCCGGAGCCGGTGATACTGTTGTTGCTGATGACAATGTCGTCGGCTGCCGGCGTGACTCCCGCGTTGCGCTCCGCCAAATGGATTCCACGGGCCGCGCTGTTGGTGATCGTGTTCCCCGTGATCGTCATGTTCGTCACGGTGTCGGCGAGACGAATTCCGGTACGATATTCCGGATAACCAGGGTCACCTGTGGCACCCGCTCCCGTAATCGTGTTGTTAGAAACAGTGATACTGTCAAGGCGGTCAGCGGCGCTCGTGTCAAAGGCGAAGCCCGTATACTTGATATCGGATACGACGTTGTCCGAAACGAGGGCATGGCTCAGGGTATTCGCCCACATCGCGTACTTGAGGTTTGAGAACTCGTTGTTCGTGATTTCCGCATAGCCGGTGCCTTCGTAGGCCGGCGTTTCAATACCCTTGCTAAGGTTAATGTCGCCTTCGAAGAAGTTGTCGGAAATCACGATGGGTTCAGCGGCGGTACCGGCCGCATTCAGACGTATCCCGTCCATGTCTTCCGGGTCGGGCGCGGCCACGATGGTGAACCCACTGACCTGCGCGCCGGGCAAGCTTCCCCCGAATCCGCCACCCCCGGATCCGATGACAACTGCGTACTCACCGCTTGAGGGCTCAATGCGAGTGGCAACCCCCGTGCCGAGGAGTTTGACGGGCTTGCCGCCCCCAATCGCGACATTCTCGTCATACGTCCCCGCCGCGACGTTGACCGTGTCGCCTGCCGATGCCGTGTCGACCGCATCCTGGATCTGTCCGTAATACGTAATGTCATTCGCCGCCGTGACGCCGACGACGATGTCGTCAACGTACGCACTCCCCGCGCCAACCACACCCGTCTCAACGACGCCCATGTAAACGGCAACGTTTAACACGTCGCCATCGATCGCGGTCTGCACGTCGTCAAAACCTATCGGGCCGCCAAGCTGGCTGTAGCCTGAGCCGTCTGCATTGCAGGTGCCGTACCACCAAACTTCGTCAGCGGCGCCGGTGCTGACGATGTTGGTGCCAGCTATTCCATCTGCCTGCTGCCAGGCTCCGATGCTCGAAGAGGCCGTCCCGCTGACAACGAGATAGTAGTTCCCCGAACCCCCCGTATCGTCGGCCATGAGCCCAAAACGCGGGCCCGGCCAGTCGGTATATGTGTCGTGCTTGTACCAGAAAGAGAGCGCGTCGATGGTGTCAACCGTGACGCCTGATTGAGGCGAGAACGCGGCATGAGCCCGGTCGCCCACATCCGTGGTCACCAGGTGCACCGAAGAGCTACCCGTGTGGTACTCCGTCACCGACCACTCGGCCGTGGCCCCGTCGCCCGATTCCACTTCGCCAAGCTGAAACGGAACCACGTGCAACTCGTTGCCGGCCAAGAGGCGCCTTTGCTCGAGCGGCTCCAAAATCCCGATGGTCCGCGAGCCGGTGGCGGCGGCGAGGACCCGGCGGCGGGTTTCGCTCTCGCCCCGAAGCTTTTTGAAGAGCTTCACCAGCCCGGAGACGATCGGTGAGTCGCCCCAGCGGGTCAGAGGCAGGCTGTGGGGGAACAGGCGGAACCAGCGGCGGCGGCGCTCCTCGCCGCGTTCGCGTGATGTCCCGAGAATCTTACCGAGGCGTTGGCGCAGAGTCTGTCGGCGGGCCATGGCTTATGCCTCCTTGGACCTTGGTGCAATGCCCTGCTCGGATGCGCCGGCCGCCGCCCGGGCCCGGGGGGTGCCCAAAAGGCGACGTGCCGACGCGATCCTCGCAGGGGCAAATCGAACGAGCCGACGCCGGTTGCCGCCGCGCACCCACGAGGCGGCAGGGCGTCTGCTGCGGGAGTTCCCAGAACGAAACACGAAGGAACCTCGCCCCGCGCGCACCGGACCCACCAGGGCCAGGGCGCGGCCGAGCGAAGCGAACTGAGTTGGTTGGTCGAGCCCGTGCGCGTCAGGCCGGCCATCGGTCTGACGCAAAGGCTCAGAAACGCGAGTGCCCAGAGCGGGCCAGAATGCCGCAGCACGCGGCCGAGCGGGCGTAAGCAAGCCCTCGATGGAGCGATCCACCCAGCCCGGAATATAGCCAGTTTGCGAAGACTTTAATGCGTCTATTACGGAAGTAGGGTTCGAGACTCGCCAGCGGGACGTCGGCCTTGCGTCCGTACGCCCGGCAAGCCGGGTCCTGTGTAGGCCGACATCTCCGCAGCGCCGGGAGGCGAGTGGCTTCGGCGCCGCCAGCCGATCGCTCGTCGCCTGGCGAACATCGGCTGTCGCCCGGCGCGCAAGCCGATCGCGGTTACGCTGGCGCTCGCATCGCCACAGCGCGATCAGTGCAACGTCCCTGCACCCCATCGTTGAACCTATCTCGAAAGTTGCGCACGCGCATCAGGACGTCCAACAAACCCACCACTGCACGAACCCGCGTCTCTCTCATGGCCGGACCTCGTGCGTTGGCCGCAAGCCGCGAAGCGAGCAGAACCTCGCGGGCCGGCAACCGCCTACCCGCCTCCCGCTTCACGGCAACCGCCAAATGCCTGGTGCAGAGGTCCCCAACTGCCAGTAACCACGTGCGTAAGGTGCCTATTCCTTTGCCCGGGACCCCTCCACTCTCGCGTTAATAGGGAACCATGGGGCGCGCCCCAATGTCAATAGTCCACTCGCCAGAAAAACCAAATTCTCACAATCCCTCCTGTCAGGGGCGCCAGTTTTTTCGGGGTTATTGACAGCTTGAGCCGAAAGAAAGATGGGGGGTATCATCCCGATAAGATCGCACCCCTCACCAGCGCCGCCGGATCGGCGGCGCGAGCGCGGCCGAAACCAACCGCGCCACGAGCGGAGCGCAGGAACCGACTTGTGCGACGTAAGCTTCAAGACCAAAGCGAGTTAAGGTCACACATTTCTTCCTCAAATCACCGCGCTTGTCGATTGACAATGTGACGGAAGCTTGGAGCACTGAAGGCAGCGTCCGTCGCCGCGCCACGGCCCTCTGTTGGGGGAAGTCCGTGCAGGTATTCGGCCTGCCGTACGGACCCATACCCCTCGCTCGTGTGGCTCCGCCGCGCCAACATCGGCCACGCCGGACCACGCTGGAAACAACCCCGGCAACCGCGAAGACCCCCAAAAACACGGCGTGTTTCGCGCCGAAAAAATCTCTGCGGGGGCGAACGACGCGTAGGCCGCGCGCCAGAAAAATTTCGGCCGGTTCGGCATCTGCAGAGGGGTTTGAGTATAGCGCTACGCCGGTATCTAGGTTGCCCAGCTTTCCCAACTTACCACTGAGGGAGGCGCGGCCCGGAATTGACGGGGGAGACTTTCCTGGTCCGGAGTCGTCGCTCGCGACGGCCCGACGCGGCCGACCGGTCGTGCCGAAGAGAAGACGCAACGGGCCGCGGCGCCCTTTCGGACGAGGATCTCGGCGTCCGAACGATCCTCGACGCGAGCAGGTGGAAACGGCGCTGACGACATGCCTACGCGCTTTGCCGAGTACAATCGCTCGTCCGCGCCGGCTCTGGGGTAAACACGGTTCAACCGCGCGGATTGCGCGATGGATTCAAACGGGGACACAGCGGCGCGGTCTGCTTTCCTTTCGACCGCGTCTTGCTTTGGTAGAAAAAGGCTGGGACAAAGACATGACCGAAGCGTCCGGCAGCCTGGGACAAGAAAGCAATGTCTCGCGTTTAGGAGGCCCCGCGCGCTAAGCTCACGGCTCTCGCTGACGCTTTGCCCGATAGTTCTGCAGCGACTCGGACATCGCTTTGAGAAACGCGGGCACCCGACCGGCCGCCATGTAGACACGGCTGGTCACCACCGAGCGAGGAAAAAAGTTCGTAATGAAATCAAAACAAAACTCCTCGGGCGTGTGCCGGATCATCACCACGCTGGCGAAGACGCCCCCCAGCATCTCGTCGGGGAGTTTGAGCCGCTCGTAGAACTCCCCGACATCGGTCTGCGGCGCGGCCTGCCCCGGTTCCCTGGGAGGCTCTTTCTCGGCAGGTACCCCCGGCTCGGCCACGGCGGCCGCGGTGCCCCCGTTGCCCGCGCCCGGGGCGCCGGCGGCGCCGGGGTCAGGCGCCTTGGGGGACTCCAGGGGCGTGCGGGCCTCCAGATGCCCATACTGTTCCTCGTACTTGGCCAGGTTCTGCTTCAGCGCGGCGATGAGCTGCGTGAACGTGGGCACGGTCAGCACCACGCGGGCAGCGACTTGGTGCGGGGCGACCATGGTCGAAAGGAAATCGACTACGAAGACGTCCCCGGTCTGCAGGACCGTCGAGCCGGTCACGAACACACCTCGGCGGACGTGTTCCGGTACGCGTGCACCCACCGAAGCCATCCGGACGTCCTGCGTAAAGGGCGTTTCCGACGGGGGGCGGGGTTCCCCTTCGTGCTCTTCGCTCATCACCGCTCCTCCCTGGGACCGCCGTGGAAGCCGCTGACCCTTGCCTATCGGGCCACGCCCCACTGACCGTCCACGGGACAGCGCTACGAAACGCGGGCCTTGCGGCTCGACGTAGCGCCACGCGCTCGGGCAGGGCTCGGCCGCCCAGGCCTCCAAGTCAGTATAGTTCGATGCCCCTTCGCACGATAGCGACCCGAAAACGATGGGGGGGCGGATCGGCTGCCCGCCCGGCCAGCCGGCCCCGGCTTGTCGGTCTCGTCGAGGCCGGCACGGATCGGCACCCGGATGGGCCCAGAAGGCAACCCCCAAAACAAGACGACACCGGCCGGGCGGCCGGCTGCGCGCAGCCGCAACGACGACCCGGCCTGGTGTCGCCTGAGGGGTTCCGGGGCCTTTCGGCGATCGCCCGCTAGGTGGCAGTCTGCGATTTCACCCGCCGGCGAACGTCGGTCTCCAGCACGCCAAAGGCCTGCTCGTGCCGTTGGATGGTCAACTGCAGGGCCGCCAGCATCCGCTTGGCGGTGTAGAAGTTGGTGATGATCCGCTGGGCAACCCGAATCGGCTCGGTGGGGACGCCAAACGGCTGCGGGTTGAGCCCCAAGTCGAGGATGATCTCCTCGGGAGTACCGGTCACGCGACAGAAATTGGCGTACCCGGCCACCACGTTGGTGTCGTCGACCTGGATCTGCTGCCGCTGCTCCGCGGCGGCGGGGGCTTGTTCTTGCTGTTCTTTCTCTTGCGATTCTTCTTTCTTGGCCACAGGAAAACTCCTCGTAAAGTAAGGGGTCTGGCAACGGTTCTACTACGGGAGAACCACGAACGCGTTATGGATAGGGCAGGTCCTCGGCCCAGGTGGGCCCTGCCTAGGCTATCTTGACGGTTGGGCATGAAGTCAGTCAACCCTACCACGTGGTTCGGGCCTAGGGTGGACTTACCAAGGGGGGATCGGGTCCTGTCGACCTTAACGGTTAGGGGGGTTGGGCAATCTGAAAGCCGCTTGTTTCGGATGGCTGGCCCGCAGGGCTCCCAAAACCGGCCTCCCAAACACTTGCCGGGAGGCCGCCCTGGGGGGCCGGCAGGAGTCGATCGTCGATACAGGTGCGTCGTGCACGGCGCCGGCCAGAAGTACGGGCCAATCGTAGGGCTAGGCGCAAAACAACCCAGTGTAATTGGGCCGTCAGGGGGATCAAGGAAATTCTGTCCCCACGGGCGGGCGGTCTGGAGGCTTCCCGGGAAACCACCGGGCCGGGTGCCTGCGACGGCCCCGGAGCGGAATGGGCCTCCAACAAGGCTCCGCGGCCAGCACCATGCCTCAGGGGTCCCGAGGTCCTTGTATCCCGCCGCTACCCATCCGCATGGGGCAATCACCCGGCAAGACCGAGCCCGCTGGCGAACGCAACTCCAGGCTACGACGTTACTTCAGGCAACCGACGGCCCAAAGGCCCACGGATTCACGGGACAGGCGCCGCGACCGGCTCGGGGCAGCCAGCCGGGGCAGTCGCCGTGGCAACGCGCAGGGCAGCGAGCCCTGCTTGGCCGGCTCCGGGAACCCAGCCACCGGTCGAGAAGAGGCGATCTTCGCCTCTTCTTTGAGCGCGGAACGGGGCTCCCGTCCGGAGAAGACCCTAGCAACCAACCAGTACGCGTCGATGACGACCGACGCGGCACCGTCTTGCGCGGCCGTCACCGCCGGGACTCCCGTGCCGCTCTGTGGCCGGTTGAGCCGAAGGCACCCACTGTCGGCCGAGGCGCACAGTCTCACCGTTCGTCGGACCTCTCTTGGCCTGGTCCTGCCGGACCCGCCCCGGAGGAGTCCTCGTCCAGAACCTCCACTACCAACCGCCATCGTTCGGCGGCCTCGCCCTCGAGCCACCCATGGGCTTTCGACTGAAACGTCCCCGGCGGCATCACGTCGAGGATGCAGCAGTGAGTCCCGCTGATCACCCGGACACGGCCGGGCACAGGCGGCTCGCTGCCCAGGTCTTCGGGGACGATCTCGGTGGTCAGTGCCTTCGAGGATCCAACCCATGTCCGGCAGTACTTCGTTCAGTCATGGAGCTATTTTTCCCAGCCGTTCTACTGGCGGGCAGACTATGGTTATCGGGGTGACTGGCAGCCGGAGCGGGTCGTGTTGAAGCTTCGAAGGAACGAATTCCGGGGGAAATCCAAGCAGGACATCTGGCGGGAGGTCGAGCGCTCTCGAAACGTGGTTGTGGAAATGACGGCCACCTTGCGATGCGTGAAACCGATTCGGGAACCGCAAAGGGAATTGCAGGTGCCGCCTCGGATTGAAGTCTCTCTGGTCTAGACCCCGGTTCGCGGCGAGTCGACGCGGAAGATAAAGGAGGAGACGAAGCGAGTATCTTTCACGGCTTCCGGCAGCGCCCGTCGCTGCGGAAGATCGGGCACACGAACCTGCTGGTCGCCTGTGTTGCTCTGACGAACCGAGCGACGCTGGTGACCCGAAAGCTGCCCGGTGACGACGCGTACAACCTGCCGGTCACGATGGACCTCAACGGGCAAGTTGCCATCCGCGGTAAGGCCGGCGACCAGGACATGCCCACGGAACTGATCCTCACCGGCTCGGCCGTCTCCGGGGAACCGGTCCGGATCAACACCAACCGCTGGTTTCTGGGCAGAGCGATAGCGCTCGGGTTCCGCGAGGTCCACGTTACCAGCCCCAAGACCCCGGTCCTCTGCTGTGACGACTGCCGCCATTACGCCTGGGCGATCCTGGAACGCAAATCAGCCATAGCCCCCTCGCCGGACGCCATCCAAATCGTGTCGTCCCAGGAAGCAAACGCCACCGCGCCACCAAACCCAAGACCCCGCAGGAGGAAACACAGTATGTCCGCGTCCAAAGAGCCCAAAGGCACGCCCAAGAGCACGACGAACGGCCGGGCGAAAGGCAGGTCAGGCGCTTCGAGCGCGGCCGGCACCAACGCCGTGCGCCAGGATGCAGAAGCCCTGATCGAGCAGGCCGAGGGCGTCAAGGCGTCATTACGGGATGCCCTGGCCAAGACGACCGAGTTGGTGCGCTCGCTCAAGCGGCACAGGAAGCTCTCGAAGACAGTTCACGCCGCGTTGGTCTCGTTGCGCGAGCTAGGGCCCGCCGGCGACCGATAACGCGCTTCCCAACGGTCGTGTCGGCGTCGGGCCAAGGTCCGTGCGACCCAAGGGCGGGGTAAAGCGGGCCGAGCACGTCTGAGCATCTCGGCGTTTGCGTCGACCGTTCCAAGCAGTTCCGTTAAGCAATCACCACCTTGTCGCCGCCGGTGTCCCCATGGTGCCATCCAAGGGACACCGGTGGCAACCCCCTCTTCCCCGTCGACCTTGCACGCGGCCCTTTTTCTTAGCAATGCCGGATCGCCCCTCTTGCGGCGTTTCCCGGGATTGGGCCGTGTGCGACCGCCGGGACCGGGCCCTGCCGATCGGCGGCCGTTGGGCAGCGAGCCCGATTCTGGATGCGAGCGCCGTCGTGCGTGCGTATTCTCCGGTTTTCGTTTTGCTGGGGTTGACATGAGTATTTTGGGAGGAGTAGATTCGTGGTATGGAGTCGGTTGCGTGGCCGCCTGTGGCCGGCCGGCTCGGAACGTGGGGCGACAGGCCAAATTGGACCCCGCATAGCAGCCCGGTCCGGTGATCCGTCACCGGACCATGCCTTGGGCAACCTGCACTGCTCCCCAGGTGGGTATAGAGCCCCGTCGGGATGGCTGTCTACCAGTGCAGCGTCTAGGCGAAGGACAGCCGTACGCGTGGGTGTGAGGGTGCGCGCTCACGGGACGGCCGTATTCGCCGGTCCCTCGGGGCTCTTCAGCTCCTGAGGCTTCACCCGGTCGATCTTGGCCCAACCGTATCGCGTGCCGCCATCGCACCCGACAAAGGGGCCCGCGCACAGGGCGCGCCGTCCCGTATACCGCCGACCCGCTTGATAAGGAGCAGCGTCATGTCTGGCCGACGGCCAACGCGGTTCGACGTCTCGCGGTGGACGGGTCCCGATCGGCCGGCGGACTGGCGGCACCGGTTCGCCGCCGAGATCCACGCCCGGGGGGTTCTCGCTCACCCGCGCATGGACAAGACCATCGCCCGCCTGGCCCGGTTCTATGTCCGCCGGGACGGGTGCCGCACATCCCGGGACTATCGACTGCTCCGCCGACGGACGCCCGACGAATGCAGGGCGGTCGAGTTGCACGAGAACTGGCAGCACAACGGCACGGCGCACCTGCTCGAGGCGTCGATCCTGGCCCAAGAGACGCTGCGGGGCGTCGCGGAGCGGACCGGCGTCGCGAAAGACACGATCGACTTCTACCTGGCAGCGTTCTTCGACGTAAAGAACCGGCTCCACCGCCGGGATTTCATTCTCGCCGAGGTGATCGGCCCGGTGGACGGAGGTCCCGGTCGGGTCATCTACTATCGGGCCTTAAAGACGTTCGCCTTCCTCTGTGGGAGCCCGGCCATCGACCTGTTCACCTTGGAACCCCCCCGGCACGATCACTGGTTTCGGCCGTCGGAGCTGTTGCGCCGGCTGGCCCAGCGCGCGGATCTCCTGCGCAGCTCGCCACACTGCAAAACCCCGACCGGTCGACCGAGGGTCTGGCCCGCCAGGCAGCGGCCCTGGCGGGGATCCGTCAGAGATGGGCCGAGTCGGAGGAATATTCGGTTTGGCCTAGGAACCTCATGGAGCGCAGCGTGGGGGAGATGGCCGGGCCCAGCGCCGGGATTCCCGGTCCCCTGCCGCGCTAATCCCCCGCCAGGAAAACCAGGCCGCAAAGGAGGCGGCCCCTGATGATCGAGAACATTCTTCATGACATCGCCCGCCTCAGCGAGGCGCTGGTCTACGACGGCCTTTGGGGCACGTTGGGCAACAGCCGCAACGTCCGCCGTTTGCCCGCGGACACGGGCCCGTTGGTCCAGGCGCTGACGGCGGCCTACGACCCGTCGAGGCTCGAGGAGCTCGGCTTGGTGGAGCGCCCGGAGCAAGGCGAGGTGCAAGCCGCGGGGATCCTCGCACAGGGCGGGACGCTCCTTCGAACTTTGCGCCGGGCCAAGGACCAGCAACCCTTCGACATGCTCCTGCCCGAGGGGACGCTGCGCGGCGCGCCGCTGGCGGCGGCCGCATGCATCAAGGACCACGAGATCGCCCAGCGGGCCAGCACGGCGAAGCGGCTCTTCCTGGTCGGCACGATCGAGGATCTCGCCGTGCTGGACGACTTGGGGCTCCCCGTGGCCCCGGCCTGGGACTTGACGGTGAAACCCACGAGTCTTCCTGCCCTGGTCAAGCAGTTGCGACGGCCCGAGCCGGCGCCGACGTTCCGCCGACTGGGTGAGGTTTCTGGTGCATTGGCCTTCCGACCGTGCCGTCCGCGCCGGCCGAACTGCTTGCTCATCACCGCCGAGACACCCATGCCGCCCGGCGGCGGGCCGGCTGACCGCTGACCCGAAGACACGCACTGCCAATCAGGACGCCGGGTCTCAGCGTTCCCCGGGGCTCTCTGTGTTTGGTCGTTCCAGACCCGGCGCCGGGGAGTCCTCGTCCAAAACCTCCACGACCAACCGCCATTTCTCAGGGGCCTTGTCCTCGGCTCGTTCAACGGACTTTGGCGAGGAGGTTGCCGGCGGCACCACGTCGAGGATGCGGCAGCGGGCCCCCTTGATCACCCGGACGCAGCCGGGCACGGGCGGCTCGTTGCCCAGGACTTCGGGGACGATCTCGATGGTCCGTGTCGCACTCATCGCGATACTCCGCAAAACGCTCTGGGTCATTGTCGGTGCGCGGGCGAGCCGGGCTCTGGCGCCCCCGAGTCCGACGGCCGCGCTTGGCAGCCTTGGTCCTGTGGTGCTGGGGAGGTGGGCTGCGGCCGCCCGGAATCAAGCCCTTGCGCGGCCCCACCGAATCACCCAAACGCGCACGGCCCGAGACAAACTTTCATATTCGTTTTTCCACCATACAGGACCGCGGGCGCCGGCAACACCCCATTGAAGAAGGGACTTGCGTTGCAGCGGGTTGCCCGTCGGGTGTCGCCTTAGAAGGGGGTCGCTTGCGCGGGGTGCAGACTTGCCGATCTCCTGCAGCGCCGAAAGGCACGGCCACGATTCTTTTGCACGAAACCCCCGGTTCTTGCTTACAGCGGGCCGCTGACGGCTGCCTACCTTGAGCTCACCAACGCCTGCCCGGGCACAGCGCGTGTTAAAATGGGCTGACTTACCCCCCCACAGAGCCGATTTGGGATTTTTTGGGATTGCCGTGTCAGGTTGACCGACCGAACGGTCAATTGTTGGTGGAATCCGTTGGACACGCCACGGCAACCGACACTCGGCAGGGGGGCCAAACCATGTCTGCTTCAGCGTCAACGGCTTCGGTGACTCAAGGGGCGTCCCAACAGGTGCGTACCGCCCTCACACTCGGGCAGGCCTGCGAACGAAGCGCAGCCGGCTTCCGGGCTCGCGGTGAGACGGATCTGGCGGTAGAGAATCTCGATCGGGCCATCGCCCACTACTCGGAGGCCATCCGGATCGACCCGACGTGCGCCGAGGCCTATGTCCTGCGGGCACAGGCATGGGAACGTAAGGGCGAGGAGGATCAGGCCGAAACGGACTTGGCCAAGGCCAGGGATCTGGAGGCGGGAATCGGCTGATCCTCGGACGGGACCCGCGGTCCAGGCCGCCCTAGAAGACGATCGGCCGAAGCGTCTGCGCCGGCCCAACCCGCTCCGCGGAGTCGACGCGCCTTGGCTCCACTGGAAGACGCCGCGATCTCCCATCCACCGGCCCTGGGCAATCATGCAGCCACGCGAGGCAACCGTGCAACAGTCCCTTGGAAACCCGCGTGTCGGCCCGGGGGCGCCGCGACCGCACTTGGCACACGCCTTTCCTGTCTGCACCTGTGGGGATTGATGTCGTGTCGACTTCTGCTGGACTCGGGTGCCCGGCCTTTCAGCCCGGGCGGGCAATCTTTGCCCTGCAACGGGCCGCCGCCTGGCCGCTCGGGCTTCTGTTTCTTTTTGGCGCCGCTGGACACAGGGCGGCACCCCGTTCTCTTAAGCCGTTGGGCCGGCGGTCGAACGCCCCCGAAGTACGACCGCAGCCGCGGGCGGGGTGAGGCATTTCACGCCTCGTCAGATGGGAGGCCGGGCCGGCGCCGCCACGCAGCCGACGAAGCGGGTTGTATCTTGGCGGCGGAGTCGGGATGGACGCGGCGGACGAGGTTCCGATAACCTGGGGGAACTGCTCCCCTCAGAGGAGGGTCACTCGGGGCATTGCGGCATCACCCCGCGAAAAACCTCCTGATTTGGTTGACAATTCCCCGGGGGCCAAATACACTTGATGCTCGGTGGATCGCGACCCGTACTGCCCCATACCGGGCGCTGGGTCATGGCCTTTGGGGTCGAACCCCGCGCGAGCGGCTCCCAAGCTTCCCCGGCCCACCTCGGTTGTGGGCGTTTTCTGTTACCTCGGAGAAGACCGCCATGAGTTCCGTATTTCGGATATGCCGTCCCTCGGCCGACCGGTCGTTGCGTTCCGTTGCTTCCTGGGTATCGCTGGCGGTCTTGGCTTCTTTAAGCTCCTTCGCCGCGGCCGATATCATGCCGGGGTCGTACCCCATGGACGCCTCATTAAGCGCCACGCCGGTGCGCGAAATGCTGGGCTTTGACGGCAGCGCGTTTGCCACTCCGGCCAGCCAACCCCAGGCCAACCTCATCGTCGATTTGGACAGCGGGGCGTACGTGGGGACCATTCCGGACGTCATCTTCACGATCCTAAGCGGATTCGCCGAGGTATCGACCTACGTGATCGACGCCAACGGCAACCAGCAGGTCGATACGGGCGACGACGTGGTAACCAGTCTGGGCCCTGGTCAGTTCCAATTGGCCGATCCCGGTGGCGTGGTCGTTTCCGGACAGTTCCAGAGTGCCACTTTCTCCTCGAAGGTGGGAGGCACCACCGGCACACTGAGCAGTTCCCCGGCCGGTGGGCTCGACCTGACCTCCGGGCCGTCGTTTCAGTTCGGCGACGGCACCTCCATTACGGCCATCATGGCGCCCGAGGGATTGGAGGTGGGCGTCAGCCGCATCCCCGGAGCCGGCGTGAGTGTCAGCGGGGCGGTGCCGATCCTGCCGGGCTCTCCGGTCTTCTCGGCCGATCTGGAGCCCTTCGATTGGTCGAACGGGGCGATCGACGCCCAGGGGGTGGCGGACGTGGTGCCCGAGCCGTCGGCCCTCTCATTGAGCCTCGCCGCGCTGGGTATGGTAGGTCTGGCCCTCTGCCGCCGGCGAAAACGCTAAGCGCTCTCGAAGTGGCTGAT
>Ga0180437_10003224_pt1 | contig 24586 bp, 23 predicted proteins | sample SS_ome_4_FD_132410 | JGI IMG/M metagenome (GOLD analysis project Ga0180437, IMG submission 132410) | Hypersaline lake sediment archaeal communities from the Salton Sea, California, USA - SS_3_D_1 metaG | ecosystem: Environmental > Aquatic > Non-marine Saline and Alkaline > Hypersaline >... | reverse complement strand
GGGTGAGTGAGGGGTCTCGAACCCCCAACCTCTGGATCCACAGTCCAGTGCTCTAACCAGTTGAGCTACACTCACCACAGAAAAGGGAATCAAATTTTCGCATCAAATGCCGTTATTGTCAACATCTTTGGGCTGCCGGAGCTAGGGAGTGATGATTGCCTGGATACAGGAGACCGAAAAAAACTTACACCCAGTTAGCAAAAACCGGACTTTGGCTTTTTTTATGACACGGAGTAAGATTTATTGCCCTTCTATCAGATCCAGCACGCCCGCCGAATCCCGCCATTTCTCTTTGACCCTGACGTGCAGGTCTAAAAAAACTTTGGCCTCCAGGATATCTTCCATCTCTTTGCGGGCCTCTGTTCCTATCCTCTTGATCAGGCTGCCCTGCCTCCCTATGATGATCTTTCTGTGCGAGTCCTTTTCGACAAAAATTCGCGCCTTGACGTATTTTTTCCCCTCGCCCCTGTCTTCCATTTCCTCAACCAAGACCGCTGTGACAAACGGCAGTTCCTGTCTGACATGGCTCAGCAGTTTTTCCCTGATGATTTCCGACATCAAGAACCGAAGCGATTGATCGGATACATCATCGTCACCGTAAAGCTTCTCAGCCTCAGGCAAATACTTGTAGATATTCTCTTCCAGAACATCGACATTCGTCCCTTTGAGCGCGGAGATGGGGATGATCTCCTTGAATTCCAGGAGGTCCTTATACCTGTCGATCAAGAGGAGGATCTTATCTTTTTTGACGATGTCCACTTTGTTGATCAACAAAAATAGCGGAGTGGTAACCTTTTTCAGCGTATCGATCACGAACTGGTCCCCATGTCCATACTTCAATGTCGCGTCGATCAGCAGACACGTCAGGTCGGACGTTTGCAAGGACGAATAAACGAAGTTCATCATCCGCTTGTTCAAACGGTGGAGCGGCCGGTGGATACCCGGATTGTCCACGAAGATGATCTGTCCTTTTTCGGTGGTCTTTATCCCCAGGATGCTCATCCGGGTCGTTTGGGGTTTATCCGAGATAATGGCTATCTTTTGACCGAGAATGTGATTCAGCAGGGTGGATTTCCCAACATTCGGGCGTCCGATCAGTGCCACATAACCGACTTTCATTGTATTATTCTTTTTTCGGGGCCTTTGTTATGCGCAGCTTTTTTATCCGTTTATGATCCACGTCGATGATTTCGAGCACGAGGCCTTTCAATTCGACCTTTTCCCCTTTTTCCGGGAGTTTCCCCAGCGAGTGAGTGATCAATCCGCCTACCGTGATGTAGTCGTCCTCCGCCAAGTCGAGATCGAAAAGGTCCTCCAGGTCTTCCACATCCGCATCCCCTGGAACGATGTAATCTAGAGGTCCCTTCTCGATGAACTCCACTTCCTCGAGATCATATTCATCCTGGATCTCGCCGACGATTTCCTCCATCAGGTCTTCCATGGTCACCAAACCGGATACCCCGCCGTGCTCGTCGACCACGATCGCCAGCTTTTCGCGCCTGTTTTGCAGTTCTTTCAGCAGCTCGGACACTTTCATGGACCAGGGAACAAAATGAACCGGCCGGATCAACGGCTCGACCGAGTCCGTCTTGTGGGCTTCATCGGAAAATTCGAGCAGATCCTTTGCCAGGATGATCCCTTCGATATTATCCACTCTGTCTTTATAAGCCGGGATACGGGAATGTTTTTCTTTTATGACCAATTCCCTCAGCTCTCCTATGGTGGCATCCTTGCGGATACAGATCATATCCACTCGAGGGGTCATGATCTCTTTCGCGATCGTGTCGCCGAATTCCACGACACTCTTCAGAAGCACACCTTCCTCTTTTTCGATGATCCCCTCTTCCTTGGCCTCGTCGATCAAAGCCTGGATTTCCTCATCCGAGGCTTCCCGCTCCGCCTCTTCCTCTTCCTTGGCGAATGTCTTGACTTTGGATATCCAGAGCAAGGGCTTGGCCAGCAGATAGGGAACGCGATAGGATGGGAGGAAAGAAACGAGAATCCTGTCCCTGTTTCTCAGGGACAGCAGACGGGGGATAATATCGAACGCCACGATGTATATTCCCAAGGAGATCAAGAGCAGCCAAAGGGGCCAGAGATTCAAACGGGGAAAAACCATATAGGTGTAAATCAGGAAAGCCATAAGGAAGATGATCCGGATGAATTCCACAGCGACTTTCAGCTCGTCATAGATATCGAGCATTTTCTGCAGGTATTTTTTATCCTTGCTCTCTAGAAGGCGGCTGATGGAAATCTTCGAGGAAGAAGCCAGAGAGATATGAAAAACAGAAACCAGGAAGGTGGCCAAAAAACTCAGCCCGAATCCGATCCATTTTTCGATTTCGACTTCCATTTTTATCCTTCAAGCATGAGTTTCAATATTTTTTTTTCTTCTTTTTCCAGTCCCTTGAAGTGTTCATATCCGAGAAGATGGAGAAAACCGTGAACGGTCAAGATTTCCATTTCCTTCTCCAAATCCCGTTCCCGGTCCTTTGCCTGATCCAGCGCCATCGGGACAGAAATGATGATATCCCCCAGATAAAACTTGCCGTCGGGCGCCTTTTCTCCGACCGGAAAGCTCAACACATCCGTAGGGGAGTTTTTGTTCAAAAATTTTCGATTGAGTTCCCGAATGGCCTTGTTGTTCACAAAGGCCAGCGTGATCTCCGGATCGTCAAGCCGATAGTGATCGACCAATCTTGCCAGCAAGGCCCGATATCTATCCTTGTTTATCGTTTGTTTTCTCTGGCGGTTTATGATTTCTATCATTGTTCGGTTTTTTGTTCGTCTTTTTCTTGAGTTTTGCCTCGAAATCGAATCCGGGATATTCCACCCTGGGATGATAGATCGTATACAACGTATCGAGAAACGATTCGGCGACATCCCCCAGCTCTTTTATGGAAATTTCGCAATCGCTCAGTTGGCCGTCCTGCAGGACGCTGTTGAAAATCTCTGAGATCACTCTCCTGATATTCGGTTTTGTCGGCTTTTTCAGACTGCGGGAGGCGGCTTCGACCGCGTCTGCGAGCATGACAAGAACGGCCTCTTTGCTCTTGGGAAGGGGTCCTGGATACCGGTAGCTTTCTTCTCCGATCTTTTGCATATCGGGATCGTAGGTGTCCTTGGCTTTTTCGAAAAAATACCTCACCAGAGACTTTCCGTGGTGTGATTCGATGATCTCGCGAATCTTTCTCGGAAGCTTCAGTTTTTTCGCCAGCTCTGCCCCTTCTTTGACATGGTTCAAGATGACCAGGGCGCTCATCGCCGGTTTGAGATCTTTGTGCATATCCGGATTTCTCGTTCTGTTTTCGATAAAATATTCGGGTCTTTTTATCTTCCCTATGTCGTGATAGAGAGCACCGGCTTTGACGATCAAGGAATCGACTTTGATCTCGTCGGCCGCCTTCTCTGCCAGAGAGGCGACGATCAGGGAATGGTGGTAAGAACCAGGGGCCTCCATCGCCATTTGCCTGAAAATCGGGAGATCGGAATTCGTCAATTCATGGAGCTTGGCCTGCGTGGCGAATCCGAACAGGAATTCGAAGACGGGGAGAAACAAAAAGGCAAGACTGGCGCTCAACATTCCGCCGAGAAGACCCATGAGGATATCGCTTGAGAACGTGCCTATGGGGATCAGCCTTTCCTTGATCAGATGAAATGTGATGATGATGAATATATTGATCGGGGCGATCAAAAGCAGACCTGCCCGGAAGGTCGATGTCCTGTCCTGTCTCCCGTAATATTTGATGCCGTAGATAGCGGCAAATCCACCGATCAGGGTAAAGATAACAAGTTCTAAGCTTGTTTTGAAGAGAAGCCCCACGAGGAGGCTGTTGAGCACCGCGAAGATCAGCGCCACGGGACTGGATATCAGGAAAGCGACCAGCATCGTACCGAATTGAAATGGGAAAGCATAGTTATAACTGTCCAACGAAGAGAGGAGAAAAAAATTCGTACTCTGGCTGAACGTGGCGGCCAGAAATTGGGCTAGCTTGTAGAAGAGAAGGCTTATGATAAGAAGAATGCCCATAACCAGATAATTCCGGAATGCATCCGCGCGGTTGAGGAAAGACTTCATGTAGTACCACAACGTGACAAAGAGCAGGCCCAGCAGCAAGAACGTACCCACGAAGTTGATCCACCAGCTGGGCTGTGCTTGCAGATTTTCGTTGATGATATTGATCTCTTTCAGGGCCTCTTCGTCGACTTCATCTCCTTTTCGTATGATGACCTTTCCTTTTTTCAGGGTATAAAAAACATCGACGACACCTGCCCGGGCTTGCTGTTTCCGGATCTCCGTTTCCATCTGGTCATAGAAGATATTTTGCTCGATGAACAGGTGCGAGAGGTTATCGAGAAGATTTTTTTCATTCTGGGGGATCTCCAGTTTTTTCACTTCACCGGTCAGAATCTGTTTGGCTGCGGCTATGTCCAGAACATCTGCCGCTGTCAACGAGCTCTCTGCCCCCTCTGCGGTCACCACGGTCATTCCTTTCTGCTGTTCTTCATGGTAAAAAAGATTTTTCGAGGTGATGATGAAGTTTGTGGAAACCAACCCGAGAAGGTTGATCAAATTTTCTTCGATGGCTGCTTCGAATTTGTTGGTGAACAGGGCGTTGATATCGGCGGTGGAAATGTCTATCCCGAATTTTTCGAGAACGATATTTTTGAATTCCGTCTTCCTCTGTGTCGAGACCGGTTCCTCCAAAAACGCCCTTCCCTCGATGAAAAGCTCGCGGATCTTTTCCTCGGTGTTGAGGAAGACATTGGGGTTAAAAGAATAAACCGGTGCGATGGCTTCCGCTGCAAGTTTTCTTCTGTTTTCGGTCGTCTCGTTATCGATGACGGTGATTTCCGATGGCGCGATGACGTCCGCTGTCGCGATTTCTCCAAATTCCAGCACAGGCAGGGTTCGCGAAGGGACATAGGCGAGGAAAATAGACAGGATGGTAACGAAGATGAAAAGATAGAAAAAAGGATTCAGGGTCAGCTTTTCCCTTGCGATGGCTTCCTTTTCTTCCGCCGTTTTTTTCGAAGAGTTTTTTTTGGATTTATTCGTCGGGGTATCTTTCGTTTTGAAGAATTTCAGGTCTCTGAAGGAAAATGGATTCATTTGTTTCCCTATTTTTTCTTAGCCCCGGATTCCGCTTTTTCGTAGGCTTTCACGATTCTTTGGACAAGGGGATGGCGAACGACATCTTTGTGGTTGAATTGGAGAATTGCGATTTCTTTGATGTTCGAAAGGATCTTCATGGCGTGTATCACGCCGGATTTCTCGGGGTTAGGGAGATCGATCTGTGTGATATCAGCGGTCACGACGAGCTTGGAATCGAATCCGACCCGTGTCAGTATCATTTTCATCTGTTCCCTTGTCGTGTTTTGGGCTTCATCCAGAATGATGAAAGCACTGTTGAGGGTTCTCCCCCTCATGTACGCCAGAGGGGCGATCTCGATGATTCCCCTTTCGACCAGCCGGTTTGCCTGATCTCTCCGGGCCAGATCGAAAAGCGCGTCATTTAAAGGTCTGAGGTAGGGATCGATCTTTTGCTGCAGATCCCCGGGAAGAAAACCCAGTTTCTCACCGGCCTCGACCGCAGGCCTTGTGAGAATGATCCGGGTGACGGCCTTGTTCTGGAAGAACGACAGGGCCATAGCCATAGCGAGGTAGGTTTTTCCTGTCCCCGCAGGCCCGATTCCGAAGACCAGATCGTGTTTTTTTATGGCCTGAATATACTCCTGTTGATTGAGCGATTTGGGAGTGACCGTTTTTCTGGAGAGATTGAGGGGTTTGGATGGGAAAAAATCATCCAGCCGGTCCCCCCGTCCTTCTTCCAGGAGGTCGAGGGCGATATGAAAGTCCTCTTCTTTCAAAGAATTCCCCTTTTCGTCCAGGTTCTTGATGATATCGAAATATTGCATCGCAAAGTCAAGCCTGTCCGGAGGTCCATCGATCAAAAGGCAGTCTCCTCTCAGCGACATGGTAACGCCCAGCCGTTTTTCGAGTCTTTTCAGATTTCGATCAAGGACGCCTGAAAAGGCACTTTTCCGGATGCAAGGGTGTTCGATTTTTTCCATATCACAAGGCAGGAATGGGGATTTCTGTCATTATTTATAAATTATAAACACCAAAAGACTCCGTTTGTCAATAGGCGGGGGGCTATCCCCGGGCTCAACGGGTGAGCCCATCCGGGCATCTTATCGATGCTCGCTTGACATAAACAGGCATCTCTTTTAAATTAATCGCGAGATAATGCTGGAGGTTAAGAATGCGCTTTCTTTTCCGACGCCACCGGGTAGTTCCGGTATTGATCATGGTATCTTTTTTCATCGGGTTCACCGGCTGCAAAAAATCGGAGATGCTTCAGCTCGCCGGGACCGTTGAGCGAAAAACGCTTGAGCTTTCGGCCCCGATATCTGAAGTTATCGTCGATATCCTTGCCGAAGAGGGCGAGAGAGTGGAGGCCGGTCAAATTGTCGTCCAGATGGATATAGAGGTCGCACAAGCCGAGCTTAATGCACAGGAATCGGCACTGGCTGCTGCCGAAGCGCTGCAGGTCGAAACCGAAGGAGAGTTCAAGCGCCAGGAAAGTCTTCGGAAGTCCAGGGTCGCATCCGAACGGGCTCTGGATTCCGCGCGCCGGCAGCGGGATGAAGCCCTGGCTCTTGTCAACGAAAAAAAAGCGCGGGTTCTCCAGGCACAAAAACGCCTCTCAGATCTTACCGTGACCACCCGGGATTCGGGGATCGTCGATCAACTGCCATTCGAGATAGGCGAGCGTGTTCCTGCCGGTGGTGTGGTGGCGGTCGTGATTTCCGATGAACAACCCTGGGTGCGCGTTTGGTTTCCTGCCCGGGCGGTTTCCCGGATCGAATTGGGGACAGAGGCCGAAGTGAAGGTGGAGGGACTGGAGGGAACGCTCAAGGGAGAGCTGGAAAACATCTCTCGCGAACCCGAGTTTACCCCCCATTTCGCCCTGACGGAGCGGGAAAGCGCCCATCTGGTTTACGAATCACGGGTGGTTTTGAAAGATGCGCCCCCCGAATTGCGGCCAGGGATCCCTGCCCAAGTCTACATAAGAATTTCCAAATGATGGTATCGATCATGCAAAACCAGGAAGGGTCAGGCAATGACGAAAGGGAATTGGTTATCCAAGCACGGGGATTGACGCGCCGGTTCGGCGCGCTCACCGCCGTGAATAAACTGGACATCGACATCCATCGCAGCGAAGTTTTCGGCTTTCTGGGACCGAATGGGGCAGGCAAGTCCACCCTGATCCGCATGCTCGTGGGATTGATGACCCCCACAGAGGGAACGGCCCAGGTTTTGGGTAACAACATCCCGAAAGATGCGGACAAGCTTCGCTCGAAGATTGGATATATGACCCAGAAATTTTCTCTATACGAAGACCTGTCGGTAGGGGAGAATCTCGAGTTCGCGGCTCAGATTTACGGCCTGAGCGGCCGAAGAAAAAAGGAAAGGATCGAGGAGATCCTGGAGGATTTCGATCTTATGGATGTGAGGGAGAAGCGGCCGGCCGTCATGTCGGGAGGCTGGAAGCAACGCCTGGCACTCGCGACGAGCATGATCCACAAACCCGAGCTTCTTTTTCTGGATGAACCCACATCCGGGGTCGATCCGAGCAGCAGGCGTCTTTTTTGGAAAAAACTCTTCGAGCTGGCGGCAAGGGGAACCACCATTCTGGTCTCGACCCACTACATGGACGAGGCCGTTCGATGCCACAGAATCTGTATGCTCCAGGACGGCTGTATCAGGGCTGTCGGGACACCGGCGGATATGACGGCTTCGCTGGAGGGCAGGATCATCGAACTTTCGGCAGATCCGCTCGAAAAAGCGATGGAGGTCATTACCAGTCAGCCGTTTGTCGATGCCGTCACGCAGATGGGGAGCAAAGCCCATGTCCTCTTGGCACTCGATGGTCCATCGGACAGAGATGCATCCCGGCAGCTTTTGGAAATGCTGCGGGATGCCGGTTTCGATGAGCCCCAGGCAGAGCCTGCCGAGCCCAATTTGGAGGATGTTTTTGTCGTCCACACCAAATGCGCAGGACCGGACGAAGGGGAATAACCGAATGAACGACCAAAAATCAAATCTTTTCGGCCTCCTATGGCGGTTCCTCGGAAAAGCCAGATCAGCCATCAATTCTTTCATCACGAATCGGCACAGGCGCATCATTGCTGTCGCTCGGAAGGAGCTGAGGCAATTGATGCGGGATCAATTGACACTGGGATTCGTGGTGGGTGTTCCTGTGGTCCAGCTCCTTCTCTTCGGCTATGCCATCAATCAGGACATACGGAATGTGAGCACGGCGCTTGTCGATCATTCCAATTCTGCCGTATCGCGTGAGCTGGTAGGCCAGCTGGAAGCGACCCAGACTTTCCGGATCACGCACCGGACCCCCAGCGAGTCGGAAGCCATGGACCTCCTCAGACGAGGAGATGTCCATGCCGCAGTGGTCGTGCCCCCCGATTACACGCGGGCATATTATCGCGGGCGGGGCGCTGAGATTTCCATTCTGGTCGATGCGACAGATCCCATCCTTGCCAGGGCTGTCCGGGCTTCGGCCAACGGCTTGATGGAACAGCACAACAAGCGTCTGCAAAGCTTTGCAGTGGCGCCCGGGGAAGGGGCGATGCGCGCCCCGCGGCAAAGGACCCTCTTCGGGGCAGAACCCGATCTCATCCGGACCCAATTCCTGCGTTTTACCGTTCTCAATTTCTACAATCCGGAAATGCGGACCCCGGTGTTCGTGGTCCCCGCATTGCTCGGGGTCATCCTGACGACGACCATGATATTGATGACGGCACTGGCCATCGTTCGGGAGCGGGAGCGGGGGAGTTTCGAATTCCTGATCGCCACGCCGATCCACCGGCTAGAGCTTATGGAGGGGAAGATCCTCCCCTACATTTTTATCGGTTTCATCCAGATCGTGATCGTCGTTTTCACCGGGCTCGTGCTGTTCCGGGTGCCTGTGGCTGGCAGCTTGATCCAGCTCGGGATCGCTTCCCTCGTGTTCATCGCCGCCAATCTGACCCTGGGTTTGGTGATATCCTCCGTGTGTTCGACACAATTTCAGGCTACGGAACTTTCCTTTTTCTTTTTCCTCCCGTCTGTTATCTTATCGGGGTTTATGTTCCCCTTCGAGTCCATGCCGAAACCCGCTCAATGGATCGGGGAACTGCTTCCCCTGACTCATTTTATAAGAGTGACGCGGGGAATACTGCTGCGCGGAGCCTCGCTTCTCGACCACTCCCAGGGGATCGTGGCGATGCTCGTCTTCACGCTCGTCGGATTCGCTGCCGCCACCATGCTGTTTCAGAAAAAATTGGGATGATTCCCATGGAATCATTGACCATAAAGCTGCGAGATCAAAAATGAATAGAAAACTCGGAATCTTCGAGACAGCCCAGACCATAAGCGGGGAATACCTCCCCTTCAATGCCGTGGCCGTTTTGCGGCTGGCCGGCAGCCCCGAACCGGAGCTCGTCCAACGCAGCCTGCTGGCATTGCAGGACCGCCATCCCATGCTGAAAATGAGGATCAGGAAATACAAATCCCGATATCTTTTCGATTCAGAGGGTGCGCCGGAAATCCGGCTGTCCGTTCAAAACCGGGATGAGGAGGATCGCTGGCAATCCGCCTGCGAGGAAGAGCTTAACGAAAAATTCGTCATCGATCCGGGTCCTCTTTTTCGCTGCCGGTATCTTTATTCCGATCGGAGTCCCGGGGAGGCCGATATCGTTTTGACCTTCCACCATGCGATCATCGATGCCACATCCATCGAATGCTTATCGCGCGAACTCCTTACCTTGTGCGATTCATTCCGGGTGGGTGCACCCCTCCCCAATTATGCCCCTCTTCCCCTGCTAAAACCAGAGGAAGACTATTTTCCGGCCGCTTTCAAGGGATTTTCCCGAAAAACCCGCATAATGCGTTTCATGTCTAAGGCGATGGGTGAAGAGATGGGTTACAGGCGGAATATGAGGGGAAAAAGAAAGCCTCCCATTCATGAAAAAGCTCGCTGCCGTATCCTGCCTCTCCAGCTTTCTCCCGAACACACGGATAAGCTGGTCCGGCAGTCCCGGCGGCAAAAAGTCACGCTGAATAGCTGCCTCAGTGCTGCCATGATGGTGTCGGTCGTGCGAAACCTTTATGATAATCAAGACCTCCCTGTCCGGTATTTCATTTTTGCCGATCTGCGGCCTTACCTCAAGCCTCCTGTCGAGGGGAACAACCTGGGAAGTTTTCATGCCATGATGAGGCTTTCCATTCCTGTGAGCAGGGATCAGGACTTCTGGGATCTTGCCCGGCGCGTGAATCAACAGGTCTATATGGCATCCAAAACGGGAGAGAAGTTCATTCAGCCGCTTTTGAGCACAAAAATGATGCGCATGTTCATACGGCTGAAAAATATCCGGATGGGAACCACGGCATTGAGTTACCCGGGTGTTTTCAATATCGAGCCCGTTTACGGGGAGACCAAAGTCAGGGCCGTCCATGGATTCGTATCCAATTTTCCTATCGGCCCTGAATTCACAGCTACGGCAAGGATTTTCGATCGCGCGCTTTGGCTGGATTGCGTTTATCTGGACTCGGATATGGACCGGTCTAAAGCCCGGTCGATAGCCGATGAAATGCTGGCCATTCTCCAGACCGGATGACGTGCCGATCGAGGAAGGATATTTGCAATGATAGACGATGAGATAAAGACCATAGTCTCCGTTCAGCTCGGTATTCCTGTTATTCATTCTGATGCGGATTTTGTCCAGGACCTCGGAGCAGAATCGGCGGATATCGTGGGCATGGTTGCTGCGGTCGAGGACAAATACGGGATCGTTGTCGATGAGGGAGAGCTTGTCGATATCCGGACTGTCAGCAATTTCATTGACCTGGTCAAGAATAAGCTGTGATTGGACCGTTTGTGTTCCTATGACAAAACCGAAGTTCCGGACTCTCCTCGAGGTGCTCGCTTTCAGGGCATCCGATAGTCCCCGGAAGCCGGCCTTTTTCTTCGAGGGAAAATCAGTCACGTATTCTGAACTCTGGAGGGAAATCGACCGGTTTGCCCGCTTCATATCACCGAAAATAGCGGAGCCCGGCGAACGGGTCGTTCTCGTTCTTCCCAACGGGCGGGATTTTTTTGTCGCCTTTTACGGGGTTCAGCTTGCCGGAGGAATACCCGTACCCATGTATCACACTTCCGGCCCGGAACGGATATTTTCCATTTCCGCGTTGTGCGGGGCCGGGGCAGTTGTGATTCCGGCTTCACGGCTTCCGCTCCCCAGGATGTCCAATAAGCGGGAGCCGGGGATATCCATAGTAGAGATGGAGCTATACCGTTCGTCAACGAGAAAGGTCGATTTTCCCGGCATCGGTCCAGAGAATATCGCATTCATCCAGTACACGTCCGGCAGCACCGGAAACCCCAAAGGAGTTCAGTTGAAGCATGTCGACTTGATCACGAATATGAAGCAGATGATCGCGGGGATGGAGATCAGCAACAGGGACATATTTGTCAGCTGGCTTCCCGCCTCTCATGACATGGGGCTGATCCTGATGACCATGGTCCCTTTTTACCTGGGAGTGAAGCTTTTTCTCCTTTCGCCGAACCTGGTCAATATCCGCAAGTGGATCGAGACGATTCACAGGAACAGGGCCACTTTTACGGCTGCTCCTGATTTCGGATACCGGATGGCCCTGCTGTATACCCGCAATCCGGAAAAATTCGACCTGTCGAGCCTCCGTGTGGCCCTGAATGCGGCCGAACCTGTGCGAGAAAGGACCATCCGTGCTTTTGAAAAAACATTCCGGATCGAAAACCGCATGATGCCGGCCTATGGACTGGCAGAAGCCACGGTGGGCGTGAGCTCATGGCCGCCCCGGGCTCCGGTCAAAGTGGACCGGCGCGGGTTTGTGTCCGTTGGGAGGGGATTTCCGGATGTCCAGATAGAGATCCTGCAAAAAAGACAGTTTGCCGGCCCCGGAATCACCGGCGAAATCCTTGTGAAAAGCCCGGCAAACACCTGCGGCTATTGGAATAACGAGAAGGAAAATACCCGCCTTTTCTGGAAAAAGGAATATATCCGGACTGGCGACATGGGCTATTATGACGATGACGGCGATCTTTACATTGTCGGGCGGAAAAAAAATATCATCATTCAGGGAGGACAAAACATCTCCCCTCAGGAGGTGGAAGAAAGTATCGATGCCCTGCCTTTTGTCCGCTTCTCGGCTGCCGTGGGCATAGACCGCAATCACTGGGAAGGGGAACAGGTCTACGTTTTTACCGAGGTCAGAGCCAATGAATCGACAACCAAGACCGAACTGATCACGATGTCGATTGCTATCGTCAAGAAATTCGAATCCCGCCTCGGTTTCCGTCCCGGAAGAGTTTACCTCCTCAAGCCTCGATCGATTCCTAGAACACCCAATGGGAAGATCATGCATTCTCGTCTGAAGATGCAGTATATGGATGGGAGTTTGCGTAGGGCTAACTTAATCCTTTTCCCCAGTTACTGAATCATCTATAAAAACTGCCGATAATTACATTCATTTCTAAAAAAAATTCATATCAATCAAAATGGAAGAGGAGCAGTGTACTACGGCACACGGCACGGGCCGGCGAAACTGCTGAACTGGGCGAGGTTTTTTTATTCTTTTTTCAACAGAACGTAGGCGAACGCTATGGTTATCAAGACAAAAAAGGCTATCGGTATCCAGCCATTGGCGGCAAAAAATCCTGTAATCGTCCCGATGATGGAAAGGACCAGGCCAATCAAGCACGTGACTAAAATACCGAGTTTGATAGCTCTTCTGGTAGGCGAGCCTTCGGCATTCCTGGCTGTCCAGGCGAGCACGCCGTATCCGAAGATCGCGCCGCCGAAAAAGCGAGCGGTCATCACGGCCGCATCACCGTAATCCACTCCAAAAAAATCCAGCAGGATTTTGGGGATGAACAGATAGGCGAGTCCGAAAGCGGCCCCGAAAAGAGCAGTGAGAACTAACAAAGTCTTGACTTTCACGATCCCTCCTCCTTTTTTGGACTATTCATTTTCGAACACCCTCACGTTTCGTGAATAATCCATTTAAATTATTTTTCTCATTCATATAACTTTTAAATGACAAAGTCAAATGGAGTTTTTTTCCTTCCGGATATTTTCGGAAAATATGGATTCGACCTGGTCCGGCTTGAAAAAATGGGGAAGCTGATGTATAAATCTTATTCCCGTTCACTGCATCGATAAGAGCGAAAATTGAAAGAAAAGGAGAGAGGGAATGGAAAAAGAATTCACCGATATCCCGGTTCCCACGTCTTTGTATAAAAAGATCGAGGAGAAAATCGAAGGAAAAGGACTGACGGCCGTTGTCAGCTATGTGACCAAAGTGTTGGAAGACAGCCTGACGAAGGAACTGGAGACCAAAGGAGCGTTCAGTAAAGAGGAAGAGGAAAAGGTGAAGGACAGGCTCAAAGCCCTCGGCTACATCGATTAAAATAAGGATGATTGAAAAGGGACTGAAAAAGGGGCCTAAAAATAGAACCGTCCCCTTTTTTATGAGGAGATCGAATGGATAAAAAGGTGCTGGTTATCGGCTTGGATTGTGCAACGGCGGAGGTCGTCTTCGACCGCAAAGAAGAACTGCCAGTCCTGAATGAATTGATCGAAAACAGTGTGTATGGGAACTTGCGGAGTTCGGACCCTCCGATCACCATTCCCGCCTGGATGGTGATGTGCACAGGAAAAGATCCGGGAAAATTGGGATTGTACGGATTCCGGCACAGAAAAAACTTCTCCTACAAAGACATCTGGATCGCCACTTCTTATTCCGTTCGCGAAAAAACCGTATGGGATGTCATTGGGGAGAACGGCGGCTATAACTGTCTTGTGAGCGTTCCCCCCAGCTATCCTCCCAAACCTGTCAAAGGGGATCTCATCTCCTGTTTTATCACGCCCGGAGACGACAAAGACTATACATTTCCTGCTGAACTTCGCGTCGAGCTGGAGGAAAATTTCGGGCCATATGTTTTCGATGTGGAATTCCGCACGGATGAGAAGGACACGCTTCTGGAACGGATTTATGATATGACGGAAAAAAGGTTCAGAGTCCTGAACCACCTGATCACCAAGAAACCCTGGGATTTTTTCATGTTCGTGGAGATCGGGGTGGACAGGGTGCATCATGCCTTCTGGAAATACATGGATAAAAGCCACCATTTGTATGTCGAAGGAAACCCGTATGAAAACGTCATCGTGGATTACTATAAGAGACTCGACGGCCTGATCGGAGAGCTTCTCTCCAACGTAGGCAAGGACACCACGATCTTGGTGGTTTCCGACCACGGGGCTAAGAGGATGAAGGGGGCCTTTTGCATCAACGAGTGGCTGATCGAACAGGGGGATCTCGTGGTCAAAGAAATACCCACCTCCCCGGTAAGCTTCGATAAGGTGGAGGTGGACTGGTCCCGCTCAAAGGCATGGGGTTGGGGGGGATATTATGCCCGGATCTTTCTCAATGTCGCAGAGCGCGAAGCCCAGGGAGTGGTGAAGATCGAGGACTACAAAAGGGAGAGAGATGCTTTGATCGAGAGGGTGTCCGGGATCAAGGGGCCGAATGGCGAAGCATGGGACACGAAAATCATCAAGCCTCAAAGATATTATCAAGAACTGAACGGGGATTACCCGGACCTGATGATCTATTTCGACGATCTATACTGGCGTTCGGCCGGCACTTTGGGGCACGGCACCAAGTATCTCCTCGAGAACGATACGGGACCCGACGACGCGGTTCACGCCCAGGACGGTATTTACATCCTGTATGACCCGAAAAACAAGTCCAGTGTCCGAAAGGATGCCAATATCCTGGATATCGCGCCGACGATCCTGCATCGAATGGGATTGGCGGTTCCCGGGGATATGCGGGGAAACATCATCGCAAAAGGATAAGGATAAGCTCTTTCTTGTGTTTAATCCGGAATCAAGGCTCAGGAGCTGCGAGTGAAAAAGAAATATTTGGTGACAGGAGGAGCGGGCTTTATCGGATCCCACCTGGTGGAATCCCTCCTCTCCCAGCACCAGGATGTGAGGGTGCTGGATAATTTTCTGACCGGCAAAAGGGAAAATATCGCTGATTTTAAAGATGGGATGGAACTTATCGAGGGAGATATCAGAGATTTCGCCACCTGCAAAAAGGCCCTGGCCGGAGTGGATATCGTATATCATCAGGCTGCCCTGCCCTCTGTTCCCAGGTCGGTCGAGGACCCGCTCTTGACCAACGCAATCAATGTGGACGGGACCTTGAACATGCTCATCGCATCCAGGGAGGCCGGTGTCGAAAAATTCGTGTTTGCCTCGTCATCTTCTGTCTACGGGGATGATCCCGGCCTTCCGAAAAAGGAGGGCCATGAAGGCGTTCCCCTCTCTCCTTATGCGGCAAGCAAAATAGCCGGAGAGAAGTACTGCCAGGTGTTCTATCAGAACTACGGCCTCGACACTGTGAGCCTGAGATACTTCAATATTTTCGGACCCCGGCAGGATCCCCTCTCCCAGTACGCGGCTGTCATCCCCATCTTCATCAGCAAGATCAGCCAAGGGTTGAGTCCGACCATATATGGAGATGGCCAGCAGTCCCGGGATTTCACATTCGTACGAAATGTCGTTCAGGCGAATCTTTTGGCGTCCAGAGCAGAGAATGTATCCGGTGAGATCTTCAACATCGCCTGTGGGGAGAGGATAACGGTCAATGCCCTCTTCGCTATGATCAGAGATCTGCATGATAGGGATATCGAGCCTGTGCATGATAAACCCCGTCAGGGAGATATCCTTCATTCTTTCGCCGATATAACGAAGGGAAAAGAAATGCTAAAATACGAACCGGCCGTTTCTTTCGAAGCTGGCTTGAAGGAAACGATTCTCTGGTTCCGTGGGAGGGAATGAGCGTTGGCAAAACAATTGCTGGATTTAGAAAAAAAAATAATCGAGAAACAGGCGCGCATCGGCGTGATCGGATTGGGGTATGTCGGCCTCCCGTTGGTGAAGACGTTTTTGAATGTGGGTTTCCATGTGACCGGCTTCGATGTCGATAAAAAGAAGGTCGATCTTTTGAACCGGGCGACAAGCTACATCAAGCATGTGACCGGCGAGGATTTGAAGCCGTTTATCCGGGAAAAGAGATTCAAGGCCACAGCCGACTTTAAAAATCTTGCCATGATGGATGCGATCCTCATCTGCGTTCCCACCCCTCTTGACGGTCACCGGAATCCCGATCTGTCTTTTGTCCTGAACACCACCAGGGTGATTGCGGAAAACCTGAATAAAGGGCAGCTGATCGTGCTGGAGAGCACGACTTATCCTGGAACGACCGAGGAAGAAATGCTGCCTCTGCTGGAAGCCAAGGGAGGAAAAGCCGGCAGGGATTTTTATCTGGCCTATTCGCCGGAGAGAGAGAATCCCGGTGACGAGGTCTACACGACATCGCTGATACCCAAGGTGGTCGGCGGAGTGACCCCGGACTGCCGGAAGGTGGCCAAGGCTCTTTACGATGAGATCGTGGTGAAAACGATCCCGGTCAGCTCTCCCCGGGCCGCCGAAGCGACCAAGCTCCTGGAGAACATTTTTCGCTCTGTGAATATCGCCATGGCCAACGAAATGAAGATGATCTTCGAGAGGATGGATATCGATATATGGGAAGTGATCCGGGCCGCTTCCACAAAGCCTTTCGGCTACATGCCGTTTTATCCCGGCCCCGGCTACGGCGGCCACTGCATACCGGTCGATCCTTTCTATTTGACATGGAAAGCGAAAGAAGTGGATTACCCGACAAAATTCATCGAGCTCGCCGGGGAGATCAACACGCTGATGCCGTACTACGTGGTCTCCAAAACGGTGGAAGCACTGAACGAAACGGGGAAATCGATAAAGGGCGCCAAGATTCTGATCCTCGGTATCGCCTACAAAAAAGATGTGGACGATCAAAGGGAATCCCCCTCCCTGAAAATCATAAGCCTTTTGAAAGATAAAGGGGCCAAAGTGTCGTACAATGATCCCTATGTTCCTGAATCTAAAGGGCATAGAGATTATCCGGGCCTGGCTCTGAAATCCATCCCACTGGGCGAAAAGATGTTGAAGCGATTCGATGCGGTGATCATCACGACCGATCACTCGGCCTATGATTACGAGTGGATCGCGAGGAAGTCTTCTCTGGTGATCGATACGAGGAATGCCGTGAAGAAGAAAAGAAAAAATGTCATAAAAGCGTAAAAGGAGCGAGACATGAAGATAGGGATTATCGGGACAGGATATGTCGGGATGGTAACGGCAGTGGGGCTAGCCGAATTGGGCCACGATGTCGTCGGAACGGACGTCGTGCCGGAAAAGATCGCGAAAGCGTCGCAGGGGATCGCTCCCATTTATGAGCCGGGACTGGAAGAGATGTTGAAGTCCAACCTGAAAAAAGGGAACCTTTCCTTCAGTCCCGATCTGATCCAGACCATTTTGTCGGCGGATGTCCTTTTCGTCTGCGTGAATACTCCCCAGAGAGAGGACGGCAGCGCGGATATGAGTTATGTGGAGAGCGTGTCCCGGGATATCGCCCAAAACCTCAACGGCTACAAACTGATCGTCGAAAAGAGCACGGTCCCAGTCCAGACATCCTCGTGGATCAGAAGAACCATCAACCTTTACAAAAAGAAAGACGTGGATTTCGATGTGGCCTCGAATCCGGAGTTTTTGCGGGAAGGATCGGCCGTTTCGGATTTTATGAACCCGGACCGCATCATCATCGGTGTCGAAACGGAGAGGGCGAGGGACATGCTGGTCAAGATCTACGCAAAATACGAGGACCGTATCTTGATCACCAATATCGACACGGCCGAGCTCATCAAGCATGCGTCCAACTCTTTCTTGGCCATGAAAATATCTTTTATCAACCTGATGGCCAACCTGTGCGAGCAGACGGATGCGGATGTGAACCTTGTCGCCAAAGGGATGGGGCTCGACGCCAGGATCGGATCCCGCTTCTTACAGGCCGGCCTCGGATACGGGGGGAGCTGTTTTCCCAAAGATGTCCGGGCCCTGATCAAGATCGGAGAGGACCTGGGAGTCAATCTGGACCTGCTGAAGGAAGTGGATAAGATCAATACAGAGCGGGTGAAGGCTTTTGTCGCCAAAGTGAAAAAGGCCCTCTGGATCCTGAAGGACAAAAAGATCGCGATCCTGGGCCTGGCATTCAAGCCGGAGACAGACGATATCCGCAATGCACCCAGCATTCCCCTCATTCGTGCCCTTCTGGAAGAAGAAGCCATGCTTTCCCTGTACGATCCCAAGGCGGCCGACAACATGAAGACGGTCTTCCCCGAAAACGAGCCCCGAATTCAATACACGTCCTCGCCATTCCAGGCAGTACAGGATGCCAACGCTCTCCTTGTCGTGACAGAATGGGATGAGTTTAAAAATCTTGATTTAAAAAAGATAAAAGAAGTGATGGCCAACCCGATCGTTGTCGACGGACGCAACGTTTTCGATCCCAGGCAGGTCCGGTCAATCGGTTTTGAATACTACTCGGTCGGCCGCAAATAAAGGGATGAGAATACTTGTAACCGGCGCCAGGGGCATGTTGGGAACGGACCTGGTTTGCGTGCTGGAAGAGAAAGGGCACGAGGTGTTTGCGACCGACGTCGAAGAATTGGATATCACGCTTCCGGTTTTTCTCTCCAGGGTAATCGGGGATATCGGCCCTGATGTCGTCGTCAACTGCGCTGCCTATACGAATGTGGATAAAGCCGAAGAGGAACAGGAAGAAGCAAACCGGATAAACGGTCTCGGTGCAAAAAACCTGGCTCTGGTTTGTGAGGACCATAACATCGATCTGTGCCACATCAGCACGGATTATGTGTTCGACGGGACAAAAAAGGGGCCGTACACGCCGGATGACCTTCCCCATCCCATAAATGTTTACGGGAAGTCCAAACTTGCCGGAGAAAAAAACATACGCGAGATCATGAAAAGATATTACATCATCCGGACCAGCTGGCTTTACGGCAAATACGGCAAAAACTTTGTCACCAAGGTTCTGGACCTGGCGAGGAATCAGGGTGATCTGAGGATCGTATCCGACCAGATCGGCTCTCCAACCTGGACCGTGACATTGGCCCGGGTGATCTCGGTTATCATAGGGACCGAAAAATACGGCCTGTATCATGCGACCGACCGGACCGAGGGAGGCATAAGCTGGTATGAGTTCGCCCGGAACATCGTCCAGTTCGCTGGCCTCGATGCCGGGATCACTCCGATCAGAAGCGAAGAATTCCCCCAGAAGGCAGCTCGGCCCAAAAATTCCGTCCTGGACATTGGCGGGATCGAAAAGGAATTTGGGGGAAATCTCCCGTGCTGGGAAGAATCGCTAAAAAGTTTACTTCAGCTTCTGCGTTGAGGCGTGCTATCCGGTCCCCTCTGAGGTTCTCTGGTTCGTTGACCTGGTTGTCGCGGACATGGTATTCTACACGAATCCGGCAATATCGGTTGATATATTTAAAAAATGATTTTTTGAATATGAATAGTCCAGGATAGATGAGGGAGAACATGGAAGAAAATGAAATCGAACTTTTCGATTATTTGAATATCCTTTGGAAAAGAAAATGGTTCATTATCATCCCGACGGTCTTGCTGGTTTTTTTAACCGGGGTTTTCAGCTATATGAGGCCCGTCCGGATGGAAGTCCAGGCCTTGATCCAGCCCAGCAACCTCCTCTATCAGGGGCCCTCCGGGCGCTTGGAGAATATCATGGTCATGGATCCGGAACAGCTCGCCATCCAGATAAACCAGGGATCCTATACCCTGCCTATCGCTGAGAGATTGAGCATGGATCCTGCCGAGATGCCCCATCTCAGAGCGGAAAACCTCCGCTACCCCGATCGTCCGAACTATCTCGCCAGCTCGAATCTTGTCTTCGTTTCCGCGGTCACAGACGAGATTCAAAAAGGCAAGGATGTGATTCGCGAGTTGTTCCAGCTCATTAAGACGGAATTGGATGATAAGATCGAAGTCGAGGTCGCAAGTATCGACAGTAAAATTGCAGAAGCCAGGAGCAGGAAAGAGGGCAAAGAAAAGGAGATCGAAGAAAGCGACAACCAGATCGAGCTCATCAAACTTCAGATCGTCGATAAGCATAATGAGATCAAGATCCAGGGAAACGAGATCAAGAAATTGACGAACAGCATCCAGGAAAAAGATTTGGAGATCGAACTGAAAAAAATAAGCAAAAGCCAAACCAGCAAGTTCATCGCGGCCGAAAAGAAAAAGATAGCTATTGCAGACGATCGGATCCAAGAGATCGGAGAGGAGAGGAAAGTGGTCAAACAGAGGATCGATGAGCTCTACCAGCAGCAGAAGAAGGCGCTGTCTCAGCAGAAAAGCGAGGGAGAGGCTATCGGAATGCTCCTTTATTCGAACGAGATCCAGAAGAATTTGCAGTATTATAACGAGCTGGGAAAGAGTGCCAGTGATTTAAAAATCGAAAATGAAGACAGAATTCTTTCCATAGAGAGCAGCCTGGAGGTTTTGAAACAGCTCGATAAGGAGATCGAACTTATCGAGGGGGGAAAAGCGTCAATCCATGCAGACATAGCCAATATCGAAACAGGAATATCAAGCATAAAGAATGAAATAGAAAAGATCAAAAACACCATAGACGCCGTTCTGATTCAGAAAGAAAAGAAAAAAATCGAGATCGTCGCCATCGAGAGCAATATCGATTTGCTGGAGGGGCAGAAAGCCCGGGTCTCATTCGCACAGCTGGTCAAGGAACCTCAACCGGTTCAATTTAGCGGGAATCCTGTGCTGCTAAACGTGTTTATAACAGGTGTCATCAGCGTGATCGTATTCACGTTTCTGGCATTTTTTGTGGATTATATCGCCCGTCACAAAAAAGCGTCTTCCTAGAGGACGGCCAAAATCGCGAAAAGTAATACGGGTTCAGGATCCGGTATACGAGTCGCACCTGTAATCACAGCCTGCAAGACCGCACCCATTGAAGTTTTCGGCCGGGCTCACGATGCTGCCTCCTCCTTTGCAGACTGTGAGAACGGCCTCTTCGGGCTTTGTTCTAGTTAAGACTACGAGCTCCGGTTTTTTCCAAGTTTTTGTCTTCATGTCGAACCTCCTGGACTCTTGATCGCCTGTAATTTGGAAAGAAATTACCGCAATTTTTTTTTATTGTCAAGTAATATCATGTAAACAATAAAATATATCATTAAAGTAGGGATTGGAGGGGAATGAATTCGCGCCACATCGCACCGATTGCTTTTTGTCGGTCGATTGGATATATATGGAGGGCCATGAGTGCGGAATCCATGAATGATTTCATAATTCAATGTTCCCGCTCGGAACTCAAATCCTGGCAGATCACCCGCATCGACAAGATCCTGCGCTCGGGCATAAACTGGAGATCGGTCCTCGACCGGGCGGCCTATGAAGGAGTCTTGCCTCTTTTTTCCCGGAATCTGAAAAGTTTTCGTGACAGGATTCCGGAGACGCTGTCGAGGCAGATGAAAAACGCCTACCTGGCGAACCTGGCAAGAAATTCCCGCCTTTTCCATAAGCTCGTTCCCCTGCTTCGTGCGTTCGACCGTGGAGGATTGCGGGCAGTCCTTACGAGGGGGGGGAGGCTTGCCGAAACGGTCTATCATGATTGGGGATTGAGATATTTTGTGGATATCGATTTTATGGTTCATCCCGGAGAGACGAAGTTGCTGGTGGAAGTTCTCGAACAGCAGGGGTACTGGGAAAACTCCCATGCCAGTCGATTTCCCGGAGAGGATGTCCGGGAACTGGCATGGATCATGGAGACCGGATTTCATAAGGATGATCTGATTCTCGATTTTCATTTCAACTTTCCGGGCATCGAGATCCCCCTGGATGCGGATGTGGGGATCTGGGATCATATCCAGAGCCTGGATTTTTTCGGCATACCCGCAAAGATCTTTGCACCCGAATATGAATTGTGCCTGCTCTGCCTGCACGGACAGAAACATTGTTATGAACGGTTGATCTGGTTGACGGATATTGCGGAGCTCGCAGCGCTTCCGGAGATCGACTGGCAGAAATTCGTGGATATTTGCAGGGCCCTGGAAATTTCGGCTCAAGTTTATTATGGTTTTTACCTTGTGAACATGTTATGGTCTGACACGATTTCCATGGACGTGATAAAGAACCTCGAACCCGGACGGATCAGAAAAAAAATATTGTCCGTGATTTGGCCCAGTAATAAGGTGCTGGCACGACAGATCAATACCGAACAGATCGGGCATGCTTCTTTTATATTTTTATTCGGTTCGGTGAAAAGGCTAGGTTTGAAATTCAAAACCCTTCTATCCATCGCGTTCCCTCCCCGCGGATACATGTCGTTTTTCTACAAAGTCCCGAAAAACTCGATAAAAATATACCTTCACTATTTTTGGAGGATATTCAGGCCCCTCCCGTTGTTGTTCAGGGCGCTGCTAAGGATATGATGCATTCCGATACAGCGATACTCCTGGAAAATATCGGTAAGCACTACCCTGTCGTCAGGGGCTACAGGGAGCTTTTGCTGCATCCCTTCAGGAAAAAGACGGTCAGGGCCCTGGATGGTGTGGATCTCGAGGTCAAAAAAGGCCAGTGTTTCTGCTTGCTGGGCCCGAACGGAGCCGGAAAGACCACTCTCATCAAGATCCTGTCCACCCTCGTTCTCCCCGACCGGGGAAATGCCTATGTCGATGGATTCCACGTCGAGAAAGAAGCGAAAAAAGTCAAATCTTCCATCGGTTTCGCCATAAACGAAGAAAGGAGTTTTTACTGGCGTCTCACGGGACGTCAGAACTTGGAGTTCTTTGCCGCTCTCGATAACATCCCTCGTTCACAGATTAAACGAAGGATCGATGAGGTTCTGTCCCTGACGAATTTGGCAGATTTCGTCGATATGAGGCTGAACACGTATTCCACCGGGATGCGACAGATGATGGCCTTTGCCCGGGCTTTGATCACGGATGCCCAGGTGGTCTTTGTCGACGAGCCTACCAGAAGTCTGGACCCGCAAGCAGCAGAAAAGATCCGGAAATTTCTGAGAGAAGAAATGGTGGAGAGACAGAAGAGAACGGTGTTCTGGGCTACGCATAACCTGAGCGAGGCTGAACATTACTGCCATGAACTGGCCATCATCCAGAAGGGGAAGATCCGGGTCAAGGGGACCGTGAAGGATTTGACCGGAGACGGGAAAGTTCCTCTCGAGGATGTTTACAAGAAGGCGGCCGGAGGCGGATGAGATAACATGTTTATTGCGAAGCTCTACGCCTTTTTAAAGCGGGATTTGATAAATGCCGCCAGTTATAAATTCGCCTTTTTTTCTTCTTTCCTGGGCATATTCACTTCATCGGCGACGATGTTTTTTGTTTCCAAGCTGATTTCTGGGGGGAGCGGCTCGCTGCTGGAATCTTACGGCGGGGATTATTTCGCTTTCGTCATCATCGGCATAGCCTTTTCCGGCTTTTTCGGGATTTTGCAGGGGGGACTTCCGGGAATAATACGGAATGCACAGGTAACCGGCACTCTGGAAGCGCTTCTCGTCACCCAGACTTCCGTCCCCACCCTGCTTGTCGGGTCTTCCCTGTATTCCTTTTTTTACACCATGTTGACGACCTTATTTCATCTGGGCCTGGCAATTCTGGTCTTCGGCATGAAACTGGGGCACATCAACTGGTTGGGGGGGATACTGACATTTCTCCTGACATCTCTCTGTTTTTTGAGCATCGGCATTTTGTCCTCCAGCTTTATCATGGTCTACAAAATGGGGAATCCTTTTACCTGGGTATTCGGCAGTGTCTCCGGACTGCTCGGCGGGGTGTTCTTTCCGATCGCCGTGCTTCCCGATTGGATCAGATGGGTGTCTTACATTCTGCCCATCACGCATTCCCTGGAGGGGATGAGACGAAGCCTGCTCAGCTCGTCCTCCTTTTCGGAAATACTGCCCAACATCATGGCCCTGGGAATATTCGCGTCGATCCTATTCCCCCTGAGCCTGGTTGTGTTTCGTTTGGCATTGAGGAAGGCGAAGAGGGATGGCACGCTCATCCACTACTGATCTCCTGGGTTATTTATAAAATCTGCCGATCTTTCATCACTTCTTTCAGAAGCTAAAAATATTTATTTTTTATCAAAACATCGGCAGATTTTCCCCTCCGGGCGCGCCGATCTCACAGCATCGGCTTCGTTGCAGCCCCCTCGCGGTATACATATACAGCTTCGAGGGCTGCTTCCTTGCCGCTGCAGCGACCTCGACCCGTAAATAACCCAGGGGCCTGGGTTATCTATAAAAATACCGATCTTCCATCACTTCTTTCAGAAGTTTAAAATTAAATTTTTGGTTCTCTTCCATTTTGTGTGGTAGATCACGATGAAAAGACGGGTGGCGCGGCTGGAGGGGCCCCCCGTCCGCCCACAGCGGAAGGGTGCCCACTGGTAAAAAACCCACACAAAATGGAAGGGGTCCACATGCTCACATTCATGTGAAGGCTTGACTTTATAAAAATGAATCCGCTAAAGT
>Ga0180437_10003223_pt1 | contig 24587 bp, 21 predicted proteins | sample SS_ome_4_FD_132410 | JGI IMG/M metagenome (GOLD analysis project Ga0180437, IMG submission 132410) | Hypersaline lake sediment archaeal communities from the Salton Sea, California, USA - SS_3_D_1 metaG | ecosystem: Environmental > Aquatic > Non-marine Saline and Alkaline > Hypersaline >... | reverse complement strand
TATACAAAAAATGTAAATATAGGAAAGATTTGCAAGGGGAAGATATACCTTTTTGTAAGAATATAAAAAAATTAAATTATAAATTATATTGTGATACCAGTATAAAACTGGCTCATTGTATGACTTTAGAATTGTTAGAAAATTACAAAAAAGGTAAGTTTACATATTAATTTCAAAATTATGCTTGTATTTTTATAAGTTTTTTAATATAATTTTGTCATAAAAAAGGAAAAAGCATATCTCCCCAGATATACTGACTTAATCCTTATTATTAAACTTTAAAAAATTTATACCACACTAGTCAACCTCACTTGACTTAAACCGCCGTTATTAGCGTTTTATGGAAGTATTTTACCACGTACCTTTGAAATTGTCAATGCAAACATACAATAAACATAAAAACAAAGGAGCAAAACTAATGAGAAAAGTAGAAGAAAATAATTTAATCGAAAGTTCGTATGTAGTCTACAAAGGAAATGATTTGATATCAGCTAAGAGTGATGCTATGACAGCATTAGAAAGCAAGTTACTATTGACAGCATTAAGCAAATGCGACTCTAGTCCTGAAAGTATTGATACTATTCGTTTTGATGTAATTGAATATTGCAAATTAGCTAACATAAAGTCCGAGGGAACATATGATAAGATTGCAAGAGCTTGTCAGAATTTAGTGAGGAAAGGTGTGTTTCTCAAATTGACAGGTACAAAAGAAAAGAATTATAGTTGGGTATCTGATTCAGAATCAGAATATGGTGAAGTAGCTATAACCATAAATCCAACTATAAAACCTCTTATAAGCTTTCGCAAAAACGTACCTTATACAAAATTTTTATTAAGCAATATTTTACGTATGAACAGTAAACATTCTATCAGACTTTATGAAATTTTGAAACAATATGAGCAAAAAAAAATAAGAACAATTGCATTACAAGAATTAAAAGACATTATGGGATTAAGTAAACAATATAAAACATATAAACCGTTTAGGATAAAGGTCTTGGAAGTTGCATGTACTGAGATAAACAAAGTATCGGATATTAAAGTATCTTTCACTCCAATCAAGACAGGTAGACGAGTTACAGAAATTAAGTTTACAATAACTTCTAAATTAGAAATAAGTGAATATGCTGGCATAGATAAAGCAAGATTAATTAATAAGCTATTGAGTAATGTTAGTATAAAACATGGATATTTACTTAATAAGTCAATATTGACATCTTATCACAGAATTGTATTAATTGACCTAATTAAATCTATCGAACATGGTTTTACTTGCGAAGTCAAAAGTGAAGGGTTTTTCTATAATCTGCTAAAACTAATTAAGGAAAAGTACAGCTTAGAAGACCAAGAAGATTACTAAATTTTACATATATGAAATAGTATGGCTTTTAACGAGTCATATTTTTTTTTGCACGTTTTCTGTGGATATCATGTGGGTGATTCTGTGGATAACTCCACCTCAAATGGCAACCTTTAATTTGCTGTTCATATTCTCTGGTAGTATATGTAATTTATTTTTTCAATTTCTGTGGATATCCTGTGGATAACCTGTGGATAACCTGTGGATAAATTCACCCGATCGGTATCCCTATTCACCCGATTGGTACCCCTTATTCACCCGATCGGTATCCCTTTAGCTTCTGGAGGTCAACTCTCCGTTAGCCTCTCAGCCTCGGAAAACAAAGATAACTTGTTATCTTATGTTATTAATATTATTAGATGGGAAAAAGAGTTTACATAATATTTTCAAGTCGTGTACATTTACATACCAAATATTTCCATTCTGACACTTTTAAAAATAAGCCTTTTAAATACCTTTTAAATCAATTTCATATACCTACAGGTAAATTTATATTCAAAGCATATATCAATTAATTCTAGACCTATTTCTGATGCTCCTAGATGCATTTCTATTCGAAAGAAAACCCCCCGATGTTAGATCACACCTAATTTACATCCTAATTATTTCCAAATTAATTATAAAGCAAGCAAATAAAATAAAATTTGACAAATTATAATAAAATCTGATAATATATTTTTTAATATCTCGTCTTAAAGGGGAATCCAATAATGATAAACAGTCAAGATCGCAATATTGTATTCGTACCACCTATTTGTAACTGGAATTTTCTTAAACAATTACCGCAACAGATGTCAGAGCAATTTGCTAAAAATGGTTATAAAGTAATCTTCTGCAATGAGAGAATTGTAGGCGAACCTAAAATGCAAAATCCAGTAGAGAATGTCTATGTGTTTGCAAATGCAGAACACGCATTATCTTATATAAGACAAAACGATATAAAGATAGACATAATCTATAATTCAGCAGCAAAGAATTACAAATTTGTAGATGCTTTAAAGCCTAGAGTAACTATTTATCATAGTTGTGATTCATTTGACGAATGGAAGAAACTTGAGAACTTTATGATATCAAGAGCAGATATAATTCTCTGTACTTCAGAGTTTTTATATAATATAAGAAATGGTCAACACCCAAATGCACACCTAGTCAGAAATGGTTGCAACGAAGCCATGATTAATGCGTCTTACTACAAAGAAGAAAAACTTAAATTTATACAAAAGCCTATTTGTGTTTTCTCAGGTGCAATAGGTAATTGGGTTGCAACCTATCTGATTAGGAACACAGCTAAACACTTTTACACAACAATAATTGGTGTAGAGTTTGGTAAGACTGTTCCAGACAACTGTATGTTCTTTAAGGCTGTTGAACATAAAAGAATGATTGATTTTCTAAACAATATGGACATAGGTTTGCTACCATTTGTAACCAAAAAGGAAGTAACTCAAGCAGCGAATCCTATAAAACTATGGGAATATCTAGCTTGCGGATTACCAGTAATTGCTACAGACTGGGCAGAAACGAATAGAGAAGAATTAAAGGATGTAGTTTTAGTAGCAAAGACTGACGATGAATATGTCGAATTGATACAAGAGTACAATTCTTTCAGTGAAGACAAACAATTAGAAATAAAAAATAAATGCTATGAAGTAGCAAGAAATAACACGTGGGAGTCAAGATTTAAAGATTTGCAAAAAGCACTAGATGAACTAGGAGGAGTCTAAATGAAAGCTTCTGATGTTAGAGTTTTATTATTAAATCCAGTTCCAAGCTTGATCAAATATGGAATTAAATGGGGTTTTGATAAATGTGGATGTTACACATATCTGATGGAAGGTGACGATCAAGTTTATTTGTTAAGACAAGAACAGGATAGAAATCTAGCTTTAAGAAGAATTGAAAAAGCTATTATTACTCATGATATAAATCTTTTATTTTGTGAAGGCTATGCAAATATGCCTATAGCAGAGATCTCAGAGATATGTAAGAGACACAATGTAAAGTTTCATTGGTGGGCAATAGAAGATCCAGTAACTCCAAACATAGGCGAAAATGTAGTAAAACAAAAATTAGTAGATTATATTTGGACAACAACAGTAGAGTTTATAAATAAATATAAAACACTTGGAATACCTAGCGATTTGCTAATGTTTGCTTGCAATCCAGACTTCCATAAACCAGTAATTGGAGAAGATAGATTTAAACATGATATATCCGTAATTGGAACTAACTATTCTAATAGATTTGACAAGACTAAAGAGTTTATATTTCCTCTGATACAAAGAGATTACGATATAATGATCTATGGTCAATGGTGGATGAAGAAGGAACAAAAGGTAAATCTAATAGAATTTAAAGATAAAGGAATTTATTGGCAAGAAGATGGATATATACAATTGCCTTATGAGTGGTTGCCTATAGTTATAAATAGTTCAAAAATCATGTTTGGTTTAAATTGTAGCGATAAGAGTACTACACAGACAAGTTGTAGACCATACGAAACACTAGCATCAAGTGGAGAATCTGTTTATGTAGCATATTATACACCTGCTCAAAATTATTTATTTAAAGATTACATTGTTCAAGCACACACAGGTAGAGAAATGCTAGATAAGGTAGATGATGTTTTAACTTGGTCAGATGCTAAAAGACGTGCTATGGCTCAAGAAGCAAGAAACTATGTAGTGTCAAATCACACATATGAAAGTAGAGCAAAGCAAATAATTAAAGTAATCTTGGAAGGTGATTAGATGAAAAGAATTAAATTAATATCTGGTACAATACGTCCTTATGTATTTAACCATAATTATTCACACTGAAAAAGCAAAGCTAAAGATATGTCTAGAATAGATGTAACTGTAGCAGTCAATACAAGTGCACAAGTAGATGAAATAAAGAGAGAACATCCAGAAGTAGAAGTAGTTAATATTGGTGAGAATATCGGAATTTGTAAACCAATTTATGAAATCACAAAGAATTTAAAAGGCAATGATAACGATATAGTGATAGCTTTCTTTGATGATGTATTTTGCATTAGCGAATGGGACGAATATCTATATGAACAATTTGAAGATTTTTCTGGAGCAGTAATGATAAATGATGGTGTACAACATCCAGATCCAAAAAATGCACCATTGTTAGTTGCGGTTACTATGCCAGTAATGGACATGGCTACACTGAAAAGACTTAATAGAATAATATTTAATCCAACATATGCTCACTATTATGCTGACAATGAACTGTACTCAAACTTAGAAGAGATGGGATTGCTAAAAGATAATAGGGTACATGACAAAACAACATTTTTACACAAACATTTTAACAAAGTAGACGAAGTAAGATCTGATGAACATGATCAAAGAGTAGTGGACAAATGTGCAATTCCAGATAGGGAAATATACAAGATAAGAAAGAAATATCCCTTAGAAGAAAGACTAAAGTTAAAATCAGACTATAGAGATGGTGATAAAATGAAAATATTGATTGTTTGTGATAGATTAGAAATAAGAGGCGGTTTAGAAACGCATGTGGCAACACTAGCCAAAGCGTGGGCAAAAAAAGATGATGTATTAGTTTATGCAAATGCAATTAGTAAGAAATATCAATTAGATCTAGCTTCTTGTAGTCTATTAAATGGATATAGTGATAAACATGATGATTATATTATTGATAATTATAAGCCAGATATTATTATTGGACATCCATTTTCTGGAATAGATTTAGCCACAAAGCTATTAGCAAAACTTGACAATGCAAAGATGTACTCTGTAATGCATGGTGACTACACTACAGGATTGAGTAAAGAGGCTATATCAAACACTAAGAAAGTTATTTGTGTATCTCATACAGCTTATATAGCTAATCGTAAGATAGTACCAGAAGATAAACTGAAGATTATTTATAATGGTGTGAATATAAAGGACTTCTATCCTACAAAGAAACACATGGTACTCAATAAAAATCTTGGATTCAACAACAGGTTCAAAACTATAGTTGCTATAACAAGATTACAAGATGGAAAAGAAATTCCAGTTAAACAATTATTACAAATATTAACTCCGTTGGCAAATAGACTAGCTGGTCTTAATGTTGCAATAGTTGGTGGGGGAAGTCAATTAGATTTAATAAAAGAACTAGCAGAACAAGTACCGAAAAGTCCTAACTTGAATCTACAAATCACTGGTGAGAAAAATAATGTTAGATCATATATGAATTTAGCAGATATAGTACTAGGTTGTGATAGAGTTGCAATAGAGTCAATACTTTGTAACAAGAACGTGTTTTATATGGGATTAGGTCAATGGAAAGGTTTGATTAAGAACGATAATTACAATGACTTAATATTTACAAAAAATGGATTTGAAGACTATACCAACGATGAATTAGTTAGACATCTTACATGGATGTTGATGCACAAAAAAGAGATTGATAAGTATACCAATAAACTTATGGAAATAATAACCAATATATGCGATAATAAGATTGTAGCACAAAAATATATAGATACTTTTAATGAGGAACTAATACATGGACAAAAAGATTAAACTAATCACAGCTACCGTAAGACCTGCAATGTTTGCAAGTAACATGAATGAGTGGAAGATACAATGTGAAGATTGGAACAATGTAGATCTAACAGTGGCGGTAAATACACTAGAAGAAAAATTACTGATAGAAGAAATGTTTGAAGAAGCAAAAGTTATAGCAATTGGAGATAATATAGGTGTGGTAAAACCAATATTTGAGATAACTAAAACTTTAGACATAAGTGATGATGACATACTTTTAGCAATGTTTGATGATGTTGCATGCATCAAAAACTGGGATGTATATATCAAAAGTCAATTTGAAGATTATACAGGATCTATATTGCTTAATGATGGAATTCAAGACCCGATTACTAGGGGATTAATAGCAATAACAATGCCTATTATGGATGGAAGAACACTTAAGAAGTTGAATAGAATTATATATCATCCAGAATATATGCACTATTACGCTGATAATGAGGTTTATAGTAATTTGTTGGAGCTAGGTTTAATTAAAGACATAAGAAGAGATGATGTGACTACGTTCCAGCACTTACACTATTATGGAGTTAATCGAAGAAAAGCTGACAGTATAGATCATGAGATTATAGCCAAGTGTGGAAGTCCAGATAGGGCAATATTTGATAAGAGAATGAAACTATCTGTTAAGGAAAGGTTGGTTATTTAAATGGATAATATTTACTTTTGTCAGTTTTCAAGTCTCGTTGGAGATAATGTCTTTCTTCCATACTCTGTAGGTACAATAATATCATATATAAATACAAATAAAGTCATTAGAGACAAGTACAATATTGACATAATGTTTTTAAAAGAAGATGATATTATTAAGAAGTTTGACGATCCTAAACTAGTATTTATATCTGTATATATATGGAATTTTAAATACAGCATGGATATTGCTAAAATGATTAAAGATAAATATAGTGACTGTAGAATCGTGTTAGGTGGGCATCACGTACCATATTACAGTTTTAATTTTTTCAAACAATATCCATTCATTGACATATTAGTACATGGAGAAGGCGAGAAAGTAACAGAAGACATTTTGATGGGCAAATGTAAATACACTATTAATAACATATCTTTTAATAAAGAACTTAAGAGTGTTGATACTAGGAAAGTTTATAATAATTGTAATTTATTTGATATACCGAGTCCTTATTTGACTGGAGTATTTGACAAAATATTAAAAATGCCTTATAATTTTACAGCTTCACTAGAAACAAATAGAGGTTGTCCGTATGGTTGTGCTTATTGTGATTGGGGATCAACTCTAACAAGCGAAAAGAAGTTAAGGTTCTTTGATCAAGATAGGGTTTTAAAAGAAATAGAATGGTTTGGAAAAAATAATATTGAGTTTGTTTTTGGAACAGATTCAAATTTTGGCATTATAGAAAAAGATATGGACTGGATAGACAAGATAATTGAGACAAAAAAGAAATATGGATATCCACAAAAATTCAGAGTTTGCTATGCTAAGAATAGCAACGAAAGGATATTTAATATGAATATGAAACTAAATAAACATGATATAAGTAAAGGTGCCACATTGTCATTTCAAACATTGAATAAAGAATCAGAAAAGGCAGTTGGAAGAATAAATATGTCTATAGATGATTATGGAAAATATATAAAAAAATACAATGATAATAAAATTCCAACTTACACTGAAATGATTATAGGACTTCCAGAAGAGACTTATGATACTTTTTGTAATGGATTATGCCTATTGCTTGAGCATGAACAGCATCACTCAATTGTCGTTTATTATTGTCAAATTTATCCTAATAGTAAGATAAATACAGATGCATTTAGGAAAGAATATGGCATTGAATCAATTAAGATTCCAATGTACCCAACACACACACGAATACAATCAATGGATGATGTTGATGAAGAAGAAATTATTATAGCTACAAATAAAACAAATAAAAAAGAATGGGTTGACACATGCCTGTTTTCATGGGCGGTACAAGCCTTTCATTGTCTTTCTATAACCTCATTGATGGCAAGATATTTGAGAAAAAAGAAAGGTATTAGCTATAGAGTATTTTACAATAGATTATTAGATTTTGCTCAGAAACATCCGAAATCTATAATTGGAAGAGAATACCATAAGGTTAAACGGATATATGAAGAAGTACAAAATGGACAAGGTTTCTATTATATAAATAGACCTTATGGAGATTTAAATTGGACTATAGAAGAAGGAAGTTTCTTGAGTTTTATATTAGATATAGACAAGGTTTACTCGGAATTGATCGATATTTATAGTGATATAGATGAACATATAGTTACTTCATTAGCAATAGCAAACAGATATTTGTTAAAGCAACCAATGAATAATCCAATATTAACTAATGATGAAAACATGAAAGACATATTAGAATTTGCTGGTATAGATCCAAGTCATGAGCAATATAGACTTATTAACATTGAAGGATATAATGGTTTAGAAGATTATGCTCATAAAACAGTGTGGTATGGACGTAAAGGTGGACAGTTCTTGTATGATGACAAAAATATAGAAGGAAGGGAAAGAGTTGTATGCAAAAAAGCAAACTCATGGTCTTAGAAGATTGTAAAGAAGAGCGCGATTATTATTTGAGAATTTGTTTCGATTATGGATATGAGCAGACTATTGTAAATACGTGATCTAAATGTAAGGAAATTAGAAAAGAAATCTTATGAAAATTAGAAAGTAGCAATGATCGATATCATCATATCTTCTCCTCTGGTGTTGATTTGTTGATTGATTTAAACAAACTTGTTTTAGTCAATTTAACTGAGACTGATGAATCGTATTAGACATAGGTGATCAAATGAATAATGAAGAACTAATCAGAGAGATTTATATGAAAATGATACATACAAATCAAATGTTAGATGAAAACAAGTTTACAGACGAGGAAATAGATTTTATTAAGGAACTTGAATAAGCATAGGAGAATTGAATATGAAAATAGACGTAATAATTATAGGTATAGGAAGAGTTGGATTACCTTTAGGTTTAAGTCTATCTAAGAATGGTGTAAAATGTATAGGAGTAGATATAGACAAATATACTATTGATTCTGTTAATAACAAAGAAATGCCATTCATGGAAAAAGGATATGATGAAATTATTAAGGATGTTGATTTCAAGGCTACTAGTGATTATAGGTTAATAGCTAAAGCAAGCAACATAATTATAACAGTAGGCACTCCACTCTTACAGCACATCGAGATAGATTTATCTTACATTAAAGAAGTAATCAACAATATTATCCCACATTTGCAAAAATATCAAAACATTATTCTACGAAGCACAGTAGCTCCAGAAACAACAGCATTTATAAAGAAATATATTGAGAAAGAAACTGAATTTAAAATAGGAAAAGATCTCTATTTATCATTCTGTCCAGAAAGAATAGCTGAAGGAAAAGCGCTTAAAGAACTAGAACAACTACCTCAAATAATTGGATCTGAAGATGATGTAAGTTTCAAAAAAGCAAAAGATGTATTTAAGAATTTGACAAAAGAAATATTTCAAGTTACATACAATGAAGCTGAATTAGTAAAATTGTTTTGTAATGTAAGCAGATATATGCAGTTTTCTACTGTAAATTATCTTGCTATAATAGCAGAGTCGTATAGTTGTGATATTCACAAACTGCTAACAATAATTAATACCGATTATCCAAGACCGATATATGGAAAAGTAGGAGCAACAGCAGGAACATGTTTAAGAAAAGACTGGGGAATGATAAATGAAGATATCCCTTATGCTGACTTATTACTATCTGCATATAAGATAAATGAATATATTCCAAGGTTTTTAGTTAAACAGACTAAGCTACACATAGATACATTCGAAGACAAAGAAGTAGCAATTCTAGGCTATGCATTCAAAAAAGATTGTGATGATATCCGCGATTCTCTATCGCCTAAACTTGTTCGATACCTTGAACGAGAGGTTCCAAAAAAGATTTATATTAATGACCCACATGTAACTAGTAAATTTGAAAATGACTATGCAAATGAATCTGTTAAGAAGTTTATCCAAACTGTAGATGTAGTGTATTTATTTATAAACCATGAAGTTTACAAAAAAAGTTTTGAAAAGATTTATTCTATGGTTAAAAAAGATTGTTTATTTATTGATTTGTGGAATGTTTCAGGTAGGAATAAAATATTTTTTAGAAAGGGATAGAGATGAAGAATATATTAATTACAGGAGCAGCAGGATTTATTGGTTACCATCTTGCTAAATCATTTATTGATGATAAAAACATTAGATTGTTTTTGATTGACGATTTCTCTAGAGGAAAGAATGATGTATATTTAAAAGAATTGTGTGATAGAAAGAATGTTGAATTTTATGAGATAGATTTAACAAATCCAGATGATTATATTACCTTAGAAGAACATATGGAACATAATGAAATAGAAGGATTTGATTGCATATATCATCTAGCAGCAGTGAATGGAACTAAAAATTTCTATAAATATCCAGAGCGTGTTTTGACTGTAAATATACTGTCATGTATTAACTTGTTAAATTGGTTAACTTATGATAGATGTAAGAAGATTGTATTTACTTCTAGTTGCGAAACGTATTATGGAACTATTAATAGATTTTCTAAATATGAAGAAATGATTCCAACAAATGAAGAAATTCCTCTAACAATAGATGATATCTATAATAGAAGGTGTTCTTATGCAATTAGTAAGATTACTGGAGAAAGTCTATTTAATGTACGTTGTATAGATAAAAAGATCAAGTACAATATAGTAAGATATCACAATGTATATGGAGAAAGAATGGGAGATACACATGTAATTCCAGAGTTGATAGATAGAATAGAAAAAAGTAAAGATGAATTAGAAGTTTATGGAGATCAGACTAGATCATTTATGTATGTAGAAGATGCAGTTAGAGACACACGTTTGGTTGGTGAATCTGATTTTAATGGAGAAATATTTAACATAGGTGTAGAAGAAGAAACAAAGATATATAAGATAGCAAAAGACTTAGTTCAATTGTCAGGTAAAGATTTAAAACTGGAAATGTATAATGCTCCAGAGGGATCAGTATCTAGAAGATGTCCAGACATGAGCAAGTTTAAAGAATATTTCGGGAGACAAAAATATATTCCATTTAGTTATGGATTATTAAAAACTTACATTTGGTATAAAGGAGACAGATAGCAATGGAAAATGTAACAGAAGAAGCAAAATTAGATGTAGCAGAAGGAATAGGTATAAAGCCAGAAGATTTAATAGCAATAGATCCAAAAGAACGTCCACCAGCAAGTCTTAAATTAGCAGCAGAAGGTAAGATTATATTTGAAATAGAGTTTGATGATAGAATGTATGATGATAAAAGAGACTTTAAAGTGTTTAAACTTTTTGAGGAACTTTATAATTTAGAAGGTGGCAAAGAAATATTTGAGAAATATGAAGCAAAATTAGATGTAGAATAGGAGTGGTACAATGAAGTTTGAAAAACGGAACTGTATATTCCCATCTCAAAAATATAACGATCATTATGTAGATGATATGATAGCAGCAATTAAAGCGAAAGAACCTTATTCATGAATAAGGTTTGGTGATGGTGAAATAGTATTTCTAGAACAAGAATACGTTAGACCAGTAAATCAAATAAGAAAATCAGTAGGATGAAGTGCTAGTACGAATTATTGTGGCGCATCAATTCCAAATATAGACCTTAGAGATAGAATGGTGGAAGCTTTAGGAAAATCAACTCTTGTTGGAATGTTCCAAGGTGATCCACCAATGATGAAATGTTTAGAGAAGATTAATGTTTATCCAGAAAATATCTGTTATGCTTTTGACAATGTGTTCCTTCCAATGAATGCATACTTTGTTAATAATATCCTTCTTAAAAATAAACTACTGTTCGTAGGCAGAGAATCTAACTTTTATAAGAAAAAGTTTAAAGAAGTTTTAGGTGTAGATGCAGTTGGCACAGTCCAAATAAATAGTTATGCAGATATAGATAAATGTATGGATGAAATGTGTAAGTATGAATATGATGTAGCGCTTGTAAGTGCTGGTGTAAATGCGAATGTCATTTGCTATGAAATGACTAAAAAATTAAATCGTGTTTTCCTAGATATGGGACATGCGTGAGATAATGCTTTCCATCAGCCACCTAATTATAAAGAGTATTGGTTAATACCAGCATGGCAAGAAGGTAAGGCTTACTTGGCAAATGAAAAAGTTATTTATAATGATGATCTATATTTCAATAATTCAGGCACATCTATAACTACAAATCCCTCGGAGGACTTAGAAAGATGGACAAAAGAACAGAATTTATTGCCAGTGCAACTATAGAAAATTATGAAGATATTGTATACAAAGCAATCCATTACTATAATGGGTTCTTAGATTTTGGTCATAAAATAAAAGTAGAAGAAGATATGGCATTAGATACAACTACTGGTGTAGATGAAATGCATTTCTCGGCGATTCTTATATTAATTCAAAACTATTTACTAGGAAAATTTAACATAGAATTAGATATAGATCAATATTCAGAAGATGCGCATAAGCAAAATACAATAAATAAAATGGCAAAATTCATAATGAATAAGGTTGATTTATACATAGAAAAGGATGAAAGTGATGGATTATAGTTTATTAGAGCCAGATTACGATTACATATCATTGTCAGAGTCAGCATATGATTGCTCGCAAAATTTACTTTGTTTATTAGGTGAAGAGATTACTGAATGAAGCGACCTTAAAGACGAAGATAAATATTTTTATGTAAAATTAACTAGATATATTTTAAACAATTTTGAACATGTGGAACCAATACATCTGCATAAGATGTGGTTAAAACATTATAAGTCTACTGGGTGGAAACATTCAGAGTTAACTAGAGTTAAAAGTAAATATCATAAATATTTAAAAAATTGGAGTAACTTAACAGTAAGTCAAAAAATGAAAGATAAAATCTATTTAGCCACAGTGCTTGGATTGAAAGATTTATTTATGGAGGTGTAAAGTGGAAGATAAAAAATATATATATGCATTAGATCTGAGCCTAACAAGTTCTGGATATACAATTGCAGATCATGATTTCAACATAATACAAATAGGTACAATAAGACCAAATCAGAACGAAAGAATAGATCAGAGATTAGAGTACATATGAATCGAATTTCATAATTTAATGAAACTCTACCCTCCAAGTGTAGCTGTCATAGAGAGAACATTCACAAAGTTTAATACAGCAACACAACAGTTATTCAGAGTGCATGGAATTGTAAACCTAGCATTCAAAGGAATTGCACAGTTATATTATTCTCCAAGTACTATTAAAAAAAGTGTGACAGGAATAGGCAGAGCTACAAAGCCAGAAGTAATGAAGAAGATAAAAGAAATATATCCAGATGTACAGTTAGACAATGATGATGAATCAGATAGTCTAGCAATTATGCACCATTACAAAAAAATTGTTAATATAGGAGTGAATAATCTACATGGAACAAATAAGATTGACAACAATAATTAAACAAATAAAAGAAGGTAAAAGCATAGATGACTGTGGTATTGTAGTGTCTAATTATTTACCAATCGCTGAAAAAATATATGCTATAAATGGTTATCAAGATGAAGCTGAAGGAATCGACATTAAAGGAATGGTAGACGGATGTATTAAAATAGTTGATGGTGTAATGGTAGAAGATATGATAAGTAGGCAAATAGCATTTATTGTAAATGTGGTACAACTATATACAAATGTAGACTTAGATGATGATAGTGATGATCATAATGTATTTGATTTGATACAAGAATATGGAATATATAAGTATGTAGTAAATCAATCAATTGAATATGATGTGTATGAATTCGAAACTATGTTAGATAGTGAAATAACGAATTGTATTAAAGTTAAAAATGATCCATTAGTTATATTTATAAGATTCCTAAATGAGATAAAAGAAAAAGTTCCAAGTGAAAAAGTGATGAAAAACCTATTGAAAAAAATGGAGAAACTAGATCTCAGCAAGTTTACAGAATTAAAAGAATTATATAATTTCGTAAAGAAAAAGTAGGTGATTATATGCCAGATATTACTACAGAATCTTTAGGTGGGACTAAAACCGCAATTGAAAATGCAGTAATGGAGGCTATGCTAAAATCTACAAAGTTAAAAGATACACTAAATAGATATGTTGATGAAAATTGGTATAGACCAAGACCAGAAAGTGAATATTATGATAGAACTGGACAACTAAAAGAGTCAGCAGATTTACAATTGAATGAAGATAATAAAAGCGTAGATTTGTTTTTAAATCCAGAAAAGCTGACTCCAAAAAAGTCTGACAATTTATTTAGTAGCTACATGAATTTTAATGGAGATACATCAGCATATGGACGAACTGTATCAGACTGGGTAGTAGATTGAATAGAAGAAGGAAATAAGATGTATGCAGGAAGAAACATTACAAAAGGTGCAGAAGAAAGCATAAAGAGAACAGGTTTAGCAGAGAAAGAAATAGTACGAAACTTAAAAAATATGGGAATAAGCTCTAAGGTAGTCTAGCGACTACTTTTTTTTATTCTTCAAAAGAGTGGTGAAGATATGGCTATAAGAATAAATCTATCTGCTAATGTTTCAAATATTAAACAAATAAGAAAAGATATAGAAGATCAATTAAAAGGAATTAAATTAACAGTAGATGCAGTTGTTAAACAAAGAGAGAAAAGCACTCAAGCAACTAGCAAAAATATAAAAGAAGAAAATAAGGCTTTAAAAGAAAAAGAGAAAGCAATTACTGATTTAATAAAGCAATACAACAATCTAGATGTTAAAAGAAAAGACTTTATAAAATCAGGACAGGACTTATTAAAAGAAGCAAAAAAAGAAAATTTATCAATTCAAAATAAAGGCAAATTAATTAGAGAACTAAGTAAGGCTAGAAAAAAAGAATCAGCAGAAGCAGTAGATAGCATTATAAATCAACATAAAGTTAAAAAAATGGAAACCGTTGATTTTATAAAAAATGGTGAAAAGATATTAGCATCTTTAAAAAGAGAAAATAGTACATTAAAAACACAGACTAAGTTAGTAAATGCATTAGCTCAAGCTAAAAAACAAACAGCATCAAAATCTAAAGCAAAAGAAGTAGATGCAAGCACAAAAGCATTAGAGACACAAATTAGACAATTATTAGCACTAAAAAAACAAGGAGTTCTTTCAGCAAAAGAATTTATACAAGCATCTAAAGGGATTGTAAATGCCAACAAAGCTAACGCGGATAGTGTCAAAGGACTAACTAAACTAGAACAAGCCTATGCTCAATCTTTAAAACAAGTACAAACGGCAAGACAAACAGCTAGTAAATTAAAGCAAAAAGATAGGCAGATAATTAAACAAGCAAATCAAGAACTGAGACAAGAACTGAGACAAGAACAAGCAATAAGAGCATCATTAAATAGGATGAAACAAGCAGCAGTTTCAGGTACAAAAGCCAAAGAAATTTCAAATATTAAGACATTTAATGCCACAGCTAAAAGAACTATTGAATTATATAAGGCAGGTAAAATTGAGGCTAGTGAATATTTAGCAATAACTAAGCAATTAATGAGTCAAAAAGGCAACATGGCTGCAATGGATAACAAAATAGCTGCACAAATGCAAAGCACAAACAAGCAAGCTACAGCAAGTATGCAGCAATTAGAAAGTGGAGCAAAGAAAACTAACAAAGTTATTAAACAACAGACTACGAATGTGCAAGAAGCAAGCAAGGGATTAAAAGGTTACTTATCTAACTTAACTATGATAACTAAAAAATTCTTTGATTGGATAGCAGTAGCAAGTCTTGTATATACACCATTTAGAGTTTTTCAAGATGCAATTCAAACAATAATTGCTATGGACGATGCTTTAACAGATCTTAACAAAGTTGTTGAATTATCAAAAACACAATTAAATGAGATGAGAGAAGCAGCTATTCAGCTTGGTAAAGAGTTTGGTATTACTAGTACTGAGATCATGCGTGGTATGGCTGAGTTTGGTAGAATAGCTAAAATTAAAGAAGACATAATTGAATTAACAAGAGCAGCTACATTAGCAAGTAATGTTACAACATTATCAGCAGATGCAGCAGCTAAGGCAATTACTTCTACAATGATTACATTTGGTAAAGGTGTAGAGGATGCGCAAGGAATAGTCGATAGTTTCAATGAAATTCAGAATAATTTCCGCGTTAGTGCAGAAGATTTAGCAAATTCTATTGGTAAAGTTGGTGCAGCAGCAAGGCAAGCAGGAGTTACGATGGAAGAGCTGGAAGGTTATACAACAGCCATTGTAGCAGCAACAGGAGTCACTGGGAATATTGCAGGAACCGCTTTAGAACTCGAAAGTGAACTGCGAGTAGAGGTTGAAGCTTTAGTGGCATAATACATAAACCACTTCAAAAAACTAAATCTGATTTCTTGGAAATCCTTAACAGGATGACAGGGTCGAAAATATAAGGAGAGTAAAATGAATATAGAATTATATAAAAATAGTGGAATGTACTTTATAATTAATAAAATTAATGGGAAAATTTATGTTGGAATAACAAAAAATTTCAATGAAAGATGGGATAGACATAAGTCTGATTTAATTTTGGGATATAAAAATAGAAAACTAAAAGGATATAAAAAAACATCTAGATATATTAGACATCATCAAATAAATTTACAAATGGAATTTAATAGCTACTATGAAATAATAGGTGAAAAAACTTGAAATATTTATGACTTTAAACCTATATATAAAACAAATGTTAATGATTTTAATATCAATAAATATAAAAAAATAGAAGATGTAATGATATTGAGGTTAAGAGAATATCAAGATGGTTATTACCAAAAGACGAATAGAGAAATTTATTTAAAATATGTTAAAAACATAGAATTAAATCAAGTAAATATGTTTGAAGAAAACAAAGAAAAAATAATTCATATGTACACTATTGAAAATAAAAATGCAACAGAAATATCAAAAACATATAAAACAACATGTGGAACTATCAATAAATATTTAAAGAAATGGAATATTGAGATGAAAACACAATCAGAATTACAAACAGGGTGTAAGACTGATAAATTAAAAGATGAAATTATTGATATGTATTTAAATAAAAAAATGTCTTTGAGAAACATAGGTTTAAAATTAAATTTATCTAAAACAGCTATTGGTAATTTTTTAAGAAGAAATAATATAAAAATACGTAAAAATAAAAATAGTAAGAATGGAAAAGCAACATTTGTTAAATTAAAGAATATTGTTTCAAATGAAATGATTGAATTTGAATCATTAACAAAATGTGGAGAATTTTTAGAAATAAGCAGAGAAACAGTAAAAAAATATTCCAAAAAAAATATTAATTATAAAGGATTTAAAATTATCTTTTCTTAATTACGATGAACGACTGAGCGATTTAGGGGCTTTTAATTAAGCCTATGCGACAGTCTGGACTCACATATAATGAATATCGAATAATAATAATTACAAAAGTGTGAGAGTTGGGGTCGTTGGTATCCAGACCAACTAGGAAGAACCTCGACCGCTACCATAGGTAGTCAGTAGGACATGCGTCCGAAAGTAACAGAACGAAAAAGCATTATTTCCAGAACATACAGAATAGGAACAGAAGGTGAAGCAAGCGCAGGTAAAGTTGAGCAAGCATTAGCAGATGTTGGAGTTGCAGTTAGAGATACCTCTGGTGAGTTTAGAGCTTTTGAAACTATTATGAAAGAGTTGTCTCAAGAGTGGGGAAGTTTAAGTAAAGTAACAAAACAGAATGTATCACAGGCTATGGCTGGCACGTATCACTACTCCCGTTTAATGGCTATGATGGAAAATTTTGGAATGGCAACAGATGCAACTACAAAAGCTTTAAATAGTGAAAATTCTGCATTAGATGAGAACGAAAAGTATTTAGATTCTATATCTGGAAGATTAGGAGTTTTAAGAACTACTATAGAAGAACAGTTTGCAAAAGCAATAGATGTAGATTTAATAAAACAAGTTATAGAATTAGGTACACAATTAGTAGGAACATTTGGGAATTTAAAAACAATAATGATGTCTGTGTTATCAGTATTAGCAATATGGAAAGGTGCTGCAATAGTTAGAGGTATGATAAGTCTAGCACAAGCTATAATGACTACAAACTTAATGCTAGGCAGATATACATTGTTTACAGGAGCAGCAGCAAAGAAAACACTTCACTTAGATATGGTAGTCAAATCATTTTGGAGAACATTACTTGCTAATCCAATTGGAATTGTTATTACAGCAATAACAGCATATATTTTAGTGATGGATTATTTGGAACAAAAAAAGAAAGAGCAAATAGAAAGTTCTAAAGAAGCAATACAAGTAAACAAACAGGAATTAGAATCAATAGCAAAAATAACTCAATATTATAAAGATAACCATACAAAAATAGAAGATGATATAAAAGTCAAACAAGATTTAATCGCAATGCAGGATGAATTAATCGAAAAATTTGGTGAAGAAGCAGTAGCACTAGACTTAGTTAATGGAAAATATCAAGACAATATAGACAAGATGGAAGAATTTAGAAAGGAATCTCTGAAATCTGCATTATCTGAAATAGATGCAACCGATGATGTAAGAGCGGAAAAGTATGCCGAACCTAGTATTGTAACCTATGGATTTGGTAGAGAAAGTGCAAAAATCAGATCAGATTTAGGAGATAGGAATTTAGAGCTTGATGAATATATAGCTAAATTAAAAGAAATACGAAGTGTATTATTGTCAAATAACAAAGAAGAAATGAAGAGTAAATATGGTATTCGATCAAATAAGGAACGTGGTGGAGTACTAAAAGCTATAAAAGAAGAACTAGATGGAATAAATGAAAACATATCTATTCAAAACGAAAAAGAAAAAATAAATATAGAGTTAGCTGAAATAAATGCTTATACACGAAAAAATTTAAACAATGAACAAAAAGAATTTCGAAGTTTGTTACAAGAAAAAATCGAATTTAAATCTTATGATCAATATGAACAGCAACTTAGAAATATTCAAGATATTGTAACAAGTGGGGATTTTAAAAAGGTACAAGCTCAATTCCAAAACATAGACAAAGAAATATCAAATGGAACAATGACTTGGAGACAGTACTTCAAACAAGCTGATAAAATTAAAGATACATTGAAGGATTTCGGTTTAGAACAAGATGATATAAATTCTTTATTTGAATTCCAAACAGGGATAAAAACAGTTGAAATATCAGAGGAACAATTAGACAAACAAATAGAATCCACAAACAAAGCATATGATGGAAGAAAAGAAAGACTAGAGTTGTTAACAACTGCAATGAATGAGTTAAAAGAGTCGGAAGAATTGACTGTAAGTACTACAGAGGAATTACTTAGATTATATCCTACATTAAACATTCAAACAGAGCAGACAGGAAAATTGATAGAAGAACTAAGCAACATATATGAAAAGGTTGAAGATAGTGCTAAGGATAGTTTTACAGCACAAATTAGAGCAAGTAGAGCATTTTATTCAGATATAGTAAACAATCAATCCGATGCATTTGATGAAATAAAAGAGTTTTACGGAGAAGATTTTGAGAATTTTGCTAATTTAGAAGCTCTTAAAACTGACATGCAAAACAAATTGATTAAAGCTAGAACAGATGAAACTTATTTATATTTATTGGAACAAAAGGAAAAAAATGCAGATGCCTTAACAATGGAGCAGAGATTAATACTTAGAGGTAAACAAGAATATCTGAATGAATTAGAAAAGACTCTAGGCGAAGGTCTTACCAAGGTTGAAGGGTTTGAAGAAGATGTTGCCGACAAACTCATGTTTGAAAAAGCAGCAGCAGAATCAGAAAGGTTAGAAAAGGCATTTGATAGCATTACAAGCAAAGCAAAGACATTAGCAAGTGCAATAACTACATTGCAAGATGAAGAAAAATTAAGTTTTGAAACAAAGTTAGATTTAATATCAGAATATGATGAATTAGCAGACGTAATGGATGACAATGCTGCTTTATTGGAAAAATTAAAAGAATTACATAGTAAAGAAGCAAGTGCAGCGAAGAGAGCATTAAGAGCTAAGTTAATGGCAAATCATGAATTTATTAATTCTGTTATAGATTTTAACTCTGAATACTTTAATGGTCTAAGTACTGTATATGGTGATGATATTCTCAATTGGACAGAATACATGAAAGCCAAAAGAGATATAAGCAAAGAAGCTGTAGAAGTAATAGGAAAACAGTGGGGCGAAGATTTACAGAAAAGCTTAGAGGATGTTAGTTCCCAAATTGGAGATGTCTTTACAGACGGACCAGAAGGTGTAGCAAGTGGTGCATTAGCAAGTTCGGATTCAATGAGACAGCTTGAAAGAGTTAAGAATTTAATCTCTACAGAGATACAAGTAAAAGATGAACTTGACAACAAGATAAACAAAATACTAGAAGGCATTAACTTTGAAGACATAGGCTTTACAGATAAACAATTAAACGATAAAGAAAAAGACACTGAAATAACTCTAGTTCAAGCAGACAGATATCTTGAATTGAATGATGCACTAGAACAAGTTAATAAAAAACTAGAAAAAAATAAAATTCTTCAAGAAACAGCAGAAGGCGATTCTTTAATTTCATTATTAGATGAAGAGATAGGACTTTTAAAGCAAAAAGGTACTGCATTAAATAATTTACTAGCAGAACAGAAAAAAGATCGTGCAGATAAAAAGCAGCAATTGAAAGACTTAGGTGTAACATTTAAAGGTGAAAATACTATATTAAAGATTCTTAAACGTAAAGAAGAAGCAGCTAATGCAGCAGCTAAAGCTAGAAGCGAAAATGCGGATAAATTAAAAAAAGAATATGAAGATTTTGAAAAGCTATCTGGTGCATATGGTGACCTTGTAAGTGATATAATCCCTTCAACTCAAAATGCTATAACCTCAATTGGTGCTGAAACAGCAGACGTTATTGAAAAACAAATTGCTGAAAAAGTCAGAGTGTTAACTGAATCATTTGTGGAAATGGATGAAAAAGTAGAACCTTTAGTTAAGAATATAGATAAACTAAATGATAGACTTTCTGATCTGGATGATACTGAATTCGATGAAAAAGAAAAACTTCTTGGAGAAAGAATTGACGAAAATAATCTTTTAATAAAACAATATGAAACTAACTTAGTTGATCTGAAAAGTCAAACATATGACACAAAAGAAGAGACAGATTTATTAAATGAGAAAATAGAAGAACAAGAAGATTTACTTTGGGATGCAAGTCGTGCTACTATAGCTGATACAAAAGCATTAGCGGATAATACTGATGCAAGAAAAGATCACAACAAAGAAATCGCAAGTAAGGCAATTGAAAAATATATTAACCATATAAACAAAAAAACTAAGGAACAAATAGAATTACTTAAAGAACAACAGGACGTTGAAAGTGATCTAGCAGATCTCGAAATTAAAAACAAGAGTGAAAGAATAAAAACATTAGACACTGTAATTAAAGCACAGAAAAAATTAAATGATGAAATAGACAAAAGTAGAGAAAAAGAAGATATAGAAAAAGACTTAGCTAAACAAAAGAAACTAATTGCAAATCTTCAATCTGATAGATCTCTTAAAGTATATAAAGAAGGCGCAGGTTGGATCTGGACAGTAGATAAAACGAAGATAGCTGAAGAACAAGAAAAATTGAAAGAAATGGAGAAGGACTTTGATAAATGGAAAAGAGATACATCTCTAGAGACTAAAGAAGCGGAAAAGAAATCATTGGAAGATGATGTAACAACATATCAAGAAAAACTTGGAGAAAAAATAGAAGCTTTAGAAGGATCTCTAATAGAAATGGGAGATATCATTGAGGATGATGAAAATGTAATCACTAGCTGGAATGGTCTAATGTCAGAATTAAGTAAAGTATCAGATGAGTATTACAGTGAAGATTTGAAAAAGTTGAAGTTGCACTTAGATGATATGGCAAAAGCTTATACAGATGCAGGATTTGATCCAACTACAATGCAAGGTATCACAGAAGGTAAAAATTTAGAATTTGGAAAAGGCACTGAAGAAACTGGTAAGCCTGACGCTGGAACTCAAGACACAGGTAAAGATGATGATACTGATACTGGCATTTCAGATATTCAAATGCTTAGAGATACTGGAATGTTCTCAGGTAACGAAATAGAAGATATGGCAGTCGATGTAATGAAGGAAAATAGTAGAAGTTGGTTGGAAACTAATAATCCAGATGAACGTGATGCTCTAGCTGCTCAAAATGAAAGTGTAGGCGAACAATTAAATTGGAAAAAAGGAGCAGATGGCAAATGGTATAAGCCAGACGGGACAGTAGCATATGAAACTGGTGGAACTGTAGACTATACTGGATTAGCATGGTTGGATGGAAGTAAGAATCGTCCAGAGCGTGTATTATCACCATCTCAAACAGAATCTTTTGATAAATTAGTAGACTATTTACCTAGTATGAACTTAGATAATATTAATAGTACCTCTCAGGATGTGGCAACAGAGATATATAACATTAATATAGATAAGGTACAAACTAATGATGCGAAAGAATTTGTAGATAACTTAAGAAAATTAACATATAACAAAGGAAGGGGGGCATAATATATGGCATTATTTAAACCAAATCAATTAAGTCCTCAAGATTCAACTATAGATGCAACTTTAGAGAACAGGTTTTCATGGCAAACAAATGGTGGAGTGCAAACAGGATATCGAGTTTATATATATAATAATGATACAGGCGTTTTGGCACATGATACTACTCAAGTTAGCAGTCCTAATGAATATTATGACCTACCTGCTTCAACATTATCAAATGGACAAGATTGAAAGTGGTATGTAACAACATCTTCAGGTGCGCAAAGTCAAGATAGTGAATATGAGTTTTTCAATTCTAATCTTACACCAGTCGTTTCATTTACCGCTCCAAATTTTTCAGTAGGATATAAAGAGGTAACAGAAGATTTTCAAGATGATGCAAACTGGACTTTAGGTGTTGGGGATTTAGATGTAAACTATACTAATTACTTAGCTGAATATGGAACACAATCTTTAGACCTATATGATGCAAATGGAAGTAGATATGTCTATATATACAAAGACACTATATTGAATTTAGAAGAATTAGATAATGGCATTCTGCCAGATCAGTTTGAGCTAGTCTTTTATATTACAGTAAAATCTAAGTTAGATACTGGAGGAATGGAATTAAGATTCTATACTGATGGATCTAACTACTATACAGGTACAATTTTAGAAGCTGCTATTACAGATGCTAGTTGGAACTATATAACAATAGCTAAGACTTCATTTGTAGCAACAGGAACTCCAGACTGGGCAACTATTACTAAAGTAGAAGTTGGTTTTAATACAGATCAATTTGGTTTAGCTGTTTATTACCAAGCTATAGAAGCTCAAAAATCTCTAGGTGGAGATGGAGTTATAATTGGAACTCAAGACTATACTTTTGAAATGAATTATGCTCAAGCACAGAATGTCTCAAGTAAGAAATATAAATATATATTATCTGACTCTGATGGTGAAGAGCTTTCGGACACAGGTTGGATATATGATTTTACTCTATCTTATGAAATCACAGGAATGTCAAACAATACAATATATCAAATAGAAGGTTTAGTTGTAAGCCAAAATGAACAAGAATCTACAACAGGTGTCGAAGAGTTCACAATTCAATATGTGAATAACAATGCACTGCCTGAGATAACAGCGACAAACTATGATGCACTTGGATATAACTTAATCGATTGGTCAAATATACAGTTTAGAGAAGCGACATATTCTGGCAGTGGTGATCCTAGCTATGTAACAGGTAAATTTAATTATGGATTAGACTTGCCAGATGGAGAGAATATAGACCTTGGATCTTTAACAACAACAACATGCTATACACTTACAGCGTGGATACAGATGAAACTTGGACATGATGGAGACTTTGCATTAATAGGAACAAATGCTTCAGCAGGATATGACCTTGGAACACAGCGATTTTATTATAACAATGATGGGACTTACACATATTCAGGTGCAATAACACTATATAGTTGGGAAGATTTGAGTGGAGACTGGACAGGATATGCTTCAGACACATGGGCAACATTAGGTGTATCTGGTGGTGATTATATGACTGGATTCTTCTTTTTCGGACTAACATGTGCAGATTATGTAATTAAAAAAGCTAATGAAGTTAGAGTACATTTAGATATAACATAGGAGGTGAAGTAAATGGCAATATCAAGCGTTAAATTTTTAGGAGATACAATAGTAGATAACATCCATGGACAACGAGAAACATTAGAATATGATGATTTAATTGAAGAAGATTTTAGATATTTGATTTCAGGTACTTCATCTGCTCGGATTCCAATAAGTCCAAATAGGCAGTATGGTACTATAGATAGCATTAAGATATCAGATACAAGAATATTAGTAGCATATTATGATAACACAATTGGAAATGTACTACTTAGGATATTTGATAATGAAGGTAATGCAATTTCGGCAAGTACTACTATATCAAATTCAGATGATATAAAAGTTGCATTGGTTGAATTATCAACAAACAGATTTATGGTAGCAAATAGTGAGAGTAGCACAG
>Ga0180437_10003222_pt1 | contig 24590 bp, 16 predicted proteins | sample SS_ome_4_FD_132410 | JGI IMG/M metagenome (GOLD analysis project Ga0180437, IMG submission 132410) | Hypersaline lake sediment archaeal communities from the Salton Sea, California, USA - SS_3_D_1 metaG | ecosystem: Environmental > Aquatic > Non-marine Saline and Alkaline > Hypersaline >... | reverse complement strand
CTGCCTCGATCGATCCCTCCAGATTCTGATTGGTGGCCGAAAGGATCCGCACGTTGACCTTGATCGGATTGTTGGACCCGACGCGAGTGATCTCGCTGTTTTCCAATACTCGCAGCAGCTTGATCTGCGTGGCCATCGGCATGTCGCCCACCTCGTCGAGGAAGAGGGTGCCGCCGTGGGCGTACTCGAACTTGCCGACCCGATCGGCCGAGGCGTCGGTAAACGCCCCCTTCACGTGCCCGAACAGTTCGCTCTCGAGGATGTTCTCGCTCAAGGCCGCACAGTTGAGCGCCACAAAGGGTTTGTTCTTTCGCGGGCTGTTCTGGTGGATGGCCTGGGCCACCAGCTCCTTGCCCGTTCCCGTCTGGCCCTCGATCAGCACGCTGGCGTTGGTCGGGGCAATGCGTTTGAGCTTCTCGATCACGTCGCGCATCTGCGGGCTGTCGCCGACCACGCCCTCGAAGCCGAATCGCTCGTCGAGGCGCCGCTTCAGCTCGAGGTTGGCCCGCCGGAGCCGGGCGTTTTCGGCGGCCCGGGCGGCAATGGCCCGAAGCTGCCCCAGGTCGAGCGGCTTCAAAAGATAGTTGAACGCCCCGCGCTGCATGGCCTCGACCGCCGAGGGGATCGAGCCGTGGCCGGTGATGAGGATCACCTCGGCCTCGGGCTGGTGCTGCTTGGAGCGTTCGAGCACGCCCAGGCCGTCGAGGTCGCTCATCACCAGGTCGGTGATCACCACGTCGAAGGGCTCCTGCTCGACCAGCTCGGCCCCCTCGCGCCCGGAGGTGGCCACGCGGCACTCGAACCCGGCCCCCTCGAGGCCCTCGGCCACCACCTCGGCGTGCTCCCGGTCGTTGTCCACAATCAGCGCCCGGGCGGGCGGGTCGGGGCGTTCGTTGGGCGGCGGGTCCGTCCTTCCGTCGGTCTTCTCTCGCGATGGGCTCATGCGCGTGATGATAGCCGATGGAGGCGCGGTCTTCCAGGACCCGCGTCAGCGTGATGCGCCTTCCCCTGAACCTCCGTCCCCCGGCAACTGCGCCGGCACGGGCAGCTTGATCGTGAACTGGGTGCCGTGGCCGGGGGCGCTTTGGAGGTCGATGTGGCCGCCGTGGGCTTGGATGATGCGGCGGGCGAAGGCCAGGCCCAGGCCGGAGCCGCCCGGCTTGGTGGAGAAGAACGCCTCGAAGACCTGCGAGCGGGTCTTCTCGTCCATCCCCTCCCCGTTGTCGATCAGCTCTAGGGCCACGCCGTCGGCCGTTCGGTAGGTTCGCACTACGAGCTGGCCGCCGTCGGGCATGGCCTGCTCGGCGTTGATCACCAGGTTCAACAGCGCGCCGTGGAACGCCTCGCGGTCCAAGAGCACGGTGGGCAGGCCGGCCGCCAGGTAGTCGACCACCTCGATGCCCGACTGCTCCGCCTTGGGGCGGAAGAAGTCGAGCACCCGGCGTACCTGGGCGTTTAAGTCGCTGGGCTTCAGCTCGGGGCGGCGGACCCGGGCGAACTTGAGAAAGTCGTCCAGGAGGTCCTGCAGGCGCTGGCATTCCCGCTGGACCACTTCGATCTTCTTCAGCGCCCGGCGCTCCCGGGGCGTTTCCCCCTCGCCGAACTGCTCGGCCAAGAGCTGCATGTTCAGCCGGATGGTCGAGAGCGGGTTCTTGATCTCGTGGGCCAGCCCACCCGCTAGGCGCGCGATCTCGGTGTACTGCTCGACGAGACGTTGGTTCTGTTCGTCGGGGTTGGGCACGGGACGTCCTATCGCGGCCTGCGGCCGCAACCGAAGTAGCACGGGCCCCTGGCCCGTGGGGAGCGGCAACACGGGCCAGGGGCCCATGCCACTACGACGCAAACGCTACTCCCCGCCCACTTCGGCCGGCTTCTTCTCGGCCAGCTCGCGCATCGCCATACGGCGGCTGAGCTTCACCCGGTCCTGGTCGTCGATCGCGATCACCTTGACGTCCATGGGATCGCCCACCCGGCACACGTCGGCGACGCTCGAGACGTACTGCTCGGAGAGCTCGCTGATGTGTACCAGCCCGTCCTTGCCCGGCAGGATCTCGACGAACGCGCCGAAGTCCTTCACGCTGGTCACGCGCCCGTGGTAGATGCGGCCGATTTCGACCGAAGCCGTGAGCGCCTCGACCTGCTCCTGGGCCCGCCGGGCCCCTTCGAGGTTGTGGCAGGCGATCATCACCGTGCCGTCGTCCTCGACGTCGATCGAGGCACCGGTCGTCTCTTGGATCGAGCGGATCGTCTTGCCGCCCGGCCCGATCAATAGGCCGATCTTCTCCGGGTCGATGTGCAACTGGAACAGGCGCGGGGCCCAGCGGGAGATGTCCTTGCGTGGGCGAGGAATGGCGGTGAGCATCTTGCGGAGGATTTCGATCCTCGCTTCCCGCGCCTGGGCCAGGGTCGCGCGCATGATCTCCTCGCTGATCCCGTCGATCTTCAGGTCCAACTGGATGCCGGTCACCCCCTTCTGGGTGCCGGCGATCTTGAAGTCCATGTCGCCGAAGTGGTCCTCGTCGCCGATGATGTCGGTCAAGAGCACCCAGCGGTCCTCCTCCTTGACCAGGCCGATGGAGATGCCGGCCACCGGATTGCTGATCGGCACGCCCGCGCCCATCAATCCCAGCGTGGCCCCGCAGACGCTGGCCATCGAGCTGGAGCCGTTCGACTCGAGGATGTCGGAGATGATGCGGATGGTGTAGGGGAAGTCGTCCGGATCGGGCAGCACGGGGTTCACACTCCGCTCGGCCAGCGCCCCGTGGCCGATCTCCCGGCGTCCCGGGCCGCGGATCGGCCGGCACTCGCCCACCGAGAAGGGCGGGAAGTAGTAGTGCAGCATGAACTTCTTCGAGTATTCCTCGATCAGCCCGTCGACCCGCTGCTCGTCGCGACCGGTGCCCAGGGTCACGGTGACCAGGGCCTGCGTCTCTCCCCGCTGGAAGACCGCCGAGCCGTGGACCCGCGGCAGCAAGTCGACCTCGCATTCGATCGGGCGGAGCGTCTTGTGGTCGCGCCCGTCGGACCGGGTGCCGGCGAGGATCAGGTCGCGCACGACGCGCTGCTCGAGGTCGTGCCAGGCGGCGCTGAATGCGGCCGGCTGGACGGCCCCCTCGGCGTCCGGGTCGGGGATCACCTCGGCCATGACCCGCTCGCGCAGGGCGTCGCAGGCCGCGGCCCGGGCCAGCTTGCCCTCGGTCTGCTTGGCCTCGCGGAAGGCGTCGTAGTACTTTGTCCTAAGCTCGTCCAAGAGCCCGTCGGGCTCGGGGATCTCGTATTGGGCCTTCTCGGTGCCCATCTTTTCGGCCAACTCCTCGATCATCTCGCAGATGGTCCGGATATGCTCGTGGGCCGTCATCACCGCTTCGGCCATGCGGTCCTCGGGCATTTCGCGGGCAAAGCCCTCGATCATCAGGATCGCGTCCTTGCTGCCCGAGACGATCAGGTCCAGGTCGCTGTGCTCCAGGGCGTCTTGGGTGGGGAAGGGGACCCACTGGTCGCCGACGCACCCCAGGCGCACCGAAGCGATCGGGCCCTGAAACGGAAGCGGCGAGATCGTCAGCGAGGCCGAGGCCCCGATCATCGCCAGCACGTCGCCATCGTTCTGCCGGTCCGAGGCCATCACGAAAGAGAGCACCTGGACCTCGTCGTGGAACCACTCGGGAAACAGCGGCCGGATCGGCCGGTCGATCAGCCGCGCGGTGAGCGTCTCTTTCATCGTGGGGCGGCCTTCCCGTTTGAGAAACCCCCCGGGGAACTTTCCGGCCGCCGCCACGCGCTCGCGATAGTCGCAAGTCAAGGGAAAGAAGTCGATCCCGGCCCGTGGGGGGCCGTCCGCCGCCGCCACCAGGACCACGGTCTCCCCGTACTGCACCAGGCAGCTTCCCGCCGCCTGCTTGGCAAGCTGTCCACTTTCGATGGAAAGCGTCGAGGCTCCGATCTTTCGTTCAACTCGTGTTTTCAACGTTCGTCCCTACCTTCCTTTCAGCGGCAGAGCTTCCGGGATCGCAGCCCGAGGGCGCCGGCGCCCAATGCCGGCGCAGACCGCGGCCGTGGAGAACCAACCTCATGGCATGGACCGCGACAAGAACATACCATGACCGACGCCGTGCTTCGTCGCGAGCCGACCTTAAGGGCGAGAAGAAGCGCGTCGACTACTTGCGGATGTCGAGACGCCGAATCGTGTCGAGATAGCGCTGCGGAGTGACCTTCTTCAGATAGTCCAGCAAGCGCCGCCGGCGCCCGACGAGCATCAGAAGACCCCGCCGCGAGGCGTAGTCCTTCTTGTGCTCACGAAGGTGCTCTGTGAGCCGATTGATTCGGGTCGTCAGGATCGCAATTTGGACCTCCGGCGAGCCCGTATCGTCGTCGCCCCGCCGAAACTCCCCGATCAGTTCCTGTTTCCGCTCTTTGGTGATAGTCATCTGCTACCGCAACTTGTCCACCTCGGTTGGCTCGATTCTGCTTCTCGTCCGAAGCACGATCCTCCAACGTTTCCCGGGAACTCTACCTACGCTGTCCTAAAACCGCAACAAACCAAAGCGCTAAGTCTACCACTCGACCTCGGTTGTGCAAAGGGGGAACTCCGCCAGATCCACAAAAGGGGACAGGCGCATGTGTTGGGTAGTTTCGGGCGACTATACCGACCGCATTTTTCCCAGATACCCCAGTTTATGGCTCGTCCGTTTGTGGGTGCGAAACGCGGCGTTTCTTGTACGACGGCCTTCCAAGGCCGTCGAGATGCCTCTTCTGCCACGGCCTTGGAAGGCCGTCGTACCCTTTTTCTCGTAAGTCCTTTATTCGCAAGGCGTTACGGAGAACAGGCCGGTTCTCATTGGGTCCCTCCGGTTCGAAAACCACGCACAGCCACCCCTCCGGCGTCGAGCGAAACCCGCACCGCCCCCACGTCGGCCGTGTAGACCACCTCCCCGCCCAGGGCGCGGTAGGCGGACTCGGTCTCCGGCCGGCGCCAGCGGTGGCCGCCGCTGACGACCACCCATTCGGGGGTACACCACTCGCCCAGCTCCGGCGACCGGCTCCGCAGGCTTCCGTGGTGGGGGGCCAGCAGCACGTCGCAGTCGATCGGCTCCTCGGCCAGCACGGCCTCGATGCCCGGGCTCTCCAGGTCGCCGGGGAGCAGTATCCGCCGTCCCTGGTACTCGATGAGCAGCACCACGCTGTTGGCGTTGTCCTCGCCGAGAACCCATCGTTTCGGGGGGTGCAGGACCTCGATGGTCGTGCCCTCGCCCGACGCCAGCCGATCACCGGCCCGGATCGTGCGCAGCGGCACGCCGCTTTGGCCGATCGCCCGGCCCAACTCGGCCATGGCCGGGTTCTGCTCCTCAAACATCACGGGCGAGACGTAGATCACGCCCACGGAGACCCGCTTTAGCAAGTCGCGCAAGGCGTTGTAGTGGTCCACGTCGCTATGGGAGAGGACCACGGCGTCGAGGTGCGTGCGCCCCCGGGACCAGAGGAACCGGGCGATCGACCGGGCCGCGGTGTGCGGGGCGTTGAAGGAGCCGGCGTCGTAGAGCAGCGTCTGCCCGTCGGGCAGCTCGACCACCAGGGCGCAGCCATGCCCCACCGAGAGGACCGTGCAGGTGAGCTGCTCGTCGGTATGGCGCAGGCCCGAGGCGAGGACCCCCACGGCCGACCAGCCGGCCAACAGGGCCACGGCCCAGCGTCGCGGCGGGCGGAGCCGGGGCACGGCGGCCGTCAGGGCCAGCGACCCGTAGAACCCCACCAGCCACCACTCGGCCGGACCCGGCACGAAAAAGTGGCTGCCCGGCATGCCGGCCGTCCAGTGGACCGCCGATTGCAGCAGCCACAGCGCCGCGTCGCAGCCCCCGCCGAACAGCAGCCCCAGCGGCACGGCAACCGCCCCGAACACCAGCGCGGCGAACCCGAACGTAAGCGCCGCGGCCATGGGGAACCACAGGAGCGTGTTGAGCACCACGGCCGCCGGCGTGAGCAGGTTGAACCGGGCCATGACCAGTGGCAGGGCCAGGAACCAAATCAGGGCGCTGACGAGCGTCAGGTGGCGCAGGGCCCGACCGACCGCCCATAACGCTCGGCGCGGCCAGGGGTAGTGCTCCTCGATGAGCTGCTGGAGGTGGTCGGGCCGGCTGATGGTGCCGAACCACTGGGGGGCGAACCACATCAGCCCGGCCACGGCCAAAAACGAAAGGTGCGCCCCCGTGTTGAACAGGTCGCAGGGGTTGACGACCAGCACCACGAGCGCCGCCGCGGCCAGCGAGTTGAACGCCACGGCCTTGCGCCCCAGGTGAATCGACCAGCACATCACCAGGATCAGTATGGTGGCCCGAACGACCGGCGGCCGGGCGTCGGTCAGGAGCATGTAGAAGATCGCCACGCCGGCCACGCTCAACACGGCCCAGTGGCGGCGGATCGGGGCCCGGCGCAAGAGCAGCATCAGCGCCCCGGCCAAAATCCCCACGTGCAGTCCGGAAATGGCCAGGAAGTGTACCGTGCCGGTGCGCACGAACTCCTCGATCTCGCCCGGTTCGAGCTGTTCGCGGGCCCCGAGCAGGACGGCCGAGGCCAGGTCGGCGCGATCGGGGTCGATGTAGCGCCCGAGCAGGCGCGTTCCGGCCCCCTTGGCCCGGTCGACCAGGCCCCGAAGCCCCCAGGAGCAACCCGGCTCCACGACCGTGACACATTCGGCAAACGACGTCATGAGCCGGCTGCCGACCCGGTCGGCGCGCGATCGGGCCGCGTAATCGAACTCGCCGGGGTTCACGGGCCCTTGCGGTGCGTCGAGCTGGGCGAAAACCCGCAGCCGGTCGCCGCAGCGGACGTCCGACTGGTCGCCACCCACGATGAGCCGCGCCCTTCCCGAGGCCGCGCGCCAGCGGTCGCGATCGCGGAGCCCCACCACACGCACGTCGAGCCGGGTTCGGGCCCCGGTAGGGATCGCGCGCAGCGGGTCGGGCGGCGGGGGCGGCACGGTCCGGCCCGCGCCCAGGGCGATCGCCTCGACGCAGACCGGCTCGGCCTCCTCCCGGGCGAAAAGCCCCAGCTCGCCGTCGGGGAACAGGTGCCAGCGGCAGTGGTGCCAGGCCCCGGCGGTCGCGGCCACCGAGAGCAGCAGCACGCACGAAGTTCCCCACTCGATCGCCCTGCGCCGCCAAAGGGCCAGCCATCCGATCCACGCCGCCGCCGCCGCGCCCCACCATGCGAAGACCGGCAGCGGCCAGAACCGATCGGCCAGGATCCCGGCCGCCACGGCCACCAGCACGATCACCAGCGGCTGGTACCTCGGCGGCGCGCTCCGGGAAGACGTTCCTCCCGGCAGCACGTCGTCCGCCCCATCGGCATTGGGCCCGGCGTTCGCCATGGGGTGTATTGTGAACGCCCGGCCGGGCGGCGGCAAGCCCAGCGCGCTGCGAAGCGGCAAGCCGCGGAAGAGGTCACGGCTCAGGAACCCGCGGCCGGGCGAAGCGGATCTTGGCCAGCAGCTCGACCACCTGCCCGCGGTCGACGTAGCCCGAGACGGCGGTCACCGCGTCGACGACGTGTTCGTAGTCCAGGCCGTAGTCGCAGTCGAACTCGACGGCGGGGGTCTCGTCGCGTTTCGGGTCGATGCCCGCGTCGCGCAGCAGCCCGCGCACGTGGTTGCGCAGCTCGCCGAATCCGGCCAGCTCGCGCCCGTTCAGCCGGATGCTCGTAAGCCGGCCCCGCAGGTCGGCGCCGAGGCGCACGGTGAGCGTGGGGAGCTGGGGGTCGACGGGAGTTGTTCCTGCGGCCGCCTGCGCCATCTTCCCCACGTTGAAATCCCCCTCAGGCGCGACGATCTGGAAGGTCATGATGAAGAAGATCAGCAGCAGGAAGACGACGTCGATCATGGGGGTCATGGCCAGCTCGTTCTTGCGCGGCAGGCGCGGCTGGAAGTGGTGGATTCGCATGGTCTCCTCCTTTGGGCGACGGAGAAAGGACCTGGTTTGTCTTGTGCGACGGGCCCTGCGGGCCGTTTTGGCAAGACGAACCAGGTTCCTTTCTCGTTGCAGGCGATTCACCGCATGCATCGTTGCCGCGAGCCGGTTTTATTCCCCGAGGCGCAAGAGAAAGGGCGACCGCTTGGGGTCGCCCGGGTGCACAGGGGGTCAGGTCGGCTTCTTGGGCGGCGAGAACTTGATCTTCTCGACCATCTTGATGATCTGTTCGCCTTGGGGGCCTTGTTCGACGCGGCCGGAGACCTGGGTGATGGCGTCGATGACGTACTCGAACTTCAGGTTGTAGTCGCAGTCGAACTCGACTTCGGTTTCCGAGGCGATGGAGCCGGGCCCGTGGTCCTTGCCCACGATGGCCAGGATCTCCGGGCGCAACTGCCCGATGCTGTCCAGGGCCTTGGTGCCCATGCGGATGCTCGAGAGCCCGCCGCCGGCGCCGGCCTTGAGCGTGACCTTGATCGGGGGGAGCTGGGTGTCGTCGGGCAGACCTTCGCTGGGGGCCGCCAGGGGCATCTTGATGTTGAAGTCCCCTTCGGGCAAGACGATCTTGAATGTCATGATGAAGAAGATCAACATTTGGAAGACGATGTCGATCATCGGCGTCATCTGGAGTTCCGTCTCCTCCTCGCGCTCGCCTACGTGTCGAACCTTCATCGGCCTATGTCCCTTTGACTCGCGTGACTTGTTGTCTGGCGCGCAGCGCAAACTTCTCGAACCCGATTTCCCGCTTCTGACACGCCTCGATCACGCGCTGCACCACACCGGTCTTGGCGTTGCGGTCGGCCCGGATGATCACCGTTGTCTCCGAGGCGCTCTTGCCCATGGCGTCCCTCATCTGCCGCTCGCGGAGCAGCAGCCCGGCCAACGCGTCGCCTTCGATGGGGACTTCGCGCGGGCCGAGGATTACGGTCTCCTCTTCAGTTATCTGAAGCGTGATGAGCTGTTTTATGGGTTGGTCGGGCGGCTTGGCCAGCTCGCTGGCCGGCAGCTTGATTCGCTGGTTTTGATCGGCCTCGCTGAAGTTCACGACCACCATGAAGAAGGCGATCAACTGGAACGTCATGTCGATCATCGGGGTCATGTCGGCCTTGGCGGCCTTTGAACCGCGGCGCGCGAATTTCATGGCTTACCTCGTTTGCCCTCGCGAGGGGCAACAACACCTGTGTCCCTGCCGAATCACTTTTTCTTGGCGCCGGCCCCGCCGGCCCCGCCGGCCCCGCCGGCCCCCACGCCCTGGAAGCGGCCCATCAGCCCTTCGCTCAGGATGCCCACCTCGAGCACGAGCCGGGCCACCCGGTTGCGGAGGATGTTGTAGGCCGCGATGGCCGGGATGGCGATGAACAGCCCCACCAGCGTGGTGAACAAGGCCGTGGAGATGCCTTCGGCCAACTCCTCGGGTCGCGGGGTGACCCCGCCCGCCTGCGCGAGCTTGCTAAACGACGCGATCATACCTTGCACCGTGCCCAGCAGGCCCACCATCGGGCTGATCGTGCCGATCAGGGCCATGTAGCTTAGGCGGTGCTCCAGCTTCATGTTCTCTTCCTCGCCCACCTCCTGCATGGCCTCGATGGCCTGGTCGTAGCCGGCCGAGAGCTTGGCCAGTCCGGCCGAGAGGACCTGGCCCAGGAACGACTCGTCGTTCTTGGCCATCTCGTAGGCCTCCTGGTAGCGCTTTTCGTTCAGGTGGGCCTCGAAGCCTTCGACCAGCGCCACGGGCACGACGCTTTCGCGCCGGGCCGTGAGCAGGTTCATCACGAACAGGGCCACCAGCGTGAACGACAGGCTGAGGAACACGACGCTGTAGAAGATCCCCAGCGAGTCGTACATCCACCGCAGGGTGCTCTTGCGCTCGGTGGCGCCCGCGTCGCCGGCCGCGCCCCCGGCCCCGCCGCCGGTGTCGGCGCCGAGCTCATCGTCACCCGGGTCCGCGGCCGCCGCGACCGACGGATCGCCGAGCGTCACGGCCGTGAAGGTCGCCATGACCGTGGCCAACAACCCCACGGAGCAGAGCCCCGCTCCTAACCAACCCCACATAAACCGTTGCCGCATGGTGACCTCCCGGTGAACCGAATTTCGTTAAAGGGACCTTTTGTAGTCTAATTCGCCGCTTACGCAGTCGTAAAGCACCCGGTCGCGATTTCTTTGCCGGGGCGTGCCCGCTCTAATGGGGGGGCGCGACTATCCCCCGCTTCCCCCCAGCGCCTTGGTCCAGCGGCTGTTGGCGTAGCGTTCCTGGAGCAACTGGCGGCAGCGGACCGCCCGCTCGGTCTTGCGGAATTTCGTCCACAGGTCGTTCAGGTTGGCCAGGGCCTCGGCGTGTGCCTCGGGCACGTTGTGGTAGATCAGGTCGACGTGCAGGAAGGCCATCAGGGCCTCCTTGTCGTTGCCGGCCTTGCGATAGGCATCTCCCAGGGTGTTGTACGCCCGGGCGTGCAGGTCCATGTCCTCGGGATCGGCGTTGGCGATGATTTCCTTGACGACCTTGATGGCCGCCGCGGCGTTGCCCCCCGCGGCCACGCATCGGGCCTTGCCCAACGTGGCGGCCCGGTGTTGGGCCCGGGTCAGATCGTCGTTGGCCTCCATGGCCAGCACGGCGTCGAATGCCTGCTGGGCCTCGGCGAGCTTGCCCTGGGCCAGCCGGGCCCGGCCAATGGCCACGCCGGCGCGCATCCGGCAATCGGGGAAGGGCGGCTTGGCAACGACCTGGAAAGCCTTCTCCGCCTCGGCGTACCTGCCCGCCGCCACGTAGAGATTGCCGAGCATCTCGTACGCCTCCAGAGTGTGGTACGTCGCTTTCCCGTAGGATGCCGCGAAGTTCGCCATGGCGTTGATCGCTTCGTCGAGCCTCGCGCTGCCGCCCAGGGCGAGCTGGGCCGTGCAGAACGCCTTGTAGAAGGCCAGGTCGGTCTGGATCTCCGGGCGCGTGGCTTCGCTCGGATCGATCCGGTCGAGCTGCTCCAGGCCGTTTTCATAGGCCCCGTTGGTCACGTTCGTCTTGGCCGTGTACAGGGCGCTGGGCTCGTCGCGGTAGAAGATGGTGATGATCTCGTTGGCCTTGACGGGCTCATCGAGTCCGTTGACTTCGACGACCACCTCGGTCGGGCTGATGCTCTTGACCCGCCCCCGCTTGACGCCGGAGACCATCTTGATCGTATCGAATTGTGCCGCCGCCCCCGAGGCCATGGCCATCCACCCGGCCAGGACGAACAAGAAATAACGCCGTTTCATCGTGACTCTCCTTCTGGGTTCTTCGGTTTCCGGCTTATTCGGCCGGTTTGGTCTTCTCGGCGGTCCCTTCCAGTCCGGTGGACTTCTGGCCGCGGAGCTTCTGGATTTTGCGCAGCAGGTCGTCGTATTTCTCGTACCACTCTTTGCCGCCCATGTCGGGATAGAGGCGCTGCACCACGACGATGTCCTTCTCGGCCTGTTCGAGCAGGTCTTCCTTCTCCGTGCGGTCGGCGCTCTGGGCCCAGCGTAGGCGGCACAGCGCCAGGTTGTATCGGGCCTCGTGGAAGATGTTCGAGAACTTCTTGCCGCGCTCGGTCTTGGTATCGACCAGCCGCGACACGCGGCTGGCGAGCGGCCCCCAGCCCCAGATATCCTTGTATTTCGTGCTCCCGATGATGGCCAGCTTGTAGTAGCCCGCCTTCACCTCGCCCCATTCCTGGTAGGTGTGGGCGGCCTCGATCTGGGCGTCGATCATCATCTGGTTCGCCTGGAGGATTCCCAGCAACAGGGTCTGGGCCTCCTTGAACTCGCCCAGCCGGCGCAGGCAGCGCGAGAGCCGAATCTTGATGCTCGTCTCGGCCCCGGAGGGGGCCTCGAGCTTCTTCTGCGCGACCAGGTCGAGGATGGTCTTGTAGGTATCGCGGGCCTTTTCGTAGTAGGTCTTGGCCTGAGCGGGCAGGGACTGGCCCCCCACGTCGAACCCGGCGCCCAGCCCGGCGAAGGTCTCGGCCACCCAGTTGAGCGAGGCGAACGTGTTGCCCTGCGCCCCCCGGTCCTTGATCCGGGTGAGAAAGACCTCGAACCCCTGGGAGACCGCCGCGGCCTCCTCGTTCTTGCCTTCGGCGCGGAGCCGCTTGAGCATGTCCTCCAGCTCGCGGCCCAGGCTGATGTAGATTTGGGTGAGCTTGTTCTGCGCGTCGGCGTCGCCCCCCTTCTTGATCGACTCCTCGAGCAGCTTCATCACCTCTTCGGCGTCGTCGAGCCGCTTGGTGGCCACGAAGGCCCTCAGCGCCGCCTTGTACGTCTCGGAGCGGAAGTTCCCCCGGTCGGTGATCGGGCTTTCGGCCTTGACCAGCGTCAGGGCGCCGATCTTGGGGTCTTCGAGCCAGGTGACGGCCTTGTCGGGCTGGTTGGCCCCGATGCAGATCTGCGCCAGCGAGAGGACCGAGGCCACCAGCGTGTAGGTGACGCTCTCGCCCCCCTCGACGCGCTGGCGCATGCGGTCGATGCCGTCTGCAAGGGTCTTCTGCGCGGCGGCGACCATGGCGTCGAGCCTGGCCTGGTCGGGGCGCTCGCCCTCTGGCTTGCGCGAGGCCTCGAGGTAGGCCGCCCACATCTTCTGCCCGGTCATCAGCTCCGCTTCGCTGCGGCGCGGCGACTCGACCGACACGTGCTGCAGGTATTCCGCGGCCTTGCCCAGCTCCTCGTTCCTCAGCGCGTTGTTGATCAGCATCATCCAGGCTTCGTCCGCCTCGGGCTCGCCCTCCCAGGTCTGGGTGATGTGCTGCGCGATGCTGGTCATCCGCTCGTCCTCGAACTGCCGGTCGTTCTCCGGCGCCTCATTGAACAGCGTCACGTAGGCGGCCATGGCGATCTTGGCGCCCTGCCGGGCACCCACGCCGTCGGGATAGTTCCGCGCCAGGAACTCGCCCATCACCGCCGCCTCGTAGAGCTTCTGCTCCATGAAGTACAGGAACGAGAGGTAGTAGCGCAGCACGTTCATCTCGTCGGCCGTGGTCTCCTCGGTCTTCATGCCCATGGCCCGCTGGTAGTAGTCGATCGCCTCGCGCCGGGCCTCGCCGCGCTCCTCTTCGCTGAGACTCTCGTCCTGGGAGCGGGTCATGGCCTCTTTGCCCCGATCGACGCACTCCATGAAGCTCTCCGGCTCGGGGCGACCTCCCTCCTTGCCGAACACGTCCGAATACAGCAGGCTTCTGGCCTCCGCCTGGTATTCGCCCGGCATCTTCGAAACGGAGGTGAACCAGCGGTGGGCCGAGGCCACTAGATCGCGCTTCTGTTTGGCGTTTTCCGGCCCTTCGAGGGCGCGGGCGATCTCCAGCGCCGTCTTGCCCCCGAGGAACTTGATGGCCAGGCCCTCGGGGCTGTTTTCGAACGGGCCGCGGGCCGCCGCCTTGGCCCAGGCGGTGGTGTTCTCGATGGCTTTTTTCAGGCGCGGGCCCCGCTCCTTGCCTTTCATGTCCAGACAGGTCTCGAGGTAGAAGACGAAGGTCTTGTTCTTGAGCCCCTGGAACGGCGGCGAGGTGTCTTCGTAGGAGAGGAGCTCCTCGAAGCAGTCGAACGCCTTGTCCTGCTCCCCCAACTCCTTGAAGCACCGCCCCTCGAACATCCGCGCGTAGAGGCCGGCCAGCCGGGCACCGTACTTCTCGTACATCTCGTGGTACCGCTTGGCCGACTCCTCGAGGTTCGTCTTGTGCCCTTCGGTGCCGGGCTCGAACGTTTGGGCCTTCTCGTAGAGCACCGTGCCCAGGGCCAGCCGGGCCTGGAGCAGGTCGCGGCGCACCTGGTCGCGCTCCTCGTATTTCTCCGGCTCCTTGTTCTCGTCGATGAACTGCGGGTACTTCTTGTGCTGCTCGAGGAACTCCTGCTCGAGGTCCTTGAAGACCTTTCCGGCCTCGGTGTAGAGCGCGCGGGCGTCCTCGTTGAGCTGCTGCTTCTCGGCCGCCGAGCGTTTCTCGTCCTTGGCCTGCTCGACCTTCATCCGCCCCCGCTCGACCAGCACGTTGGCCAACTGCGTCTTGGCGCCCGGGGCCAGCGGATGATCGGCGTGCTGGGAGCTGAACTGCTTGAGCATCTGCTGGGCCTGGTCGAGCTGCTGGCCCCGCTCGCTCATCACGCGCTCGGTGCGCGAGCCGTCGATCAGCGTCACACCGGCCTCGTAGTCGATGGTGGTCTTGAACTCCTTAGGCACCAGGGGATCGGTCCGGGCCATCTCGAGATACTCGAGCGCCGTGTCGTAGTAGCCCGCCTCGCGCAAGGCGTCGAGGAACCGCTGGGCCTCCTCGGCGGCGCGGGTCGGCGCCACAATGAGTCCACCCAGTCCGATCGCGGCCACCCCCAAGAGCAGCCCGCGGAACCGTGCAAAACGTCTCATCGGTCTACCTCTTCCGGTTGGAATCCGAATGAGTGGGGCCGGTCCTCTCGGGCCCCTTGGCAGGGGCCGGTCCGTGGGGCCCCGCCCCTCGTTTGGCCGCCAGGCCCGCCAACGAGCCACCAGGCGAGAGTTCGCCCGCCGCAGCCAAACGCCATCTCGTCCAGTCGAGAGCCTTCTTCTGCCTCCGAAGCCCTTTTTGTAATGTACCGCCGCCCCGCCGGCAAGCACGCCCCCTGCGTCAAAAAACTCTCGCTTTCCGCCGGAGATTATTCCGAAGCGCCCGGGAAACTGTTCGCAGTGACCCGATTTATCGGGTCCAAGCCGCGTCGATGTCTCTATGGCCGCATGGATGCGATCGCCAGGAACGACAGCGATCCGTCCGCGACGCTAGCGATCCCCCCCTCTGCGGTATGGTTTCGCCGTGGCCGCCTGCTCGACCAAGGCCATGAACTGCACGAACGTCGGATTCTCGTAGAGCCGGCTGTCGAGGTGCTCGGCCACCTTCCGCACCAGGTCCATCGACGGCTTCTTGCGGGCATCCTCCGGTTGGACCGCAAAGGGCGACTCGCGGAGCAGCTCGGCGGTCTGGGCCACCACGGCCGCCGCTTGCAGCGACAGGGGCGCCTCGATCAACGCGCCAGCGAACTGCCCCCGATGGACTGTGCGCTGGATCGTCCGGGTGCCCGATTCCCGGCCGCTCGGGTCGTGCCAGCTCAGCTCGACTTCGGCCACGTCGCTGCCCCCGCCTTTCTTCAGCCGGACCTCGTACAGGGCCGTGGCCGTCTGGCCCACGTGGAAGTCGGTCGCCAGCGGGGCGCGGATCAACCCCTTCTCGTGGCCCAGCAGCCGGTAGTCCAAGACCGTCTTGGGGTTGAAGGTCACGCGCAACTGCACGTCTTCGGCGGCCAACTGCGAGCGCCCCGTCAGGATCTCCAGCAGGGCCCAGCGGACCTGGTCCGCGTCGGTGGCGCGATGCGACTCCCCTCCGCCAGCCCGGGCGAAGCTCGCCAACTGGGCGTCGGGGCCCTCTTGCCCCAGGTCGACCACGTCGAGCACGAGTCCCCGCTCGGCCGCCTTGCCCAGCAGGGTCTCGATCCGCTCGGCCGAATCGCGGTCGAGCCCGGCGAGCCCGTCGCTCAGAAGCACCACGCGCACCGCGTGCCCCGGCGGCACGATCCGGTGCCGGGCCACGGAGAATGCCTCGGCCAGCCCGTTTCCGATGTTGGTGGGGCCGGAGGGCGCCAGCGATTCGGCCGCGGCCGCCAACTGGTCGGCCGCCTCGGGGCTCACGTCCTCGACCAACGTCGCCGCGTGCTCGTTGAACGCCACCAGGGCCACCCGGTCCTCGGGCCCGATCTGCTCGGAAAGCCCGGCAACGGCCCGGCGGACCATCGCCAGCCGGCCGCCCCACCGCATACTCCCGGAAGCGTCGACCGTCAGTATCAGCGTGGCCGGGCGCCGTGGCCGGTCGTGAAAACGCCGGGCCTGGACGCCGATCTGCAAGAGTTGGGCGCCGCCCCGCCCGAACGGCGAGGGACCCGCGGCCACCGAGAGCCCCACGCTCCGGCCGCGGGGCTCCGGCCACTGGTAGTCGATCGCGGCCAGGAACTCCTCGGTCCGCACGTCGTCCTTGAAGGGCAGCTCGCCCCGTTCGAGGTGCCAGCGTGCCCGCTCGAAGCTGGTCGTGGAAATGCCCAGGGGCACCACGCTGGTGCGCAGCACCGGGTGGGCGGCCGGGGCCACGAACGGGTGGACCCCGTACTCGAGGAGGAACGCGCGGCCCGACCCCCAGACCCAGGGGAGCTGAATGCCGCGCGGGACCAGGCCCGGCACGTGCTGCCAATCGTCGAACTTCTGCAGCACCCCGTCGAACTCGGGCGCAGAGCCCAGGGCCTCGACGGGCCAATCCTCGACCGGCTCGCGGCCCAGCCAGTCCGCCGGGAGCGGACGCCACAGATCGGCCGGTTTGTCCAACTGCACCAGTTCGATATTCAGCCCCGCCGGCGACGAGCCGGGCAGGCCGTCTTCTTCCGGCCGGTCCCCGTCCAGCGGGTCTTGTGGAAACTCGATCGCGACCTGGTCGGCCGAGTTGGCCCACTGGAGCGTCCAGGTGGTCAGCTCGGGCGGCCCGGGCGTCGCCGAAGGATAGACCGACGCCAACAGCAGCACCATCGCCCCGACGTAGGAGAGCCCGATGGCCAAGAGCAGCGACGCCGCCGTCGCCAGCCGCCCCCACTTTACGAAACGGCCCGCGGCCCCCGCCGTGTGGGCCAGCCGTTTACGGACTTGAGACGGCACGGGCACGTCGCGCACGACGGCGTCGATCCCATCGTCGTCGACCAGCACCGCCCGGCGTAGGCGAGCTTCCAGCCCGTCGGGCACTGCCACCGCACGCAGCGCGGCGTCCAGGGCCTCGTGGTCTTCGAGAATCGCCCCGAACAACCGCCGCCCGAACCCGGCCGGGACGGGCACGCAGCGCACCGCCGCGTCGAGCCCCTCGTCGTCGGCCAACGCCGCGGCGCGGAGCCGCCCGAGCAGGCCGTTGGGCAACGGTATGTCCCGCAGCTCGGCCTCCAGTTCGGCGTCGCGATTGGGCTCAAAGGGTTGCATCGGGTAGGGATTAGGGGTGACGGATTAGGGATTAGCCCGAAACGGTTTGCTCGCCTGTCAACGTTCGTTCTGGCCTATCGCGAATGCCCGCGGGCCTTGGCCTGTCGCGAATGCCCGCGGCTTGCCCGCGGGATTATTACGTTTGTCGCTACTGTAGCCGTGAGCGTGAACCTCCCGCGGGCAAGCCGCGGGCATCCCTTCCCTAGTCAGCCAACTGCCCTCTGTCTATTGACTAGTCCCCGCGGCCACGAGATATTCCCGCAGCCGGCTTCGTGCCCGGGCGACCCGGGATAGGACCGTCCCCAGCGGAACGTCCAACAGGTCGGCGGTCTCCTGGTGGGTCAGCTCGCCGACGACGACCAGCAGCAGGGTCTCGCGGAGCTGCTCGGGCAGCCCTCCCAGGGCCCGCTGCATCTCGTCGCTCAACTCGTCTCGTGTGGGGTCCTCGGGGGGCTGGGCGATTTCGATGGAATTCTCTCCCCCCAGGGGGGTTGGTTGTTTCGCGCGGCGCCAATGGTCCACGACCCGACGGCGCAGGATCGAGGCCAGCCACGCCCGCTCCCCCCCACCGGGGCGGAACAAGCGGCGGCTCTTCCAGGCCGAGCGGAACGCCTCCTGGACCAGGTCTTCGGCGTCGTGCTGGTCGCCGACCATGCGGTAGGCCATGCGGTACATGGCCGGCCCGTGCTCGGCCACCATGCGGTTGAAATCGGGCAGTGACAACGCCAAGACGGCAGCTCCTTTCGCCCGCAATTGGTGGGGAACCCGCGACGCTCGGGAGGCGCGGGGACCCGGCCGTTACCCGAATCGTGCCCAGCCGGCCCGACTATTCCCCGGCCGCGTCCGGTGGGGGTCGGCGGCGGGCCTTCTCTCCCTATTCTAGCCGCCGCTGCACCCCGGCGGCGACCACCGCGCCCCCCTCTGCAAGGGGGAAGGCAATACTTGCTGCCCCAATGCCCGATTTCTCTGTAGCCACCTCGGTCTGCTGTTGCAGGGGGCCGGCGGCGGGCGAAAGCCGGGATCCCCGGCAGCAGGTTTGCTGCCGGCTATTCGACAAGACATCGATTCAAGGTCGGTAGCCCACCAGCTTGTTGCCCTCCGGAGGGGCGGTAGAATTGCGCTAGGCCGTGCCTGAGGCCCCGGTTTGACAACGGGCCCCGCCGGCCGCATCCCAAGCGATTGCCCATGAGCGAGTTTCGACGCAAATCGCCGCCGCGGAATTACCAGGCGCGCCGCGAGCAGTGGCGCCTGCTGGGGCTGGTGCTGGGCTTGGGGCTGATCGTGCTCCTGATGTCGGAGGCCCGCAACCCGGACAACTACCGCTGGATGTTCGGCGGCGGCCAAGACGAGGGGACCTCCGATGTCGAAACGACCGATATGGACAACCGCTACCAGCCTCCGGCCCGAGGACCGCAAGTGCCGGGGACCTTCACTTCCCGGGCCGAGCCGGACGAGGCCGAGACCGACACCACCGGGCGCTACTTTCCGGGAGTCAAGCCGGCTTTTCTGGAGGAGGTCCGAGACGACGCCCCTTTTGGCAGCGCCGTGAGCGCGGAGCACCGGGCTTGGCTGAACCTGTTCGAGATCCTCCATACGGCTGACGAGCAGACGCTCGAGAACGCATCGACCGGGCGTGCCACCTACGCCCAACTCATGAAGCAGCCTCGCGAGTACCGCGGGCAATTGGTGACGGTCTTCGGCACGGTCCACCGCGCCCACCCGCTCGAGGTGCCCGAGAACAACGCGGGCGTCAAGACCTACTACCGCCTATGGATCTCCCCGGACGATAATCCCAGCTCCCCGCTGGTGGCCTACGTGCTGGAGTTGCCCGAGGGTTTTCCCACGGGAATGGACGTCCGCGCTGACGTGAGGCTGATCGGGTTCTCGTTCAAGCGATGGCTCTACATGGCCGGGGACCCGGAGACGGGCGAAGAGACGATGCGGATCGCGCCGCTGCTGTTCGGCCGCACCGTGCATTGGCGCAAGCCGGCCCCGTCCCGCCCCCCGCCATCGGCCGACCCGATCACGCTGGCCACGATCGCGGGCGTGGCGCTGCTCGTGGCGGTCGTGGTGGTGGTGTTTGCGATTCGGCGGGGCGGCGGAGAGACGATTTCCCGGCAGGAGCAGTTGCCCGAAGAGCTCGAGCTGGGGTGGGACGCCGGTCCGCCGTCGGAGGCCGGGTTGCCGTTGGACGATGAACCGAATCCCGAGAAACCGGAGTGAACGAAAAAGGGACCCGGCTTGTTTTGCCTTCAACGGCCGGAAGGGTGCTTCGCACGAGACAAACCGGGTCCCTTTTTCGTTGCGAATGAGACCCATGACGTTTGAGCGTGTGCAATACGGACGAATCGTCTTGTTCGCGCGGTTGGCGGGCGGCGCGATCCTCTTCGTCGGCGTGCTGATGCTCTGCGGAGCTTGGGTTGAGGGGCGTGCAGCCGAGGCCGGTGAGCTGCCCCCGGAAGCTCCGCCTCCACAGGAGACCCTCCCCGAAGCCCCGCCGCCTCGGGAAACGCTTGCGGAGGAAGAGTCCACTGCGGTGCCCGAACCGGACGAGCCGGGCACCGAGCCCCCCGCGATCGAGATGCCGGAGCCGCCCGCTGCCCAACCCGAGCCTCCGCCGGAACCCGAACCGGAACCTGAGCCAGAGCCGAAACCGGAACGCGAACCGGAACGCGAACCGGAACCGGCGCCGGGTGCCGCGGAGCCGCTTCCCCCCTTGACCGGGGCCCGGGCGTGGCTGCGGGGGCACGACGTCGACGACAGCCAGTTTGAGCGGTTCGTCGACGGCAGCCCGATGGATGGGGGCGAGCGCGAGGTGATGCTCGACGTGATGTATTGGCTGGACCACCTCGACCTGACCGCGCTGGAGCGGTGGACTCGCGACCAGTGGCAGCCGGCCGAGCTGGTGCAGAACCCGGACGATTGCCGGGGGGAACTCTATTTTCTCACCGGCAAGGTGACGGGCGTCGAGATCGACGCGCCGGTCCCCGAGGCGATCGATCGCCTCGAGATCGAGCGGTACTACGTTTGCCACCTCGTGCGGTCCGACGGGCAGCCGGCGCTGGTCTTCGCCCACACTGCCCCGGGCGCGTGGCTGCGACCGCTTCTTGTTCAGCCTGTGCTCAGGTGGTTGCCGTTTGCGTTTCTGACGCGTCACTTTCCGCCGCTCTCATTTCCGCCGTGCCTTGGCCCGCCGGCCGAAGGCCCGGCACAACAGGTGAGCTACCGGGTGAGTGCCCGCGGGGTCTTCTTGAAGCTCGAAAGCGACGACCCGCAGCGGCCCGCGCCGGTCTTCGTGGCCACGCGCTTGGCCTGGCACCCGGACACGCCGCTGGGCAACCTGGGCATGGACGTGGGGCTGCTCGACGACGTGGACCAGCGCCGGCAATTGACGACCAAGGACCGCGAGTGCTTCTACCAGATGCTCAGCGCGATGGGCCGCGCCGAGCCGGGGACCTTGGTCCGCCGGGCCAAAGAGCAGCTCCGCGGGACCGGCCGGGAGCAATACTCGGTGGTGCCCCTGTTCAACGACGCGGGGAACCAGCACGGGCGCCTGGTGTGTTTGCGGGGTATCACCCGGCGCCTGGTCCGGATCCCGGTCGGCGACCCGGACATCGTCGAGCGGTTCGGCATCGATCACTACTACGAGATGGCCCTGTACACCGAGGACTCGCAGGAGAACCCGCTCTGGTTCTGCCTCCGGGACCTGCCCGAAGGGATGCCCACCGGCGACGGCCCGCGCTATGCCGAACAGGTCCAGGTGGCGGGCTTCTTCATGAAGACCTGGGCCTACCGCAGCCAGGAAACCCGGGAGGAAGCCGACGGCGAGCAGCGTGCGCGGGTCCGCCTGGCCCCGCTCTTGATCGGGCGGCGGCCAATCTGGTATCCCGAGCAGCCGCCCGAGCGGAACACCACCGCGGCGGCCGTCGCGGGCGGGCTGTTCGTGCTGGCGCTGTTGGGGATCTGGATCGGGCTTTGGCACTACAGCCGCGGCGACCGCAAGTTCCACGAGCGCACGATCGCCAAGACTCACGCGCTCGATGCGGGCCTGTCGCTCGACGAGATCGGCCTGGACGCCCAGGGCAAGCCCGATTTCCGCCACCTCTCCGAGCCTGGCGAAGGACCATAACGATGAAACGTTCGAAGATCAGCATCATCGGGGCGGGCAACGTGGGGGCGACGACCGCGCAGTGGTGCGCCGCGGCCGAACTCGGGGACGTCGTCCTGCTGGACGTCCCCGAATTGGGCGACATGCCCAAGGGCAAGGCGCTCGACCTGATGCAGGCGTCGCCCATCGTGGGGTTCGACGCCGTGGTGACCGGCACGAGCGATTACGCGGACACCGCCCAGAGCGATGTGGTGGTGATCACCGCCGGCCTGCCGCGCAAGCCGGGCATGAGCCGCGACGACCTGCTGGCGGCCAACGCCAAGATCGTCGGCTCGGTGGCCGCCGAAGTCAAACGAACCAGCCCCGAGGCGATCGTCATCGTGGTGAGCAACCCGCTCGACGCCATGGTGCAGCGGGCGTGGCAAGTGACAGGGTTTCCACCCCAGCGGGTCATGGGCCAGGCCGGCGTGCTCGATACGGCCCGGTTCCGCACGTTCATCGCCATGGAGCTGAGCGTGAGCGTCGAGGACGTCGCGGCCATGCTGCTGGGCGGCCACGGCGACAGCATGGTGCCGCTGGCCAGTTGCGCCGCGGTGGGCGGCGTCCCGGTGTCCCAACTAATCGATCCCGCCCGACTGGAGGAAATCATCCAGCGCACCCGCGACGGCGGCGCGGAGATCGTCTCGCTCATCAGGACGGGCAGCGCCTACTACGCGCCCGCGGCCGCCACCACCCAGATGGTCGAGTCGATCGTGCGCGACAAGCGCCGGCTGATCCCCTGCGCCGCCTACTGCGATCGCGAATACGGCGTGGGGGGGTACTACGTGGGCGTGCCCGTGGTCCTCGGCGCCGGCGGGGTCGAGCGGATCGTCGAGCTCCGCCTCTCCGACGCGGAGGAGGCCGCCTTCCGAAAGAGCGTCGACGCGGTCAAGGCCCTGGTCGAAACCATGGCGCGGCTGGGCGGTTGACCGAAAAAGGGACCTGGTTTGTTTTGTGCGAAGCACCCTTCGGGCCGTTCCGGCAAAACAAACCAGGTCCCTTTTTCGTTTTCGTCTGGAGACGCCTCCTACAGTGGGATCATCCGGAAGAATACACCTGGTCCCATTTTCTTTTTCGATGTCGGGGTGGGCTGCGGTTGACAGTCCGGTGGGCAATCCGTTAGAGTCTCGTTTCGTCGCCAGCGGACTTTCCGCGGGTATCTCTCGCGGGAGCCTATCGGCACCGGATTCATCGGACTTCATCTCCATTTCATCCCCCCCAACCGGAAGCATTGCAGCCATGAACCGAACGGAAAGATTTGTCAAGCCCCACGATCGGTCGGTTGGCAATTCTCAAGCGTCATCCTCGCTGTTTTCTTGTTTCTCTTGCGACACGTCTCAGGCCCTCTTTGCCCCGCTGCACTACGAACGGGGCTACGCCTATCCGCTGATCGTCTGGCTGCACGGGCCGGGCAGCGACGAGCGACACCTTCTGCGGATCATGCCCTTGCTGAGCATGAGGAACTACGTGGCCGTGGCCCCGCGCGGCGAGCCGCTCGATTCCGACCCGGACGAGCGACACGGGCGTTACGGCTGGCCACAGACGGGTTTGGCCATCCCGCTGGCGGAGGGTCGTGTGTTCGACGCCATCGAGACCGCATCGCAGAAATACCATATCTCGCCGCAGAAGATCTTCCTCGCCGGGTTCGACACCGGGGGGACCATGGCGCTGCGCGTTGCGATGAACCATCCCCACCGCTTCGCGGGTGTGGTTTCGCTCGGTGGGCCGTTTCCCCGCGGCTGCGCGCCGCTGGGGCAGCTAACCGCGGCCCGGCGGGTCCCCATCCTGTTGGCCGTCGGACGCCAAAGCCTCCGCTACCCCCCCGGAACGGTCTGCGACGACCTGCGGCTCCTCCACGCGGCCGGGCTGTCGGCCACGTTGCGCCACTATCCCGGTGGCCACGAGATCTCCGAGCGGATGCTCGCCGACATCGACCGCTGGATCATCGAGCAGGTCACCGGCTCCGAGTCGCCCGCCGAATCGTCCGAAGTGGTTTGGCTCAACGAGCTTACGTAGTTTCGGGCGCCTCGATCGTCGTCGGTCATCGGGTGATAGCACTGCTCGCGCCGCCTGAGCCAAACGTGGATTGACACCCGGCGGCCGTTTCGGGTACAAGCGGCCACCTTTTCCTCGTCTCATCCACGGTTTCACTCCTTTTTCACCGCTTGCGACGTGCCGCAGTGGCGCGCCCACTTGCGCCGTTTTGCCAGCGCGTCGGTTCTTTCGGCGTCCCACCTTCTCCCATGCCGAAAAGCGACACGGATTTGTCGGATCGCAACGCCCCCGCGCCGGAGCCGCGCTCCTCGGCCGAGCCGGGCAAGCTGCTGCGCGCGGTCCGGGGGTTGGGCGCTTGGGCTCGCGCCAACCGCCTGCGGGCCGCCCTGGTGCTCGGCGCCTGCGTGGTCGCGATCGGCGCCTCGGTGATCGTCTGGATGCTGATCGGCCGACATGACTCGGCTCACGACCGTCGGCAGCTCCTCGCGGCCTTCGAGGCACTCGACCGGGGGGCGTACGAGGAGGCCCGCGAGTTGGTCGAACCGTTCCAGGTGCGTGGCGATCTGCACGCCGACGAGTGGAGCGACGTGGCGTTCGTGCTGGGAGCCGTTGCCGTCGGCGAGGCCGACGCCACTTGGAGCCGGGACCAGCGCCAATACTACCTGCTGGGCGCCCGCTATCTCGAAGAAGCCCGGGACCGCGGTTTCCCGCCTGAGCGAGGGGCCGAGGGCTTGTACTTGCTGGGGCGGAGCCTGTGCCTAAGCGGCCAGTTCGCGGCCAGCCGGCCGGTGCTCCTCTCGGCGCTCGAGGCCGACAGCGGGCGGGCCACGCCCATCCACCGGCTGCTCGCCCGTGCCTATCTGCACGATGCGAATCCCCAATACGACAAGGCGCTTGCGCACAACACCGCGTTTCTGGCCGATCGGCGGCTGGCGCCCGAGGAGCGGCACGAGGGGCTGCTCGAGCGGGCCCGGATCCTGCTCCACTTGGAACGGATCGCCGACTGCCTGGCGGCCCTGGACAAAATCCCCGCCGGCGCCGCCAACCGGGCGGAGACTACGATCATGCAGGGCCGCGTGCTGATGCACGAGGCCAAGACCCTCCTGGCTCAAGACGAGCCCACGGCCGAAGAGCAAGCTCGGGCCCGAGATCGCTACCAGACGGCCATCAAGACCCTACGCTCCGCTCAAGGCCACGACACGCTCAGCACCCAGGCGACGCCCCAGGCGATGTTGCTGATCGGCATCTGCTACCGGGAGCTGGGGGACAATCGGGCCGCGATGGCGGAGTTCACCCGCACCGTCAGTCTGTATCCCGAAGGCCCCGAGGCGCTCGCCGCCAGCCTCGAACAGGCGGAGCTGGCCCGGCAGCTCGGGCGCAACGGGGACGCGGTATCCGGATACCTGCGGGTCCTTTCCGCGGTGGTCGATCCCGATACGTACAGCAATCCCTGGGTCGCGCTCGACGAGCTTCGCCGCCGGATGCTCGACGCCTACCGGCACTACCGGAACGCCCGCAACTTCGT
>Ga0180437_10003220_pt1 | contig 24609 bp, 20 predicted proteins | sample SS_ome_4_FD_132410 | JGI IMG/M metagenome (GOLD analysis project Ga0180437, IMG submission 132410) | Hypersaline lake sediment archaeal communities from the Salton Sea, California, USA - SS_3_D_1 metaG | ecosystem: Environmental > Aquatic > Non-marine Saline and Alkaline > Hypersaline >... | reverse complement strand
GAGGCCTTTCTACAGCGTGCGGCGGCCATTGAGGGGGTCTATGTGCCCAGCCTATACCGGGTCGACCTCAATGCCGACGGCACCGTACAGCGCATCACATCGCTCGGCGGAGCGCCCCTGCCGGTACGCAAACGTCTGGCCTGCGAGCTGCCTGATGCCCCGCTCAGCCCGGTCGTGCCCTTTGTCAAGGCCGTGCATGATCGAGCGATGGTGGAAATCATGCGTGGCTGCACGCGCGGCTGTCGCTTCTGTCAGGCCGGCATGATCTACCGCCCGGTGCGGGAGCGCTCGGTGGCGCAAGTGCTGGAAATGGCCGAGCAGCTGCTGGCAAACACAGGCTATGAAGAGCTGGCGCTGGTGTCGCTCAGCAGCACCGATCACAGCCGCATCGAATCCATTGTGCGCCAGCTGAGCCAGCGCTACCAGGAGCAGCGTATATCTCTGTCGCTGCCTTCTCTGCGCACCGACGCCTTTTCGGTGGATCTGGCCCAGATCATTCAGCGCACACGCAAAAGCGGACTGACCTTTGCCCCAGAAGCGGGCAGTGAGAGGCTGCGCCAGGTGATCAACAAGGGCGTGACGGCAGACGATTTGCTGCGCACGGCAGAGGCGGCCTATGCCAGTGGCTGGCGGCGGATCAAGCTGTATTTCATGATCGGGCTGCCCACTGAGACTGTGGAGGACGTGCTGGCCATTGCCGACCTGGTCAAGGCTGTGCTCGATGTCGGGCGCCGGCATCACGGCAGGCGCGCCGAAGTCAATGTCAGTGTGGCTACCTTCATCCCCAAGCCGCACACACCCTTCCAATGGATGCCGCTTTGTGCTGCAGAGCAGATCTCGGAACGACAACGGGCCTTGCGGGCAGCGCTGCCCAGGCGCGGGGTGCAGTTCAGCTGGTCAGATGCCTCGGGCACCTGGTTGGAGGCAGTGCTTTCGCGCGGCGATCGACGCCTTGGCCTGCTCGTTGAGCATGCCTGGCGGCTCGGCGCGCGCTTTGATGCCTGGAATGAGGCCTATCAGCCCCAACTGTGGAAGCAGGCCTTGAAGCTGTGCCAGCTCGAAACGGGGTTCTACGCCTATCGTGAGAGACCTCGGACTGAGATTCTGCCGTGGAGCCTGATCGATGTGGGCGTCAGTGAGGCATATCTGTGGGACGAGTACCAGCGCAGCCTGCGAGCAGAGCCAAGCCCAGATTGCCGGCTCGGATGCCTGGACTGCGGCGTGCGGGCCGCGTTTGACCTGCAGCGATGCCCACAGTTAGCGACGGCCGAGGACTGCCCCGCCGGCGGAGCGGGGCGATGACGAGCGAGCAGCCTATCCAGCGTCTGCGCGTTGTGTTCAGCATTGGGCAGCCGGTCAAGTACATATCTCATCTCGATTTGATGCGTGCCTGGGAGCGGGCGCTGCGCCGAGCCCAAGTGGGCCTGTCCGCTTCGCAGGGCTTTAACCCGCGCCCCAAGCTGGTCTTTGCAGCCGCTCTGCCGGTGGGATTCACCGCCCAAGCGGAGATCGTCGACGTCTACCTGGAGAAACCCATGAAACCCGAGGACTTGGCCGCCGCTGTCGAGGCACAGCTGCCGGCCGGTCTGAAGTTGGTGGGCGTGACGGAGGTGCCACAGGCGCTGCCGTCCCTGCCCAGCCAGGTGTCGGCGGCCGAGTACCGAGTTGCTGTGTCCACCGATGAGGATCGCGAGCAGGTGCAGAGACGAATCGACCGGCTGCTAGCCAGCGATTCGCTTCATCGTGTGCGGGAGCGGCCGGGCGGTGGCCGGGAGTATGATCTCCGCCCGTTGATCCAGAAGCTGTGGCTGGCTGATTCGGAGACGGGTGAGATCGTTATCGGCATGCTCTTGCAGGCCAGTGCACGGGGAACCGGACGCCCCGACGAAGTGATGGCAGAACTGGGCATGGCGCAGGGCGTGCGGGCCATCAGACGTCTCAGCTTGGGGCTCGCTGCGGGATGATGTGGCAGCGAATGGGTCGCACTGAGATAGCCTCTGGGCAATCCAGGGGCTGAGAGAGGAGGCGGACAGTGAGGCGCATCTGGGCTGGCTGGCGCATGGACTATATCCTCGGTGACAAGTCGCAGGAGTGCGTGTTCTGTCGGGCCCTACAGGGCCACGACGATGCGGCAAACCACGTTCTGTACCGCGGGGAGCGGGTGGCACTGATGCTCAATCGGTATCCCTACACCAATGGCCATCTCCTGATCGTGCCCCTTGCCCATGCCGGCGATCTGTCAGAGTTGGACCGCGAAACACTGGCCGACATGATGTTGCTCGCGGAAAAGGGCATTGCCCTGCTTCGTGCGGCGATGAGCCCTCATGGTTTCAACGTTGGGATCAACCTCGGTCAAGCTGCTGGCGCGGGCATTCAGGATCACGTGCACATCCACATTGTGCCGCGCTGGGAGAATGACACCAACTTTTTGCCCGTTCTTGGCAACGTGCGCGTCATCCCCGAATGGCTCAATGACACCTACTGCAAGCTGCTCGCCGCACTCGAGACGATAACGGGGGGGACAGGCAAGCTGCTGTGAGCAGGATCGGCCTTCAACTGCGGCGCTGGCGAGAGCGGGTGGTGCGCTTTGTGCTGCCCGGCGAGATCAGCGAGCAGAGCAACAACTGGAACCTGTACCGCGAAATAGCCTGGTTTGGCCAGCTTTCTGCTGTCACCAACACCTTTGTCAGTGTATTTGCCCTCCGCCTGGGGGCATCGAGCTTCCTCATCGGCCTGCGCACGGCTCTACCCGCCTTGATCAATGTCTTCGTCCAGGTGCCAGCGGCGCGGCTGGTGGAGGGCGAAGCGGATCGCAGAAGGGTCCTACTGCTGTGGCAGTGGCTGATGCGGGTGCCGGTCTTTTTCATGGTGTTCGCACCGCTCCTGCCCGAGCCTTGGCGGGCCGGATCCGTTATCGGTCTTGCTGTCGCCGGGGCGGTTCCAACTGCGGTGGCGACCGTGTCCTTCACCGCAGTGTTCGCCGACATAGTGGCGCCAAGGGACCGCGCCCAGGTGGTCAGCGTTCGCAACGCTTTGCTGGCTGCCACGACCACCGCCACTCTCCTGGTCGCGGGCCAGGTGCTCGATCTTCTCCCCTTTCCCTTGGGCTACCAAGCCGTCTTCACGGTGTCCTTTGTCTCTTCGATGGTGAGCCTTTACTACCTGGCCAGGGTTGTGGTCCCGCAAAGCGCTGCTGGAGCGCCGGAGGCGGAGCAGCCTCGCCCAACTGCGGCGAGACGCAAGCAGCCTCGCCCAACTGCGGCGAGACGCAAGCAGCCTCGCCCAACTGCGGCGAGACGCAAGCAGCCTGGCCTGCCCATGGACCTGCTGCGCTCGATGCAGAACCTGCTGACTCACCGCGACTTGAGCCGGTTCACCCTGGCTGCCTTTGTCTTTCACTGGGGCCTGTACTTCCCCATCCCTTTGTATGCCATCTACCGCGTGCGCACGCTTGGCCTCTCTGAAGGCTGGATAGGCGCCCTCTCCATGTTCGAGTCCGCCGTCACCATCGTTGCCTACTTCGCCTGGGGCCGGCTTGCGCAAAGGCACAGCTCGCGTTTCATCTTGTTGGCAGGGGTTCTTCTGGTGTCGTTTTTCCCCATTGGCACAGCGCTGAGTTCGACCCCTGTCCCGCTGCTGCTTGTCTCGGCCGTTGCGGGGCTGGCCGCGCCGGCCTTTAACCTCGGTCTGTTCAACGGCCTGCTTGAGGTGGCCCCAGCGGAACGCCGCGCGACCTTTGTGGCCGTGTTCAACGTGCTGATGAACGTGGCCGCATTTGTCAGCCCGCTGTTGGGAACCAGCGCGGCGGACTGGCTGGGGATCCGTGAGGCGCTTCTGATCGGCGGCGCCCTGCGAATAGCTGGGGTTGTCGCCGTGGCCTACATTCTCTACGGGCCGTCCGCTCCACAGCGTATGATGCGCCGTCTGAAGAGATAGGGAGCTTCCGGTCGGCGTGTGGGTTGTGGTGGGCAGATCGGTCCCTTGTGTGTACAATGGAGGCCGACGTCGGGCTCAAGCCCTGTGAGCCGTCATCATTGAAGGAGGAGCTGCAGCATGTCGTCGAAGCGGGGCGTTGTCATCAGCAGTGCGGTTCGCACAGCGATTGGGCGGTTTCAGGGAATGTTGGCGAGTCTGCCGGCACCCGAATTGGGGGCCATTGTGGTGCGCGAGGCAGTCCAACGGGCTGGCGTTGACCCATCTCGTGTAGATGAAGTGCTCATGGGCAACGTCGTGCAGGCAGGCCAGGGACAGGCACCGGGGCGCCAGGCAGTTATCAAGGCAGGCCTACCACCCACCGTAGGAGCCACCACTGTCAACAAGATCTGCGGATCGGGCCTGAAGACGGTGATGATGGCGGCCCAAGCCATCGTCTGTGGTGACGGCGATGTCTTTGTCGCGGGGGGCATGGAAAGCATGACCAACGGGCCTTACCTGCTGAGCAGGGCACGCCAGGGCTACCGGCTGGGCCATGCGACGCTCATCGATGCCACGGTGCATGATGGCCTGTGGTGCTCCTTTGAGGACCAGCACATGGGCAATGCTGCAGAGTGGATCGCGGCGGAGTATGGCCTCACACGCCAGGAGTTGGATGCCTATGCTCTCGGCAGCCACCAAAAGGCCATCGCAGCTATTGAGGCCGGCAAGTTCAGCGACGAGATCGTGCCTGTGCATGTGGCCCAGCGCAAAGGCCCACCGGTCGTCTTTGAGCGCGATGAATGCCCTCGCCAAGACACGTCTATGGCAGCCCTCGCCAAGCTGCGGCCTGCATTTCGAGAGGATGGCATGGTGACAGCTGGCAACTCGCCGGGCATCACCGATGGCGCGGCGGCGCTGGTGGTCATGGGTGAGGATACGGCACGGGAGATGGGCATCCAGCCTCTGGCGCGCGTCACGGGATACAGCCAGGCGGCGGTGGAGCCAATCAAGATCTTCACCGCCCCGATATATGCGGTGCGCAAGCTGCTGGCCAAGACGGGCTATTCCCTCGAGCATTTCGACCTGATCGAGGTCAACGAGGCTTTTGCCGCACAGACACTGGCGGATGGCAGGGCATTGGGCTTGAACTGGGACAGGGTCAACGTGCACGGCGGGGCCATCGCCCTGGGTCATCCGATTGGCGCTAGCGGCGCGCGCGTGCTGGTAACACTCATCTACGCTCTGCGCGACCGCGGACTTGAGACGGGTCTGGCCACTCTCTGTCTGGGCGGCGGAGAAGCCGTGGCCATGGCTATTGAACTGCTGTAGGCAACACGCACTGAGAGCCATCTGAACCGACCAGAATCGCTGCACGACACAGCATCCCCATCACAGGAGGCAAAGAAGTGGATCTAGAGTTCAACGCAGAACAAGAGATGATTCGCAAGATGGTCCGGGACTTTGCACAGAAGGAAGTCGCTCCCATTGCCGCAGAGATCGATGAACAGGGTGTGGTGCCGTTTGAGAACATCCGCAAGATGGCCAACCTGGGTCTGCTGGGGCTCATCATCCCCGAGGCGTACGATGGCGGTGGGGCGGACATGATTAGCTATGTGATCGCCATTGAGGAACTGTCCAAGGCCTGCGCATCCACGGCTATCGTCGTGGCAGTGCAGAACTCGCTGGTGGCGGCAGGCATCGAACGGTTCGGCACCGAGGAGCAGAAACAGACCTTTCTACCACCGCTGGCGCGTGGAGAGAAGATCGGTGCCTTTGCCCTGACCGAACCGGGTGCGGGTTGTGACGCTTCCGCACTGATAACGACTGCGGTCAGGGACGGTGACGAATACGTCATCAACGGCCGCAAGCACTTTATCACCAATGGCGGCTTTGCGGATGTGGTGGTCCTGTTCGCGATGACAGACAAGTCTCAGGGCCACCGTGGTATCACGGCCTTCCTGGTGGAAAAGGGCATGCCGGGTTTCTCGCCGGGTAAGGAAGAGCACAAGATGGGCATCCGCGGCACGAACACTTCAGAGCTGCTGTTCGACGATCTACACGTTCCGGCGGCCAACCGTCTGGGTGAGGAAGGGCAGGGCTTTAAGATCTCTATGGTCGTGCTCGATGGCGGCCGTATTGGCGTGGCGGCGCAAGCGCTGGGCATCGCCCAGGCGGCGTATGAGGCGGCGCTGGAGTACAGTAAGCAGCGCACGCAGTTCGGCAAGCCGATCTGCCAGTTCCAGGCCATACAGTGGATGTTGGCAGATATGGCCACTCGCATTGAGGCAGCCCGCCTGTTGGTCTACAAGGCAGCGCTGGCCAAAGAGTCAGGTGAGCGTTTTAGCAAGGAAGCGGCTATGGCCAAGCTGTACGCGTCAGAGACAGCCACATGGGTGGCCGGCCGCGCGATTCAGATCCATGGTGGTTATGGTTACATGAAGGAATATCCCGTCGAGCGCAACTATCGCGATGCCAAGATCACCGAGATCTATGAAGGCACCAGTGAGGTGCAGCGTATGGTGATTGCCCGCGGCCTCCTGTCCTAAGGCGCGCTTGATGAAGCGCATCGAGGTGCTGGACAAGGGCTGGGTGCAGCAGGCCGGCATTGAGCTGATGCAATGGACTCATGAGGGAGCCGACTGAACCGATCCCGCCAGCGGTCTTGCTAGGGGGAGCCTGGGATGGAAGGGATCAACCTGTACGCGTTTCTGGTGCATCTCCTGGCCCAGAGCGGGCTTGATCCGGGGAGGTTGGGCCAGCATCTGGGGGATGCTTTCAGGCGTCTGAAGCGCCCAGCCAGGGAAGAGTCCGCTCAAGACCCTTTGACACAGCTGGCGCGGAGTCTCGCTCGCGAGGATGGCGCGGATGTCGGGTCCCCCGCAGCCCTGCGCTTTTACAAGGCCTACGCCCTGGAGTCGATGGGGCGCGTGCAGGAGGCACTGGTGGCCTACGATCAGTGCCAGCGCGAGCCAACGGATGCCACCGTGGCCAGGTACTCGGCGCTGGCAGGCTTTCGGCAGGGACTGCTCTTTTCGCGCCAGCTGCGCTGGGGCCAAGCTGAGCGCTGTCTGAAACACTGCATACGTCTGGCGCAGGCCGTGCCGCTGCCCAGTCTGGAACTGAGCGCAACGAGCATGCTCGTGCGCATCTGCCGCACCATGGGGCGCCACGCCGAGGCACTCGGGCGGCTGGAGCGCGCACTGGCGATTGCACGCTTGCTCGGCGACGAGGCTGCCCAGGCGCAGGCCTATGATGTGGCAGGGGACCTGTACCGGGCCGCAGCAAACTACCACAGAGCCCTACAGAGCTACGAACAGAGCCTTGATCTTTTCCGCAAGCTGGGCAATGCCGAAGGCGCGCTGGTGACACAGCTCGATATCGGGGCGCTCTACCAGGCCAGTGGAAGCTGGGAGAAGGCCGGTGCTTGGTACCGCGCCTGTTTGCGCGAGGCCGAAGAGTCTGGGAGAACCGTGGACCAGGCTGCCGTTCTCTATGAGCTGGCCTGCCTTCACATACACAAGGGTGAGGCACGCAAGGCAGCGCAGATGCTGCTGCGCGATATGTCGCTCTATCGCCAGATCCGCGATGCGCGGGGCGCGGATCGCGCCGGTCGTATGCTGCTGGGTCTGGGCGTGTGGATGCAGCGCCGCCTGACCGAAAACCAGCTGACTTTTCGCGACATCGAGCGTGGCAGTGCCCAAGAGGATGATCAGGATGAGGAACCAGATGAGGAGTAGGGGGCGCGATGCCTATGGACCCCAAGATCGCAAGGCTTAGGAAACTGCAGGAACAGGCCCGACTCGCTGGCGGTGCCGAACGGATCAAGCGCCAGCACGATGCCGGGAAGCTGACGGCCCGTGAGCGCCTTGAACTGCTGCTGGACCCGGGCAGCTTCCGTGAGCACGGCATGCTGGTGACGCACCGGGCGGTAGGGTTTGGCATCGAGGATAGACGGCCTATCGGGGATGCAGTGATCACCGGCTATGGCACGATCGATGGTCGACTGGTCTTTCTGTTCTCACAGGACTTTACCGTGTTCGGTGGCTCTCTGGGTGAGGCACACGCGCAGAAGGTCCGGAAGATCATGGATCTGGCCATGGAAGCTGGCGCGCCGGTTATTGGGCTCAACGATTCGGCGGGGGCGCGCATCCAGGAGGGGGTCGAGTCGCTGGCCGGATACGCGGAGATCTTTGTGGGCAACGTGCTCGCTTCCGGTGTGATCCCGCAGATTTCGGCCATCATGGGGACCTGTGCCGGCGGTGCGGTGTACTCACCGGCCATGACCGACTTTATCCTGATGGTCAAGGGCACCAGCCACATGTTCATCACCGGGCCAGGGGTGATCAAGGCTGTCACCCACGAAGAGGTCGATTTTGAGCATCTCGGTGGTGCCATGACCCACAATACGGTGAGCGGTGTGGCGCACTTTGCGGCGGAGGATGAGCAGCACTGCCTGCAGATGGTGCGCAGGCTGCTCAGCTACATCCCGCAGAACAACATGGAAGACCCGCCCGTGGTGCGCAGCAGCGACGATCCCCAGCGCATGGACTTGGAGTTGGACAGCCTGGTGCCTGACAACCCCAACAAGCCCTACGACATGCGCGACATCATCCGGCGCGTGGTCGACGACGGCGACTACTTTGAGTTCCAGGAGCACTGGGCACGAAACATCACGGTCGGCTTTGCTCGGCTGAATGGCCATTCGGTGGGTGTCGTGGGGCAGAATCCCATGTATCTGGCTGGCGTGCTTGACATTGACTCCTCAACCAAGGCGGGGCGCTTTGTGCGCTTTTGCGACAGTTTCAATATCCCCATTGTCACGCTTGTGGATGTGCCTGGCTTTCTGCCTGGGGTTTCGCAGGAGCACAGTGGCATTATCCGTCACGGGGCCAAGCTGCTCTATGCCTACATCGAGGCCACAGTGCCCAAGATCACCGTGATCACGCGCAAGGGCTACGGCGGCGCCTACGTTGTAATGGGCTCCAAGCATGTCCGCGGTGACATCAACTATGCCTGGCCCAGCGCTGAGATCGCGGTGATGGGACCTAATGGCGCAGTGAACATCATCTTCCGCAACGAGATCGCGGCGGCCGACGACCCGGAGGCCAAACGGGCCGAACTGGTGCAGGAGTACCGCGACAGGTTTGCCAACCCCTACGTGGCGGCTGGACGGGGATACATCGATGAGGTCATCGAACCACACGAGACACGGCCGCGACTGATCGCTGCCCTGGAGATGCTGCAGGACAAGCGACAGAGCAACCCGCCCAAGAAGCACGGCAATATCCCATTGTAACGGTCCGGACCGGAGGCCTTGATCTTTCGCGCGAGGTGCGACGCGCGTTGCTGGGGGCGAGACGTGCCACTTGAGCAAGGCTTGATCCAAGTGTACACCGGTGAGGGCAAGGGCAAGACCACCGCAGCCCTTGGCTTGGCCTTGCGGGCTGCGGGCCAGGGCCTGCGGGTGCACATCGTGCAGTTCCTCAAGGGCCGTCCGAATCGGGGCGAGCGCCGGGCGCTGCAGCACCAGCCAAACATCAGTCTGGTGGCCTTTGGGCGCCCGTCTTTCGTCAACTGCGACAGCCCTGATCCTGAGGACCTACGGCTCGCTCAGGAGGCGCTGCAGCACTGCCTTGACATCATCTCTGAGCACCGTTATGATGTCGTTGTCCTGGATGAGATCAATGTCGCCCTGCGCTGCGGCCTGATTTCCCTGGACCAGGTGCTGGCTCTGCTAGACGCCAAGCCGCCCCAGGTCGAGCTGGTGCTCACCGGGCGCGATGCCCATCCCGGGATTATGGAGCGTGCCCACCTCGTGACCGAGATGCGCGCCGTGAAACATCCCTATGACCAGGGGATTGGCAGCAGACAGGGCATCGAGTACTGAGTCCATCGAGGAACGGATCGATCTACAGCATGGGCGGCCTCGTCTTTGCAGCGAGACGAGGCTGCTTGCCCTGTCTTGGGACGACAGGACCAAGGCGTCTCCCGTCCCGTCAAGCGGGATGAACAATCAAGCGAGACGAACAGTCGCCGCAGTTGGGCGGGGCTGCTTTGTGTCACTGCAATATCCCGACCGCGGGCTCGCTCGCACAACTGTCCCCAGCCGTGATGGAGGCAACGATGAAGCGACAGCAGGATCTCGAGTCCATCCGCCAAGCAAAGGAGCGCTGGGAGCAGGACACTCTGCGCCCTGCGTTGGCCCAGTGGCCTGAGCGGCGAGAGGCTTTCGTCACGACATCCAGTGAACCCGTTGAGCGTCTCTACTGCCCTGTGGATGTCGATGACCTCGACTATGAGAGGGACCTCGGTTTCCCCGGCCAGTATCCGTTTACTCGTGGCGTGCACGCCACCATGCATCGCGGCAGGCTGTGGACGATGCGCATGTTCGCCGGGTTTGGCAGCGCCGAAGAGACCAACGAGCGCTACAAGTACCTGCTCGCGCACGGCGAAACGGGTCTTTCCGTAGCCTTCGATTTCCCTACGCTCTATGGCTATGACAGCGACCATCCGCTGGCCGAAGGCGAGTTCGGCAAGTGCGGAGTGGCGGTATCGTCGCTGGCCGATATGGAGCTGCTGTTCGACGGGATACCGCTGGACGAGATCACCACGTCGATGACCATCAATGGTCCTGCAGCGGTGATCTGGGCCATGTACCTTGCGGCTGCTGAGAAGAGGGGGTTCCCTCTCAGCGAGCTGGGCGGCACCATCCAGAACGACGTGCTCAAAGAGTACATCGCACAAAAGTCGTGGCTGCTGCCGCCTGAGCCTTCGATGCGCCTGATCGTCGACACGTTCGAGTTCGGCAGCCAGCACGTGCCACGTTGGAACACCATTTCCATCAGTGGCTATCACATCAGAGAAGCAGGCTCGACAGCTGCCCAGGAGCTGGCCTTTACGCTGGCCGATGGCATGGCCTATGTTCAGGCGGCGATCGATCGCGGGCTTGATGTAGACCGTTTCGCGCCGCGGCTGTCGTTCTTCTTCAATGCGCACAACGATTTCCTGGAGGAGATCGCCAAGTACCGGGCGGCACGGCGCATCTGGGCGCGGGTGATGAAGGAACGGTTCCAAGCCCGGAACCCGCGCTCCTGGCTGATGCGCTTTCACACCCAGACGGCGGGCTGTTCGCTCACGGCGCAGCAGCCGGAGAACAACATCGTGCGCACCACCATTCAGGCTCTGGCTGCCGTGCTGGGTGGCACACAGAGCCTGCACACCAACTCCATGGATGAAGCACTGGCCCTGCCGTCAGAGCTAGCGGTTCGCGTTGCGCTGCGCACGCAGCAGATCATCGCCCACGAGAGCGGCGTGGCAAACACCGTGGATCCGCTGGCCGGCAGCTATGCCATCGAGGCCATGACCAACGCTCTAGAATCGCAGGCCTATGCCTACTTTGACAAGATCGAGGCGCTGGGCGGTGTGATCCCTGCCATAGAGCAGGGCTTTTTCCAGCGCGAGATTGCCGCCAGCGCCTACCGCTATCAGCGTGAGATCGAGCAGGAGCAGCGCGTTGTGGTGGGTCTCAACGCCTACGAGTCGCAGGAGCCGCTTGCCATTCCGTTGCTGCAGATGGACCCTGAGGGCGAAAGTCGCCAACGGGCGCGTCTGGCCCGCGTGCGCGCTGAACGGGACAATGCGCTGCTGCAACGGCGATTGGAGGCGCTTCGCCGGGCCGCACAGGGCAGCGACAATCTCATGCCTTTCATTCTGGACGCGGTCCGTGCCTACGGCACGCTGGGCGAAGTCTGTGATGTGCTGCGCGGCGTGTTCGGCGAATACCGGGAGCCAGTCATTATCTGACGCTGCTGTTGCGCGCAGCAGTTGGTCCCCAACGTATCCCTGTGGAGGGTTCATGGCCGATATCAAGATCAGGGTCCTCATTGCAAAGCCGGGGCTGGACGGTCACGACCGTGGGGCAAAGGTGGTGGCGCGGGGCCTGCGCGATGCAGGGATGGAGGTTATCTACACCGGTCTGCACCAAACCCCCGAGATGATCGCTCAGGCGGCGCTGCAGGAGGACGTGGACGTTGTCGGGCTGAGCATGCTCTCCGGAGCGCACATGTCGATTGTGCCCAGGGTGGTGGCCAAGCTTGAGGAGCGTGATCTGCAGGACGTGCTGCTTTTTGTCGGCGGCATCATCCCCGATGAGGACGTCCCGAGCTTGCGGGAGATGGGCGTCAAGGGCATCTACGGGCCGGGCACGCCTCTGGAGCAGATTGTGCAGGATATTCGCACGGAGGTCGGCTCCCCTTGAGTGCCGTTCAGGGTGCGGGCTCCGACACCGCAGGCCTTGGCGACGTGGTGGCGAGGGCCCTGGATGGAAACCGCCGGGCCATTGCCAAGCTGATCACTGTGGTTGAGCAGGGTGGCCCCGCTGCCCAGGATGTGCTGGCCAGGATATACCCGCAGACGGGACGGGCTCATCTGGTGGGCGTCACGGGAGCTCCTGGGAGCGGTAAGAGCACGCTGGTCAACGAAATGGCCAAGGAGTACCGGCGACGGGGGCTGGATGTGGGGATCATCGCCGTTGACCCTACCAGTCCCTTTTCTGGCGGCGCCATACTGGGCGACCGCATCCGCATGCGCGATGTGGTGACTGATGCGCACATCTTCATCCGCAGCATGGCAACGCGTGGCAGCCTGGGCGGTCTGGCGCGCGCCACGGCAGATGCAACGCGGGTGCTGGACGCAGCGGGCTATCCAGTCATCTTGATCGAGACGGTGGGGGCGGGACAGAGCGAGGTGGAGATCGCTCGCTTTGCCCACACCACGGTGGTGCTGCAGGTGCCTGCGTCTGGCGACGAGATTCAGGCCATCAAGGCCGGCATACTGGAGATAGCGGACATCATCGTGGTCAACAAGGCCGATCTGCCGGGCGCTGACAATGCCGCCGCCGCGTTGGAGGCGATGCTAGATCTGAACTCTATACCTTCAGACTGGCACCATGGGCGCCGCGTCACACAGCTTGAGCCCGCTGGCAGCGACCAGTCGACGGCCCAGACTTGGCGGCCGCCGGTGCTCAAGGCCTGTGCCCTGCGGGGCACTGGCGTTCCTGAGCTGGTCGATGCCATTGAGGGACACTGGGAACAGCAGCAGCGGTCGGGGGTCAGCAGGCTGCGCGAGCACGAGCGGGTAGAGGGCGAGCTGAGAGAGACACTGAGCCGCTCTCTGCTGCACGACCTGCTGCTGAGACTCTCGGCGGCGGACCTCAAAGACGCCGTAGATCGCATCGTGGCGCGCCAGCAGGATCCCTACTCGGCTGCACGGGCGTTGATAGTTCAAGCGGGACTGGACCCCAATGGGAAGGATCCTTTCCAAGAGGCATGAAGCTACTGCTCATTCGCCACGGACAATCCGTGGGCAATGCCGCGGATCGCATACAGGGTCTCAGCGACGAACCGCTGACCGACCTGGGACGACAGCAAGCCCGGGCATTGGCCTACCGGCTGCAAGCTCAGCAGGCCCTCAGCGCGCTCTACACCAGCCCACTGCTGCGTGCGCAGCAAACTGCCGAGATCATCGCCGCTGAGATGGGCCTTGAGGTGCGGGTTGTGGACGATCTCAGGGAATATGACTGTGGAGCGGTCACCGGCATGACCTGGCAGGATGTTCAGGCCCACTACCCCGAGATTGCCAGGCGCTGGGCGGAGGACTCGTGGCGCGTGCCCATACCGGGCGAGGAGGGCCCCGAAGCCTTCCAGCGGCGCGTTGTGGCGGCCATGGATGGCATTGTCGCGGCGCACGACGGGGCAGAGACGGTAGCCGTCGTCGCCCACGGTGGGACGCTGAGCGCCTACCTCGCTGGACTGCTGGAGTTCGACTTTCGCAAGCGGCAGCCTTGGGTCTTTGCCAACGCTTCGCTGAGCATGGTAATGCCTCGCGGCCTGCGGCCGCGAGTGGCCTTGCTAAACGATACCTGTCATCTGGAGTGCGACGAAGGGAGGCTGACGCTATGGCGATCCTGGGCAAGCGAATCCGGCTGAGGGCCATTGAGCGCAGCGATATCCCCACCTTTGTGAGTTGGCTCAACGACCCGGAGGTAGTCGAGAACCTGCTTCTCTACCTGCCGATCTCCCAGGCGCAGGAGGAGCAGTGGTTTGAGGACCAACTCCAGCGCACTGACCAGCACATCTTTGGGATCGAGACGCTGGACGGCAAGCTGATTGGCAACGTCGCCCTGGACGAAGTCAATTGGAAGGACCGTTCTGCAGTGCTGGGCATTGTGATCGGTGAGAAGGACTATTGGGATGAGGGCTATGGCACCGATGCCATCTGCACTCTGCTGGGTTTCGCCTTCCGGGAGATGAATCTGCACCGCGTGTCCCTGCACGTGTTCGACGACAACACGCGCGCCATACGCTGCTACGAAAAGTCTGGGTTCCAGCATGAGGGGCGCATGCGAGAGGCCGAGTTCAGCAGAGGCCGCTACCGCGACGAGCTTGTGATGGGCATTCTGCGCCGCGAGTTCTTGGCAGCACAAGGAGGTGAGAGTTGACCTACACCATCTATGGTGAACTGGCGCTGATCAGTGGATCGGCCAACCCTGAGCTGGCGCGGCAGATCAGTGAGCACCTTGGCACCACCCTCGTCCCCCGGGAGATCACCGACTTTCCCAACGAGAACGTGTTCATCAAACTGGGCCGCAGTGTGCGTTCCCAGGATGTCTTCATTATCCAACCCACATCATCGCCCGTCAACCGCAACATCATGGAGTTATTGATCATGATCGATGCGGTCAAGCGCGCGTCGGCGGGCCGCATCACAGCGGTCATTCCCCACTACTCGTACGGTCGCACCGACAAGAAGGACCAGCCGCGTGTGCCGATCACGGCGCGGCTGATCGCGGACATGATCGGTGTGGCGGGGGCTGACCGTGTGCTGCTGATGGATCTGCATGCGGGACAGATTCAGGGCTTTTTCAGCATCTTTGTTGACGAAATCAGCGCCTTCGCCATCCTCTCCGAGTACATGCTGAAGCGAGGGCTCGACAACGTGGTGGTCGTTTCGCCCGATGTGGGGGCGGCCAAACGCGCGCGCAACTTTGCTGAGGTGCTCGACGCGCCGCTGGCTATTATCGAAAAGCGCCGCGTTGACAACCGTTGCACGGCCAGGGCGCTGAACGTGATTGGTGAGGTGCGAGGAAAGAACGCCATCATCTTTGATGATGAAGTGGACACGGCCGGCACCTTGATGGAAGCGGTTGACGAGTTGCAGGCGCGAGGTGTTGAGGGCATCTGGTGCTGCGCCACCCATGCCGTCTTGTCGGGTGAAGCGGTGGATCACATTCGCACAAGCAGCATCCGCGAGCTGGTGGTGACCAACACCATCCATTTGCCCCCCGAGAAGCGGCTCGACAACTGCACGGTGCTTTCAGTGGCACCGCTGTTGGGCAACGTGATCGAGAGCATTCACCGCGGCCAGTCCGTGGGCGCGACACTGGACGAGTACAGGCGCAAATGCGGCATCCCCCTCGCAAGCGAAGCGGGCATGGGAGCGCCGACGAGCGGAGCCGAGAGCTAGCGCTCTGTGTGCAGCAGAACACCGGCCGCGGCCTGGCGCCCGTTGACCCCCAAGGCAGTATCGAGTGCTGGACACGGCGCATGCACTGCGGCGCCCTAGTCCGGCTGTCGCGGCCCAGAAAGGGTACCCTTGAACTTGCCCCTCGCCTGTGTTATAATCCGCTGCAGACAAGGATGGCCAGAGGGTTAGGGCTTACATGCTACGAGGCCTTTTCAGCAAGATCGTGGGCGATGCCAACGCCAAGGAGTTGAGCCGGCTTCAGCCCATTGTTGACGAGATCAACGCGTTAGAATCCGAATACGAGGGGCTCCCGGACGGCGAACTTGCCGTCCAGCTCTCTTCCTTTCGTCAGGAGATAGCATCCACCCTTGCCGATGAGCGGGCCCAAGCCGCCCAGGTGCAGCAGCAGCTGGCTGCGGAAGCGGATCCGGATCGGCGACTTGATCTCGGCGTGCGGCTCCAGACGGTGACCGAACGCTTGCGCGATGCCGAGGAGAGCGCGCTGGAGCGCTACCTGGCGCGCGTCTTTGCGCTGGTGCGCGAGTCTGCCAAGCGCACGCTCGGCCAGCGGCACTTTGACGTGCAGCTGCTGGGCGGCATTGTGCTGCACCAGGGCAAGATCGCCGAGATGAAGACGGGTGAGGGCAAGACGCTCGTCGCGACACTGCCGCTGAGCCTGAATGCGCTGCTCGGCCGCGGCGCGCACCTCGTGACCCCCAATGACTACCTCTCCAAGTTTGGCGTACAGTGGATGGGGCCGGTCTATCACCTGCTGGGCCTGTCGGTCGGCGTGATCCAATCCTCAGCCGAGAACCCGCAACTGGGCTCCTTTGTCTTCGATCCCAACTTCCCCGCGACAGACGATCGCTATCAGAACTTGAGACCGGTGCCCAGGCGTGAGGCTTACCACGCCGACATCACCTATGGCACCAACAACGAATTCGGGTTTGACTATCTGCGGGACAACATGGTCTGGGACTTGGCGCAGTGTGCGCAGCGCGATCTGCACTATGCCATCGTGGACGAGGTGGACAACATCCTCATCGACGAGGCGCGAACCCCGCTGATCATCTCCGGGCCTGCTGAGGAATCGACGGACCAGTACGTGCGCTTTGCCAGGCTGGTGCAGCAGCTCGGCCCAGAAGCCGACTATACCGTCGACGAGAGAACGCGGGTTGTGACGCTCACAGAAGAAGGCATTGCCAAGGCTGAGCGGCTGCTGGGCATCGACAATCTCTACTCCCCTGAGTACTACGAGTTGACCCCCTACCTGGAGAACGCGCTCAAGGCCAGGGTGCTGTTCCGGCTGGACCGCGACTATATCGTCAAAGACGGCCAGGTCATCATCGTGGACGAGTTCACCGGGCGCCTGATGTTCGGGCGACGCTACTCAGAGGGCCTTCACCAGGCTATCGAGGCCAAAGAGGGCGTGCGTGTACAGCGAGAGAGCCTGACCCTGGCCACCATCTCGTTCCAGAACTACTTCCGCATGTACAACAAGCTGGCCGGCATGACCGGCACGGCGGAGACTGAGGCGGAAGAGTTCCAGCGCATTTACGATCTGGATGTGACGGTCATCCCGACGCACAAGCCGATGATCCGTGAGGATAACCCCGACCAGGTGTACAAGACGGAGCAGGCCAAGTTCCGCGCGGTGGTGGGTGAGATCGGAGGGCTGCACACAGAGGGACGCCCCGTGCTCGTCGGCACCACATCTGTTGAGAACTCTGAGATGCTGTCGCAGATGCTGCGCCGCAAGGGCGTCCCGCACCAAGTGCTGAACGCCAAGTATCACGAGAAGGAAGCTGTGATCATCGCCCAGGCGGGCCGTCCGGGAGCAGTGACCCTTGCCACCAACATGGCCGGCCGCGGTGTGGACATCCTTTTGGGAGGAAACCCTGAAGGTCTGGCGCGCGACCAACTGCGCAAGCAGGGCGTTGATTTGACCCAGGTGGACGAAGCCGTGTGGGCAGAAGCTCTCCAAGAAGCGCACGTCGCCTGCGACGCAGATAAGGAGAAGGTGCTGAGCCTCGGCGGGCTGCACGTCATTGGGACGGAGCGGCACGAAGCGCGCCGCATCGACAACCAGCTGCGCGGCCGCTCAGGCCGCCAGGGCGATCCCGGGTCCTCACGGTTCTACGTGTCGCTAGAAGATGATCTGATGAGGCGCTTTGGCGGCGCCACGGTGGCCGGCTTTATGGATCGGCTGGGCGTCGATGAGGATATCCCCATCGAGCACGATCTGATCACACGCTCGATCGAGAACTCCCAGGTCAAGGTAGAGGGTTACAACTTTGACCTGCGCAAGCACCTGCTTGAGTACGATGACGTGGTCAACGAGCAGCGCGGGCTCATCTACGACCAGCGGCGTCTGATCCTCACCTCCGAGAACCTGAAGGATACCGTGCTGGGCATGGTGCAAGACGAACTGCGCTTTGCCGTGACCCGTCACACTGCGCTTGAAGCGGAGGAGTGGGACCTGGCCGCTCTGGTGCAAGCGGTGCGCTCTATCCTGCCGCTCGATCCCAATTCTGACCCGGCATGGGAAGGGGCCAGCGCTGAGCAGATCGCGCAACAGCTCGTGGATCTGTCGGAGAAGATCTATGCAGCCAAGGAAGAGCAACTGGGCTCGGAGATGATGAGACAGCTGGAGCGGCTGTTGATGCTCAATGTCGTGGACCGGCACTGGGTGCGCCACCTCACCGCTCTGGATGAGCTGCGTGAGGGCATCGGGCTGCGAGCCTTTGCCAAGCGCGATCCGTTGATCGAATACAAGCGCGACGCTTTTGAGATGTTCGAGGAACTGAAGAGTGCCATCGCCAGCGATGTGGCGCATCGCATCTACTTCACCACCCTGGTGCGCCAGCCCGCGACGCGGCCGACGCGGGCCTACCGCCCTGGTGTGCCTGGCCAGCAAGCACAGAGTGCGCCGGCTCGAGCGGGCGAGAGCGTGGGCCGCAATGACCCGTGCCCTTGTGGGAGCGGCAAGAAGTACAAGCACTGCTGTTTGCGCAAGGATGAGGCAGACGCACAGGGCTCGGCGGGCGCCAGCGAAGGCGGGGCTGCATCGGCGAGCAGCTCGCGGCGCAGGCGAAAGAAAAAGCGCTGAGGGTAATGACCGGCTGACCAATCTGCCTCTGCCTGTTGCCCTCTCGGGCCCTGGTGGTGGCAGGCAACAGAGTGCGCCCGAGACCTGCGCGTTCTGTGCCGCAAACAATGTCGAGATGTTGAAGAGGAAACCCCATGCCAATCAAAACCTTTGAGCAGTTGATGGACGCCGCCAAGGCCGCCGGACCCAAGATGATCGCCGTTGCCGTGCCGCATGAGCCGGAGATACTGCTGGCTGCGCGCGATGCGCAGAAGGAGGGCATTGCTAACTGCACCTTGGTGGGTGACCGCGACCTGATCCGCAGGCTTGCCAGCGATGAGCAAATCGACATCAACAGAATGATGGTGGTGCACGAGCCAGACCCTAGCGCCGCTGTCAGGAAGGTCATGGAGCTGCTGCGCATGGGCCATGCCGACTTGGCGATGAAGGGCCGCATCGAGACGGGCGAGTTCTTGCGCGCGGCGCTGGATCGTGAGTTCGGCTTGCGTGTCGGCCGCCTGTTCACCCACGTGGCGGTTTTTGAGATACCGGGTTTTGACCGTCTGCTTTTTGTAACGGACTCGGGCGTGGTTGTCGCGCCAACGCTGGAACAGAAGGTCGAAATCGTGCAGAACGCGATCATGGTGGCGAAACGCCTGGGCGTGTCCGAGCCCAAGGTGGCCGTCCTGGCCGCTACCGAGATGGTGAACCCCAAGATCCCGACGACCATGGATGCAGCCAATCTGGCCAAAATGGCTGACCGCAGGCAGATCCAGGGCGGCGTCGTCGACGGCCCGCTGGCGCTTGACAATGCCATTTCCCCCGAGTCAGCCGAGATCAAGGGCATCCACAGCTCGGTTGCGGGAGCCGCAGACATTCTAGTAGCCCCGGATGTCGAAGCGGGCAACATGCTGGCCAAGGCCATCACCTACTTTGCCAAAGGCAGAATGGCCGCGGTGGTGGTGGGCAGCAAGTCTCCTCTGGTAGTGGCTTCGCGCTCGGATCCTCATGAGACCAAGCTGGTCTCTATGGCTCTGGCCGTGGTGCTGGCGTCATAAGGGTTCCCGCACTGTCCAGTGGCCCTGTCGGGATGGGGCGAGCAAGGTTCAGCGGCCAGAACGTTGTCTTTCAACAAGGAGGTTGAAAGGGAATGACAAGGTATTGTCGAGAGCGTTGGGGTAGGGAGGTCTGTAATGATTGAAGTCCGGATTCACGGCCGTGGTGGTCAGGGAGCGGTGATCGCCTCCAAAGTGCTGGCAGTAGCTGTGTTCCGCGAAGGGCGCTACGTGCAGTCCTTTCCCTCTTTTGGTGTCGAGCGCCGAGGTGCGCCGGTCGCAGCTTTTACACGGATCGACGATGAGCCAGTGCGCATTCGCTGCCAGATCTACAATCCGGATCATGTAATGGTGCTCGACCCCAGTCTGATGCAAGTGGTGGACGTTACCGCCGGGCTGAAGGAGGGTGGCTGGATACTGATCAACAGCGAACAGCCGCCTTCTGCCTTTCAGCTGCCACAGCAGTACCGTGTGGCCACGGTCGATGCCAACGCCATTGCAGTCAAGTATCGCCTCGGTCCACGCACCGCCCCCATCGTCAACACGGCGATTCTGGGCGCCTTTGCCAAGATCACGCAGATGGTAAGCCTGGAAGCGGTGGAGGAGGCCGTGCGCCAGGCTGTGCCCGTCAAGCCAGACGACAACGTGGCCGCGACGCGCGAGGCCTTTGAAGCGGTCCTGGAAGAATAGGAGGCCGTACAGCCATGTCAGACACCATCGTGTTCGAGTCTGAGGAGCAGATGCCCCACCTGCCCATGTCGGTGGGCACAACGCTGTACAACAAGACGGGCTCGTGGCGCTATGTGCGGCCTGTCTACCGCAACCGGACCTCCCCCTGCAACCACGTCTGTCCTGCGGGTGAGGACATTGTCGACTACCTCGGGCTGGTGAAGCACGGCCAGTACGAAGCGGCGTTGCGAAGGATTCTGGAGGAGAACCCCTTTCCCGGCGTTTGTGGTCGCGTCTGCCCGCACCCCTGCGAGTCAGAGTGCAACCGCGCCCAGCTGGGCGGAGCGATTGCCATTCACGCTGTCGAGCGTTTCTTGGCCGATCTACCTCAGGCACGCCAGCTTCCACGCTTGGAGGCAAGTGCCCCGTCAGGTGCCAGCGTGGCTGTGATCGGTTCTGGACCGGCGGGCCTTTCTTGTGCCTATCAGCTGGCCCGTCGCGGCTACGAAGTGACGGTGTTCGAAGCCGCCCCGCACCTTGGCGGCCTGATGCGCCTGGGCATTCCGTCGTACCGCCTGCCCAGAGAAGTGCTGGACAAGGAGATCGAGGCCATCGCGGCACTGGGTGTGGAGATGCGCACTGGCATGAGGCTGGGCGACAATCTGCGCTGGGAGGACCTGCAGCAATACCCCGCGGTCTTGGTCGCCATAGGCCAGCACGTCAGCCGCCGCCTGAATGTCCCGGGCGAGGACCGGCAAGGCGTGCTTCCGGGCTTGGACTTTTTGCGGCGCGTTAACCTGGGGGAAAGGGTCAGCGTTGGTCCGCGAGTGGCTGTGATCGGTGGAGGCAACACCGCCATGGATGCTGCACGCTCGGCGCTGCGTCTTGGTGCGGCCCAAGTCAGGGTGCTCTACCGGCGGTCGCGCCATGAGATGCCGGCAGTAGCCGACGAAGTGCAGGAGACCGAGCAAGAAGGCATCCAGATCGAGTTCCTGACCGCTCCGGTCAAGGTGCTTTCCAATGGCAGCGCGGTGTGCAAACTGCAGTGCGTGCGCATGCGCTTGGGTGCCCCGGACGAAAGCGGGCGCAGGCGCCCGGAGCCGATCAGTGGTTCGGAGTTCACCCTTGAGGTGGACACCGTGATCACCGCGCTGGGGCAGGAGACAAATCTCGACCTAGTTGCCGACAGGATGGAGTGCGCGCACGGACTGCTGGTCAGCAGCAATGCCGCCGAGGCGTCGCCACTGGGCGAAGGCGCGTGGCGCAAGGGCCTCTTTGTGGCTGGTGACGCCGCAACTGGCTACGGCACCGTGGCCCATGCGGTCGGTTCAGGCAAGCGAGCGGCCTTGGCCATAGACCGGTATCTGCGTGGTGAAGCTTTGGATGGATTCCCTGCCCTAGGCGACCCGGTACGCGTCGCCGCACGCGATGTTGACCCGACCGTGGTGCGTTTTGAAGACCTCAATCTGGCTTACTTCGAAGAGGAGACACCCACGCTTCAGGGCCAGCGCCCGGCAGCAGAGCGAGTGGGTGACTTTGACGAGGTGAACCTCGGTTTCGCCCCGGACCAGGCAGGCCGTGAGGCCGAGCGCTGCTTCAGTTGTGGGACGTGCAACGAGTGCGACACCTGCTGGCTCTACTGTCCCGACGTCTGCATTCTGCATCGCGATGGCAGCGGCTACGAGATCAACTACGACTACTGCAAGGGCTGCGGCATCTGCGCACAAGAGTGCCCCCGCGTGGCCATCACCATGGAGGAGGAGCTGAAATGGAACAAGTGATCATGGGCAACCACGCCGTATCCTACGGGGTACAGCTCTCGCGCGTGCATGTGATCGCTGCCTATCCCATCACGCCTCAGACGCAGATCGTGGAGATGCTGTCCGAGTTCTGTGCGGACGGCCTGCTGGACGCCAAGTTCATCAAGGTCGAGTCTGAACACTCGGCCATGGCGGCCGTTATCGGTGCGTCGTCGGCTGGCGTGCGCTCCTTCACCGCGACCTCCGGTCACGGATTGGCTCTAATGCACGAGATGCTGCACTGGGCCGCGGGGGCTCGCCTGCCGATCGTGCTGGCCAATGTGAACCGCGCGATGGGGCCTGGTTGGTCGGTGTGGACGGAGCAATCGGACAGCCTGGCGCAGCGCGACACCGGGTGGCTGCAGTTCTACTGCGAGACCAACCAGGAAGTGGTCGACACGGTGATCCAGTCCTTTAAGATCGCCGAGACGGTGCTGATGCCGGTGATGCTGGTGTTGGACGCCTTTGTCCTTTCGCACACTCAGGAGCCGGTGGACATCCCGGATCAAGAGGCCGTCGATGCCTTCTTGCCGCCTTACATCCCAAAGGTCAGACTGCAGCCAGGTGAGGGGCATGCCTTTGGTGGGCTGGTGGCCCCGGACAACTACATGGAGCTGCGCTACAAGATGCAAAAGGCCATGGATGAGGCCGTTGGCGTCACCAAGCAGGTGGGTGCTGAGTTCGGAAAGGCCTTTGGCCGGAACTACGATGTCCTGGAGCGCTATCGCATGGATGATGCTGAGATCGCCTTGGTGACCTGCAGCAGCATCACTAGCACCTCACGGGTGGTGGTTGACGAGCTGCGGGCTGTCGGAGAGAAGGTGGGGCTGGTGAAGATGCGCATGTTCCGCCCATTTCCATTTGAGGCTGTGCGCCAGGCGCTCTCTGGTGTGGAGAAGGCCGCGATCATCGATCGCAACATCTCCTTTGGCCAAGGCGGCGTTTTCGCCTCCGAGATCAAAGCAGCGCTCTACGATTCACCTCAGCAGCCGGTCGTATTCCCGTTCATCATCGGCTTGGGAGGGCGTGACGTCACGCCCGAGTCGATACGCGGCATCGTGCGCCATGTTCAGGAGCATGACAGGCCGGAGGGTGAGATCATCTGGAGGGAGGTAAGGCGATGAGCTACGACATCGCGCAGAAGGAGTTGATGTACTCGGGGCACGTGGCTTGCCCTGGATGCGGCGCCCCAATGGCCATGCGCTACGCACTGAAGGCGCTGGGCGAGGACACGGTCCTCATCATACCTGCCTCTTGTTGGTCCATCATAGCCGGGCCCTTTCCCTACTCTGCTGTGCAAGTGCCGCTGCTGCACACCGCCTTTGCGACTGGGGGAGCGGTGGCCTCTGGCGTCAAGGCGGGTCTGGAAGCGCGCGGGCTGAAGGATACCACGGTCATGACCTGGGCGGGCGACGGAGGCACGTTCGACATCGGGCTGCAGGCACTGTCGGCGGCCGTGGAGCGAAACGAGGACTTTATCTACGTCTGCTATGACAATGAGGCCTATATGAACACGGGCATTCAGCGCAGTTCCGCCACCCCGTGGGGCGCCTGGACCACGACGACGCCGGTGCGGCACCCCAAGGAAAGGCCCAAGAAGGACATCGTCGCCATCATGGCTGCGCACCGCATTCCGTACACTGCAACCGCTACCGTAGCCTATCCGGAGGACCTGACCCGCAAGGTGCTCAAGGCCAAATCGATACGGGGGGCCAAGTTCCTGCACGTGCTGTCTCCCTGTCCTTCGGGTTGGAAGTCAGAGCCAGCGCAGTCGGTGCTGCTGTCGCGTCTCGCCGTGCAGAGCGCGGCCTTTCCACTGTATGAGGTTGAGAACGGCGACAAGTACACCATCAGTGTCTGGCCCAAGGAGAAGGTGCCTGTCATCGAGTACCTGAAGCTGCAGGGGCGCTTTGCGCACCTGGGAGCGCAGGACATTGCGTATATCCAGGAGTATGTGGACAGCGAGTGGAAGAAGCTGGTGGCCAAGGCCGTGGCCAGCGGACAGTCGGTGCCGTCCTAGCTTTGGGCGTGGACAGCAGCGTGTCGTGCGGCGCGCTTGCTGTCTCTTCTGCCAGCCGAGTGTTGAGAAGGGAGTGTCTCTGAGATAGGGAATGCGACTAGGTAACGTTGAGTGCTTTGTCGTGAGCGCCGGCGCGTGGCGTATGGATGGTGGCGCCATCTTCGGCGTGGTGCCCAAAGTGCTGTGGGAGAGAGAGCTGCAGCCGGACGCCCTGAACCGCGTGCCTATGGCGCTCAATTGTCTGCTCATTCTGTCGCAGGGCAAGCGTATCCTGGTTGATACCGGGTTCGGCGACAAGCTGCCGCCCAAGCAGGCCGGATACTTGGCCTTGGAGCGCCCGGAGGGCGACCTTCTTGGCGCACTGCGGCGCCTCGGGTACGGCGCTGGCGACATAGATATCGTCATCAACACGCATCTGCATTCCGATCACTGTGGGGGCAACACCTTCTATCGGGACGGCGCTTTGGAAGCGGTCTTTCCCAATGCCGAGTACTGGATGCAGCGCGCAGAATGGATCGACGCCTGTTCCCCGAATGAGCG